>Ga0210401_10000477_pt1 | contig 49217 bp, 45 predicted proteins | sample IncBWH32MmetaG_FD_150866 | JGI IMG/M metagenome (GOLD analysis project Ga0210401, IMG submission 150866) | Forest soil microbial communities from Barre Woods Harvard Forest LTER site, Petersham, Massachusetts, United States - Inc-BW-H-32-M | ecosystem: Environmental > Terrestrial > Soil >...
ACGGTGTTCGAGGGCGCGATGGCGATGCCGTTCGATCCGGAGGGTTCGGCGGACCGGCTTTCATCCGCCGAGGCCGCCTGGCTGACAGGAACTTTGCCGTAGAACGCCTCAAGCTGATTGAGGTTAATGCGCTCGATGTCGCCGCCGATGCTGCCCTCGGTGAAACTGAGGGCCATCCACGGCTCGAAGCGCTGGATAACGCGCGGTTTCACGTCGGGATGTTTCGAGAGGTAATAATTTAGGCCGTCCGCCCAGGAGTTCATCAGCGCCTGCAGCCAGGCAGGACTAGCGGCATATTGCTTCTTCAGTTCGTCAGGATTGATGAACAGCTTCATGCGCAGGTCCAGATAGACTTTGGACTCACCCTCCGCCTCGGCCAGGCGTCCCATGCCGTTGATGTAGTTCAACTCGACTCGATTGAAGTCATCCTCGGCCTGGGCGTAGATCATGCCGAATACGGCGTCGGCGTCGGTTTTTCCGTAGACGTGCGCGATGCCCCAATCGTCGCGGATGATGGTGACGGCGCGGGCTTCCTGATCCCAGCGCGTGGCTTCCTGGTCTTTGGGCGCCGAGAGAGCGAGCGGTGCGGTCGCGAGGACTAGAAGTAACGTCAGGGCAAGTTTATTCTTCATGAGGTACCGCTCTAGATTTTAGCCTGTGGCGGCGTGGCGAACGGAGGCGGGGTCCGGGCTCCTGACAATTGCCTGGTGACCATGTTAATATGACCATAGTCATGAAAGAAAAAATAGCAGCCGGGGAGTTCAAGGCCAGGTGTTTGGGATTGCTTGACGAGGTGCAGCGCCAGCACAAAGAAATAGTCATCACGAAGCGGGGCAAGCCAGTCGCCAAACTGGTCCCCGTAAATGATCGCCCGGAAAGTTTCATTGGCAGCATGAAGGGAACCATGGAAATTGTCGGCGACATCATTTCTCCGATTGGCGAGAAGTGGGATGCCGATGCAGAATGAGTTGCTGCTTCTGGATACTCATTGCTGGTTGTGGGCACAACTAGGTCAGGTTGACCGTCTGTCACGCCGCGCAGTTGCGGTTATGCGCAATGCGGAATCCGCCGGCAACCTGCGCGTTTCCGTGATCTCCGTTTGGGAGCTTGGAATGCTTGAGGAACGTGGCCGCGTGGCGCTCCCCATGAATATCCGAAATTGGGTCGAGGAGGCTCTTACCAAGCCAGGCATTTCTCTGGCGCCACTCACCACCGAGATTGCGATCGAAAGCAGCAATTTGCCGGGTAATCTGCATGGCGACCCAGCCGACCGCATCATTGTAGCAACCGCCAGAGCGTGGAACGCCACGCTGCTAACCAAAGATGAGCGGCTGATCGATTATTCCCGCCAGCGGCACGTTCGAGTGCTGGAAGCCTAGACCTTTACAATTAGAAGCAAGTGATTAAAGCCATCCTTTTCGACCTTGGAAATGTTATCGTCCCGTTCGATTTCAAGCGCGCCTATTCTAAACTCGGCCCGCTATGCAGTTGTCCGGTGACTGAGATTTCCGCCCGGCTCCGTTCCACAGATCTGGTGCAGCGCTTCGAAAGCGGCCGGATCGCGGCCGAGCCCTTCGTTGGAGAACTATCCACGCTGCTCGGCCTGAAGACCACTTACGGCGAGTTTTGCGACCTGTGGACCAGCGTCTTTTTCGAAGAAACGCTCGTGCCCGAATCGCTGATCGCGGGACTCCACGGACGGTATCGCTTGCTGGTCCTTTCCAACACCAACCCGATTCATTTCTCGATGCTGAAAGCGCGTTATCCGGTATTCGGCTATTTCGATGACTTCGTACTTTCCTACCAGGTGGGAGCGCTGAAGCCGGACGCCGAGATCTATCGGAAAGCGATCCAACGCGCAGGCTGCCGGCCCGACGAATGCTTTTTTACCGATGACATCGCGATCAATGTGGATGCTGCCCGCGAAAACGGGATGGACGCCGTCCAGTTTTTGTCGGCCGCGCAGCTGGAAGAAGAATTGAAAACGCGAGGAGTTCTATAGCAGAGCGGCGTCAAGGTGAACTTCATCGTCATTCCCGGCGGGCGCCGGCGCGGGGGTATCACCGGTTCGCAAGTAGAGGATTAAAGCCTCCTCGGAACCATCGAAGAACCGGTTCACCAGATCCTGAATTGCCAGGCGGCGCAGGTTTTCGCGGCTCAACACGGGCGCATAGACAAAGGATCGGCCCACTTTGCGGCGGGCCACGCCGCCTTTTCGAGCCAAGCGATCGAGCACGGTCATTACAGTTGTATACGCGAGATTGCGATTACCGGTCATGGCCCGGCGAACATCCTTGACGTTGCCTTCGCCCAGAGCCCAGAGCGCTTTGAGGCACTCCACTTCGAGCGGAGGAGGGATGTCGCGCGTGCCGTTCGCAGGCATTTCAGGACTCCTTGCGAAAGGCTTCCTTTAACTTCTCGGCGAAAAGTGAAGATGGTCGAGGGTTGCTCACGGCCGCCTGCGCAGGCAGCGGCTGTTCCATTCGGGGCGGCTCTGAGGCAGGCATTTCGGGCGGCGGGCCGCTCAGCTCTTCCTCCAGATACTTGGCTTTCTTCAATAGTGACCGTTCTAGCGAAGCGTTGTACCCGGTCCAGCAGCCGTCCACGTGCCGGTCCTTGGCCACCAGCGATCGCATGCATTCCATCTTGGAATCGAGGTTGTCGAGGTGATGCAGCAGCAATGCTTCCGGAAATAGGGGCACTTTGGGAGATCCGAACTCCAGTTCGCCGTGATGGCTAACGATCATGTGTTCCACCAGCACGCGCAGCTTGGCTGGAAAATCGGGAAAGCGCTGCAGTTTCTCGTGTAAGAGCCGCAAGCCGATAATGATGTGGCCCAGCAGTTGGCCTTCGGTGCTGTAGCCGAAGCTGCGGTCGTACGTCAACTCGGCCACCTTTCCGACATCGTGCAGAATGGCCCCGGTCAGCAGCAGATCGAGGTCGACGTAGTTATAATGCGCTGCGGCCGATCGGCACAAATTGCATACCGAGAGCACATGCTCGATTAAGCCGCCCAGATAGGCATGGTGCACGTGTTTGGCTGCGGGTGCGATGCGATACATGCGCGCCAGAGGCTCGTCGTCCAGGAACGCATTCAACAAGACGCTCAGGTGCGGGTTTCGGATGCCGGCGACGATGCCGCGCAGCTCGGCGAACATTTCCGCCGGGTCACGGTCGGACGCGGGAAAGTAGTCGGCGAAATCGATTTCGGTGTCGAGCACGCGAACCACTTTGTGAATGGTGAGCTGGGGACGGTTCTGGAAGACTTGCAGCAATCCTTTGACTTTGATGAAATCGTCACGCTCGAAAGTATCGATCACGTCCGTGACGTTATCCCACATCTTGGCGTCCACTTCGCCGGTCCGGTCGCCCAGCAGGAGTGAAAGATACGGTTCTCCCGATTTCTTCTGCCGCACGTCTTTGATATGGACCAGAAGCGTGGTCGTGACCACCTGATTCGGCTTGAGGTCGCTGACATAGGGCGATTTCATGAATTACTGAGACGAGCTGGTGCCGCCGGTTGAGGTACCGGGAACCGGGATGGCCCACAGCAGCCTCTTTTTCTTGGGCGCGCTGGCAACCTTCTTCTTGCTCACGGTTTCGGGCTTGAGCTGGGCCGGGTCCATCCAGGCAGTGTCTTTTCCCGGGGCGGCGCCGCTGTCCACATAATCGGCCTTGATTTCAAGAAATGCCGACTTGCGCAGCTCCGTGAGATACTCCCGAATTTTCGGCTGCATGCGAGGCCCGTAAAGTTTCTCCGTGATTTCGTTTTCCACTTCGCTCAGCTCCGCTTGTCCAGCCTTCTGATGTTCCTCCACCCGCAGGATCAGGAACCCGTTGGGGTTCCGAATGGGATCGGTCACGTAGCCCTTGGGCTGGCTCCACACCTGCTCCTCGATGTTGCCGGGCATGTCGCCCTTTTTGAAGGGCGGAAGCTCACCCATTCCCTTGGCCGTCACCGCTTCGGAATTATCCCGCGCCATTTCGGGGAACCGTTCGCCCTTGCGCGCACGCGCCACCAGGTCCTTGGCTTTCTTCTCGGCCGCGGCGATTCCAGCGGCGTCCTTGCCGTCGGTGGAGATGAAGATTTCGCGGAGGAACAGCCGCTCCTCACGCACAAATTCCGTCTTGTGCTCGTTATAGTATTGCTCGACGTCTTCGTGCTTGATATTGACTCGCTCGCCGACTTCCTGGCGGATGACGCGCTGCCGCAACAGGTCGTTCTTCATGTCCGACTTAAAATCTTCGAACGGACGGCCGGCTTGTTCTTTCACCCAGTCCTGGAACTTCTCCGGATCGGCAATCCCGGAATCTTTCTGGATGGCAGCAAGCCGCTTGGCCACCTCGCTATCGACGCTGATGTTGAGGTCTTTGCCCTTTTGGACCAGCAGCAGTTGATCGATGCGGTCACGCAGCAGGTTCTTTTCCTGTTCCTGAAGGGCTTGTTCGAGAGCATCCCCGGTCAGTCCGCCGTGTCGCAGAGCCTCGATCAGTTCCTTGCGGCTGTGGTCGAGGTCGCCGCGGGTCACAATGTCGCCGTTACATTTCGCGACGATCTCTTCGACCACGGGCAGATCGGCCGCGGACAGGGATACGGAGGCGAGGATCGCGAGTGGAACTAGGACTTTCATATAAACCTATTATGAACGATCCGGTAGCGTCCCAAATCTATGCGGATGGCGCCCCGAAGAGGCTGGGGCTGGGCAACGTCACAGGGGGTTCCCTGGATGGCTATGTGCTTACAGTCCGAGATCCGGCTCAATGTGCTCGCATATGAGATTTACCATTAGACGGGGACTCATGATCGGAAAAGGTATGTGAGCTTGGCTATCGCCAATATGGAAATGGCAGCGAGGCACTCTTACCGGATCGTGCCCGACCTGCTCGTTCAAATGAATTCTAAGCATCGGGATACGGCGGCCCGACAGATGCAGGTGAAATTGGAAGCGTCTAACGAGCCAGCCTTGCTGTCGTTCCTCCAAATCAAGTTTGACGTCCAGTTTGGAATCCGACTTGAATTCGACCGCAGGACACACCAGTTCTTGACCGCCATACGTCGGCGGACCTAGATTGATGACGTTATCCGACTGCTTGAGCCTCCCGAAGTCGGCCTGTCTAGCCAAGTCGTGCCTTAATTCTCGTCGGAGCGTGCCGGGATGTTCCAACAATGTGGTTGCGATCGCCGCTTCCGAGGCGTTTTCGCGTTCCCGCGCCATCGAAAGAAGGTCGTCCTCCCAGCTCAATTCGGAGCGCCCCCTGCTGGACTATCTGGCAAGATTCGTAGGACTTCTGTAAGGCGGCTACGGAAATTCGGGGCAGCTATAAGCAATTGTTCGGACAGCACGTCCGTCGTTAGAAACAAGAGCTGCGCCTGGCTTCGTTCCAGACGAATCACGTGAGTATCCAGCAAACCAACAAGCTCCGGCGACCAATGATCGATCCGCAGAACGCGTATCGGATTCTTGTCGTTCAACCTAAGGCCCCCAGGCTCGCTGCTCAGATCCGAGACCGATCCAATCGGCAACCGACTCCCCAATTGCACTTCCGCCTCCGCCTGTAAATCTGCTTCAACGACTGGCTGCTCAGCATCTTCGTGAATGAGCAGGTACATCGCGGTGCTCTTCTCTCCCAACGCGAGGCGCCTAATGAGGCGAAACGCTGTAGTCGTGGAGAAGTCACTCATGAAGATTCCTGGAGCACTTCCTTCAGCGCGGGATGGACAGCGAAGAAATCACGTCCGTTGCTGAAGTACTCCAGAACTTGGCGATTGACCAACAGCTCCTTCGATACTGGATTCTCCAGCAGGAACTCCTCGTTCTCCATGAGCCGACGAATCCGGGCGCGATGCGTCTTGCCTAGTCCAACAAGATAGCGTCTCCCCAGTTGCCGGACAGCTGATCGCACGTGGCTGGCGTCGATACGGTCTTTGTCTTCCCGGTAGGCCGTCTCCACAGATGTTCGCGCAAGCGTAATTAAGTCACGCAAAACACCACCAGAGAAACGACTGATATCAGAGATTTCCTGTTGATCCATCAGATCCGCAGCCCCTCGGCGAAGGAGAATCTGGTTCAGAAAGTCCGATTCGTCCGGATCCGAGATTGCTGCCGGAAGGTGCTTTACTTCGTCGAAGTAATCCTGTAAAAAGCGGCTTTTGTCAAACCAAAGTAAAAGGGGGGCCGCGACAATCAGCGAGATCTGAGTAGCGCGGAGGGCTCGTAGATCCTGTTCGGCAAACTGCCTAAATCGCTCGGGCTGGATTAGGCGATCGAGTCCGTCAATAATCACCGTGATCTGCGCGTCCGATCCCAGTAAGGGCGCGGCAATTTCTCTTACTAAATCCAATACGTCCGCGACTTCGCGATGAATCGCCGGAAATCGGGGTTTCAACAGACCTGGCGTGTGGACCGGTACGAGCTCAGGCTCGTCGTCAAAATCCACATCTGGTTCGAAATCGACAGTTGAATCGAACTCGTCAGGCGCCACCCATTTTGTTGTGCCGTGAGCTAGTTCCCGCAGCTTCTTGAAAACGAGTGTGACCTCCTCACTTCTGGGCTTCTTAATTTTCCGATAAAGCTGCATGCCAATGGCAATGAGAACGGCGCCCGGATTCAGCTGGTTAAGATCGGTGATTTCGGCTAGATCGATGAGGAGATTTATGGCATCCTGGTGCCGTTTGAGGACCTTACTGGTCAACCACAATTCCGTCGTCTTGCCAGAGCCAATACCTCCGACTAGGGCCATCTGAACGCCCCGGGTGAGTTCCGCGGCATTCGCAAATGCGACGTGGATTGGGGGCTGATCAGGCTCACGCGGGTCGTGCTCCGGAGCTACGATTAGATCTCCCAGCGCATTCGGCGAGGATAGACTAAGACTTGCGAGGAATGGCCTGTAGACTTGCCGCCGGTCAAACGTGACGGTGGTCGGTTCCATGGTCCTATCGTTAGTATAGGAAATGTCTTTGACATTATGTGACCGTCGCGTGGATGTCGGGCGCTTGCTGAGCCGATCCAAAGATAGACCGAGCCGGATCTCTCGGATGGCCGACATGGATGGACGCACTGTTTCTGCCTTAGCTAAGCTAGGAACATCAAGCAACACTGACCGGCGGATCTCACGGAATAGGGTTCAACGGGATACAGGCGCCGGTTGAATCTCGTCACCGCGCAATTACTGGCTGCATCGATTGTTGTAAACTCTGGTCTCCCTTGACGGTCTCATCCAGGCCGACCATCGCAAACCGAAAAGCGGAACCTTCAAAGGCCGCCCGCTGATAAACTGAGGACGGGAGAGAACTAGACTTACCGATGGCCACGCCAACCAGCTTAGAAGCGTCGGTGAATGTCGCGCCAGCGCGGGAAGACCTGATCAGGGCTTACCGGGTGATGTACATGTCGCGGCGGCTGGACGACCGGGAGATTCTGCTGAAGCGGCAGAATCGCATTTTTTTCCAAATCAGCGGAGCCGGACACGAGGCGGTGCAGGCAGCCGCTGGCCTGGTATTCCGCCCCAGGCACGACTGGTTTTATCTTTACTATCGCGACCGGACCTTGAGCCTGATGCTGGGCATGACGCCGGAGCAGCACTTGTTAGGCGCGGTGGGCGCGGGCGAAGATCCGTCTTCGGGCGGCCGCCAGATGCCGTCGCACTGGGGCGAGCCTGATTTGCACATCATGACCCGGTCGTCACCGACGGGGACGCAGTATTTGCAAGCGGCCGGGTGCGCGCAGGCGACGCGCTATCTGGCGCCCGAATCCGACGAAGTGACGCTGGTCTGCAGCGGCGAAGGCGCTACTAGCGAGGGCGAGTTTTGGGAAGCGGTCAATGCGGCATGCCTGGAAAATCTTCCGCTGGTATTTCTTATAGAAGACAACGGGTACGCTATCTCGGTGCCGGTGGAGAACCAAACAGCGGGCGGAAATGTTGCGCAAGTGCTTTCCGGTTTTACGAATTTGAAGCGCATCGAGGTGGACGGCACCGATTTCATGGCGTCCTACCACGCGATGTCGGAAGCGGCGGCCTACGCGCGTGAACGGCGAGGTCCCGCCTTGGTCCACGCTAAGGTCACCCGGCCGTATTCGCACTCGCTGTCCGACGACGAGCGGCTGTATAAGACAAAAGCCGAGCGCGCCGCCGAAGAAACGCGCGACCCGGTGCTCAAGTTTCCCGAATGGCTGGTATCGGAGGGTATTCTCGACCGCCAGGGGCTGCAGGTGATCGTGCACGAAGTGGATCAGGAGATCCAACAGATCACCGATCGTGTTTTGCGGGCCGATCCGCCGCCCAAGGGGTCTGCGCTGCTGCATTTGTATTCCGATAAAGTGGATCCGACCTCGGCCGAGTTCGAAACCGAGCCACAGTTCAGCGGCGATCCGCGGACCATGGTGGATGAGATCAATCGGACTCTCAATGAAGAGATGCAGCGCGATCCGCGGATCATCGTGTTTGGCGAAGACGTGGCCGATTGCAGCCGGGAAGCGAATCTGTCGGAGGTGAAGGGCAAAGGCGGTGTCTTCAAAGCTACGGCTGGGCTGCAGATCAAATATGGAGCGGCGCGATGTTTCAACAGCCCACTGGCCGAGGCGTCCATTGTCGGACGCGCGATCGGCATGGCGGAACGTGGCCTGAAGCCGGTGGCCGAGATTCAGTTCTTCGACTACATTTGGCCGGCCATGATGCAATTGCGCGATGAGCTGGCCACCATACGCTGGCGCTCCAACAATTCCTTCAGCGCGCCGGCGGTGGTGCGAGTGGCTATCGGCGGATATCTGAACGGCGGCGCCATCTATCACAGCCAGTGCGGCGAGGTGATTTTCACGCACATTCCCGGATTGCGGGTGGTGATGCCGTCCAACGCGCTGGATGCCTGCGGGTTGCTGCGGACTGCTATACGCTGCGACGATCCGGTTTTGTTCCTGGAACATAAGCGGCTGTATCGCGAGCCCTACAACCGGTCGCAGCATCCGGGACCCGATTATACGATCCCGTTCGGTAAAGCGAAGATCGTTAAGGCGGGCCAAAGCCTGACCGTCGTCACCTACGGCGCGCTAGTGCAGAAAACGCTGCAGGCGGCGCTTCAGATGGAGCAGCGCTATCCCGACAAGAGCATTGAGGTGATCGACCTCCGCACGCTGGCGCCGTACGATTGGGAGGCGATCCGGACGTCGGTGGAAAAGACCAACCGCGTGATGGTGGCGCACGAAGACGTGTTGTCCTTCGGCTATGGCGCAGAGCTGGCGGCTCGCATCGCCAACGAACTGTTCGGGCATCTGGACGCTCCGGTGGGACGAGTAGGAGCGCTCGACACCTGGGTCGGCTACAATCCGCAGCTCGAGTATGAGATTCTGCCGCAGGTTGAGAATCTGATAGCGGAAGCGGAACGATTACTAAGTTTCTAGTTCCTGGTTTCTAGTTCTTAGTTTCTGGTTTCTGGTTACGCCGCGCGGTGGCGTCAATGTAGGGTGCGTAAGCACCGGGCTTGCCGGGGGGCGCAATCTCAAATTTAAGCGCGAGGCTGTCGGGACCCGTCTTGCGATAGGTCAAACGAAAGTTTTCACTAACGAACTGAACGCTGTTTCCGTCGGCGGATGGCTCTACAGTGTAGTGGATGACGTGATCTTCCATGTCGAAATAGATCGCCAGGAGTTTGGTTTCGCCTGGCTCGTTGTACACAATCATCAGGTCGGTATGCGAGAAAGCGGGATGGTCTTTCGAGGCCGGGTAATCCGCTCGATTCTTGCGAATTAGGATTTTCCCGCCCTGATCAGGCAGGAACGAAAAGCCGCCGCTGCCTTGTCCCGGTCCCCCGCCGCCTTCACCGGTCCAGTCGCCGATCAGGAACGCTAGCGGCGCCCAGCGATCGTCGAGCTTCGCTGGCGTCTGAGCGAACGTCATCGACACGGCAAGAAGCACGAGCCAGAGCCGCATTAGACTAAGCATAGCCTGCGAACGGTATAATTACGAGTCTCACCGTACATGAACAAAGCAAACTCCGTTTTTCGGCTGGATGGTAAAGTTGCCTTCGTTGTCGGCGCGGCATCGGGCATCGGCCGGGCGGCCGCACTGGCGCTGGGCGACTCGGGCGCGTCGGTTGCCTGTGCGGACATGGATGCCGGGGGCGTCCAGAAGGTAGCCGAGGAAATCACCAGCGCCGGGGGAAAGGCCGCTGCCTTCGCGCTCGACATTCGCCGGCGCGAGAATATCAGCGCAGTCGTCGAGGAGATCCGGTCGCTCTACCAGAAAATCGACGTGTTGGTGGTCACGCCCGCCATCAATGTCCGCAAACGGCTGCTCACTTACACCGATGACGAGTTGGACCGCGTCATCGACTTGAACCTGAAGGCCACATTCCGCGTGACCCAAGCGGTGGCGCAAGTGATGGAAGAAGGCGGCAGCATCATTCTCACGTCCTCGATCCGGTCAGTAACGGTCGAGCCGGGGCAGGGCGTCTATGCTGCAACCAAGGCCGCGCTGGTTCAGCTTGCGCGCGGATTTGCGGTCGAGCTGGCGCAGAAAAACATCCGGGTGAATGCGTTGGCGCCCGGCGTGGTGGAGACTCCGCTGACCGAGCCGATTAAGAAGAACCGGGATTGGTATGCCGCATATGCCAATCGCAGCGCGTTGAAGCGCTGGGCGCAGCCGGAGGAGATGGCCTGGCCCATCGTCTTTCTAGCCTCCAGCGCCAGCAGCTTTATGACCGGTACGGTGTTGTTCGTCGACGGCGGCTGGACCGGAATCGACGGCCGTTTCGAACCGCCGTTATGAGTTCGGTTTCCCGGCAGCAGGAGGCGGCGGTCTTTCACGCTGTGGAGGCGATGGCCGGTGAGATGGTCGATTTCCTGCGAGGGCTAACCCGCATCCCGACCGTCAATCCGCCTGGTGAGGAGTATCGAGCGGGAGCTGAGTTCATCGGCGCCAAGCTAAAAGAATTCGGATACTCCTGCCAGTTTGTGGCCGCCGATGGCCGGCCGGAACACACGCCCACGCATCCTCGCATTAACGTGATCGGTCATATGGAGGGCTGCGAGCCGGGGCCGCGGCTGCACTTCAACGGACATTTCGATGTCGTGCCGGTGGGTCAAGGCTGGACCGTGGATCCATTTGCAGGCTTGGTCCGAGACGGCAAACTGTACGGCCGTGGGACGGCCGACCAGAAGGCTGGAATCGCGGCGTCGATCTTCGCGATTGAGGCGATCCGGCGCTCCGGGATCCGGCTGGCGGGCAATGTCGAGCAAAGCGGGACGGTGGACGAGGAAAGCGGTGGCTTCGCCGGCGTCGCCTGGCTGGCCGAGCGAGGGCTGATTCACAAAGATCGAACGGACTTCGTGATTATTACGGAGCCGTCTAATGTCGACCGCATCTGCATCGGCCATCGCGGGGTCTATTGGTTCAAGGTGGTCCAGCACGGCCGCATCGGACACGGCAGCATGCCTTACCTGGGCGTAAACGCGGCCGATCACCTGGGTGACGTGATCCATGAAATCACATACACGCTGAGGCCCGAGCTGGCGAAACGAAAGACCGAGATGCCGGTGGAGCCGCCCGGTTCGCGCTATGCCAGCATCAACATCAATTCCGTCTTCGGAGGACAGCCCGAGCGAGGCACCCAGACTCCCTGTGTGATCGATCGCGCGGGCGCTATCTTCGACCGGCGTTTCCTCGCCGAGGAGCGGCTGGAGGATGTAAAGTCGGAGGTCCGCCAACTGCTGGATAATCTGTGCGCGAAGAATCCTGCCGCCAGGTACACGCTGGAAGATCTCATGATCGTGCACCCCACGCAGACCGACCCGTCGAGTGTTCTGGTGCGCACTGTGGAGTCCAGTATTGAGCGAGTGCTTGGTAACCGGCCTCCACTGATGGCGAGTCCGGGAACGTACGATCAGAAACACGTAACGCGCATCGGACACATTCAGGACTGCATCGCTTACGGACCCGGTATCCTGGAACTGGCTCACCAACCCGATGAATACGTCGTGATTGAGGACCTGATCCAATCGGCCAAGGTGATGGCCCTTACGGCCACAAGCTTGCTGGGAACGAGATAATCGTAAGAGGAGGGGTTCATGAAACGCAGAGAACTCACCCAGGGGTTGGTGGCGATGCTGGCCTCGAGTACGAGCCGCACTCTGGGGGCAGCGGCAGACTCCGATCCGAACGAATGGCTGCCGCCCGGCAGCATTACGGACGTCCCGGGAATCAAGGTCGGCCATTTCACGCTGAAGACTCGCCCCACCGGGTGCACTGTGATTCTCTGCGAGGCGGGCGCGGTGGCGGGCGTGGACGTACGGGGATCGGCGCCGGGCACTCGCGAGACAGACCTTCTGAATCCCATCAACACCGTCCAGCAGGTCCAGGCGGTGGTGCTATCAGGCGGCAGCGCCTACGGTCTAGACACGGCCAGCGGCGTCATGCGGTACCTCGAATCCAAGGGAAAAGGATTCAGCATTGCCGGGGGCGTGGTGCCGATTGTGCCCGCCGCCATTTTGATGGACCTCGGCTTCGGAGGCGATTTCAAGATTCGTCCCGACGCTGAAGCGGGCTTCCAGGCTTGCCTCGCAGCGACCAACAAGCCTGTGCCGCAGGGAAATGTGGGCGCCGGAGCAGGCGCGACCATCGGCAAAATGGCCGGCCCGAAGTTCTCCATGAAGGGCGGGATCGGTTCGGCCAGCATCAAGGTTGCGAACACAGGAGTAGTGGTGGGCGCGATTGTCGCGGTGAATGCGGTAGGCGACATCTGGAATCCCAAGACCGGCAAGATTATCGCCGGAGCGCGATCCGAGGATGGTAAGGGCTTCCGGGATGCCATGGCTGAAGTAATGAAGGGCAATCGGGTACTCGTGCAGCCCGGGGCCAATACAACTATCGGCCTGGTGGCGACCAACGTCGCGATGGAGAAGGTGCAGATCACTAAGGTCGCGCAAATGGCGCACGACGGCTATGCCAGAGCGATCAATCCTGCGCACACGCTAGGCGACGGCGATACGATCTTCGCGCTGGCCACGGGGACGCTCGACGCGAAAGCCAACCATGGATTGATCGGCGCCCTGGCAGCCGAGGCGATGGCACAAGCGATCGTGCGCGCGGTCACGCAGGCGGAGACTATCGCGGGAGTGCCGGGGCTGCGCGATTGGAACCACCGCTGAGATTTCTACAGACCTAACTCCGCCACCGCACGCCCACGTCGAGCGACTTCTTGGCGTATTCTAAGCTGCGCTCCAGATCCACCCGCTGCTGCTCGCGCAACGCCGCCTTGAACTCGGGCAGCGGGTCCGTCACTCCGTCCTCCACCACCATGAAGCCCGTAAATGAGTGGCCGCTCTTGGCCAAGGCCACAAATCGAGCGAACTCGGATGCGTCGGCCTTCGGAAACTCTTTCCAGAAACCGGCGTCGAGATAGGGCAGCGTCCGGGGTGGCCGGCCGGTAATGACCTCGAGCTGCATGCTCGCGTGGGGGCAAAGCTCCCGGTAACGCGCCACGAACTTATGGAAGTCGATGCTGCCGTCGCCTAAGGCGACCCACTGAGCCGCGGCGCCGCGCGGGACCTCATAGACAGCGGAGTCGCGGATGTGAGTGGTAACAACGTAAGGCGCCAGAGTTTCCAGCGACACCATGGGATCTTCCACCACCCACATCGGATTGCCGGTATCGAGACACGAGCCCAAGTAGTCCTTGCCGGCCTCCTCGATCATGGTCCGGACTTCGCGCGCCTGCGTGTCGCCGGAATGATTTTCGATGGCGATCTTTACGCCCAGGTCCTGCGCCTCCGGTCGAACCGAGCGCAACACTGCGATAGTGCTTTCCATACAGGCTTCGATCCCGTATTTTCCGAGCCGGTCCGCTTCCTGACCGAGGAAACAGCGCATCGAGGTAGCGCCAATGGCCTTGGCAACTCGGAGCCCTCTCAGGATATTTTCCTTCGGGTCGCCGTTCTTGGCGTTCCAACTGGTGGATAACGGGCAGATGCATCCCATGCCGCCATCGAGGGCGATCCCTACCTTGGCCGCGTGGTCCTTCACTTGCGCCAGATGCGCCGGATCGAGGCTCTCGTAATCATCCAGGCTCGAGATCTGGATGGTATCGAGTTTCAGGCTGGCCGCGTAGTCGATGAGTTGGAGCGCCTTCCATTGAAAAGCGCGGACCGAGTAGGTGTCGAAACCCAGACGGATCGGAACCGCCGGCTGATCGTCGGCGGCGGAAGCTGCCTTAGCGGTAGCGAGTCCGGCCGCTGCCTGGAGGAAGGTTCGTCGGCGCATGTCCGAATGTTAACGCACGACGGCGGATAGCGGGAAGGCCAATAAAAATGGCCCCGATCTCTCGGGGCCGTTGCATGAACCCTAATTAGACTGCTGCCCTCTCGGGGCGCCAACGCTACTTTTTCTTCTTGGCGGGCGCTTTCTTCTTCGCAGTCTTTGCTTTCTTTGTTGCGTTCTTCATCGATTGATTCTCCCTAACATCAGATTTGCGATCTAAGATCGCAGTGTGATTCATATATAAGGTTCTTTGGACCGAAAGTCAAGAAAAAAATGCACATCGACTCCCGCGACCCGAGCCCGGCGGTCCCCTTCGGCGCTCCAAAACCATTTCAACAGTGAATTGTTCGACGCAAAAAAACGCCAAAACGACCTGATTCTGTTCTTGCCCGCGGAGCGAAGCCGCGCTACGATCGGAGCTAGTGATCCCCCGAGCCGCTACCTCAGCTCTGGCCTTGCCTCTGGCGATTCTGGTGATGTCCGGATGCTCGAGAAAGCATCGCGCGACCGCAGCGACCGCTCCGCCGCCCCAGATTCGTTCCGAAGAAACCGGCTTGGCAAGCTGGTACGGGCATCCTTATCACGGCCGCGCCGCCTCCAACGGCGAGATTTACGATATGGAAAAACTCACCGCCGCGCATCGCACGCTTCCGTTCGGAACCTGGGTGCATGTCACCAACCTCGCCAACAATAAATCGGTGGACGTTCGTATCATCGACCGCGGCCCCTTCGTGAATGGCAGGGTCATCGATCTTTCGCACGCGGCCGCCCAGGCGATCGACCTGATTGGTCCAGGTGTCGCGGAGGTTCGTCTGGATATTATGTCGGCGCCACAGACTATCGCAGCCGACAATTGGTATGCGGTTCAAGCCGGCGCATTCCGGGATAAGGACCGCGCTGAACGCCTTAGAGTAAGGATGGAGCGCGAGTACGGATCCGCGCGCCTGGTCATGCGCGCCGGTAGTCCATCATTGTGGAGAGTACTGGTGGGAAGGGAAAGCACGGAAGACGCCGCGGGTATGCTGGCCGAGCGTGTGCGCGCGGAGGTCGGCCCGGCGTTTGTTGTTCGGCTCGATGAGTCACCGGGTTCCATGGCGGCCGGGACTTCCGCAACGCAGTAAGAACAGCGGTAGTAGTACGATCTCTCGGTATCCCTAAGATTTTCCAGAGGGTACTACGGCACTACCCCCAAAGTAGGTAGTGTTCTTACCACAATTTTTACCCGAATTTAATGCGTTAGGGTGTTGCTGAAATCCTAAAGTCTCTGTAGAGTTTATGTTGGGTCGAGGCACTACCATCCTCTAAGGGAGAATAGCAAGACATACGAAAATGGTTGGTCACGCTGAAGCAACGCACCATGTTTTGATCGGCCAGTCACCGCGCATCCGGAACGTCCTGCGGATGGTCGAGAAACTTGGACGCTGCCGCTGGCCCGTTCTGCTTTTGGGTGAGACCGGTACCGGCAAAGAGGTAGTTGCGCGATCCATCCATGGCATCAACCCGGTAGGGCCATTTGTAACGATCGACTGCTCGTCGTTGGTCGGCCCCCTGATGGAGAGCGAGCTTTTCGGTCACGTCAAGGGCGCGTTCACCGGCGCGGTCGGCCAAAAGACCGGGCTGATCGAAGCGGCCAACGGAGGCACGGCGTTTTTTGATGAGATCGGCGAGCTTCCGCTAGACTTGCAGGCCAAGCTACTGCGTGTATTACAGGAAAAGGAATTTCGGCCGGTCGGATCCTTGATGCATCACCGCTCGGACTTTCGCGTCCTGGCCGCCACTAACCGCGATCTGGCCAAGGAAGTGGAAAAAGGGACCTTCCGGCGGGACCTCTTCTATCGGCTGAATGTGGTGAACCTTCGGATCGCGCCGCTACGCGACCGTAAAGAGGATATCCCCGGGCTGATCTCGCATTTTCTAAGCCGCTACGGCAAAGGCCACACCCTTACACAGGAAACGCTGGAGGCCATGCTCTCCTACGATTGGCCGGGTAACGTGCGCGAGCTGGAAAACTGCATCCAGCACATGGTCGCCATAAACTCCGGACCGTTGGTGCATGTGGGCGAGCTGCCCTCGATGTTGCAGAATCACCTACTTGCTAAGAAGACGCAGTTTATGTCAGTCGCCGTCGGATCTCATGCTCTCGCTAAGCCTCCCGGGGAGGCAGCGTCGCACGAACACCGCTCGGCCGAGCTGGGCCGTCCGCCCATCGTTCCGCTCACGCAGATGGAACGGCAAGCTATTATGGAGGCCCTGGAATACACCAAGGGTGATCGCGCCATCGCGGCGAATCTTCTGGGGATCGGCCGGACCACGCTGTACAGGAAGCTAAAAGAATACCAACTGGCAGTTTGAGACAAACCGCACTCCCACACCACTAAGCGGTGTGACCGACCCCAAAACCCTGAAGCTTCTGCTGGTGGAAGACGACCTCGAGGACGAACACCTTCTTTGCGAGGCGCTCCTCGAGATCGAAGAGAACCGGCAATGGTGTAACTGGCGCACTTCCAGTGTTGTTCACGTGGAACAACTGGCGGATGCCTTGGACTGCCTGCGCAGCGACTGGTTTGACGTGGTCCTGCTCAATCTGAGCCTGCCCGACAGCCCGGCTCTGCTCGATTCGTTTTTGGAGGCAAACGCCTATTCGCACGGCACGCCAATCGTCGTCCTGGCAGACGAGGAAGATGAAAATCTAGCCAATCGCCTGATTCGCGAGGGTGCGCAGGACGTGGTGCTGAAATCTGAGCTGGAGTGCAGTTCGCTGGCCCACTCCCTGCGATACGCCGTCGAGCGCCAGCGCCACACCACCAATCTTCGATCGTCGCCCTTCGTGGATGAGTTGACGGGGACCCTTACGCGACAGGGGTTTCTAACGATCGCCGATCATTATGTCCAGCTCTCGCGCCATACCCGGAAAACGTTGCTCATGGCCTCTGTCGATATCGTCGGCGTCCCGAAAAAGTCGCAGGATGACCGTGAGGCTCGCGAACTTCTCCTCATTCGAGCCGCCGAAGCTTTACGGCGTGTCTTTGAGGCGCCTTCTCTTCTCGGGCGGGTGAACACCTGCCGCTTTGGAGTGATCGCGGTCGGATTGACTGGGACCACCGTGGAGGCTCTGCTCAATCGCGTGGCAGCCGGCATCGAAGACGCTGCCGCGAGCGGTGGCCGCGCCACGGCGACGGTCCGTTATTCGGTCGCAGAACTTCATTTCGATAGCAGTCCCGCGGAACTGCTGGGCGAGGATGGCGACGATTTCGCCGCGCGGACGCATCGCCAACTAAAAACGGTTATGCTGGCAGATTGAAAATCGCGCTGGATGCGACCTATAGCCTGGACCCGAATCTGTCGGGAGTGGGCGTTTACTCGCGCCAGATATTACATGGCTTGGCAACCGCGCATCCGGAAGCGGGTTACCTGTTCAGCTATCGGCCGCATCGCTACCTTCGCTCTTTTTCCACCCGCCTTCCCTCCGGCTGCCACCGTAGGTTGCTGTGGAAGGATTGGCCCGCGTCGGCCGATCTGTTTCACGGCCTGAACCAGCGCATTCATTCCACTCGTTACAGGCGCACGGTCTCGACCTTCCACGACCTGTTCGTTATGACCGGCGAATACTCGACATCGGAGTTCCGTCAAAGATTTTCGGCGCAGGCCCGCACCGCCGCCGAGCGTTCCGATCTGATCATCACGGTTTCGCGTTTCACCGCCGGTCAGGTGGAAGCGCTGCTTCATCTAGACCCGGCGAGAATTCGCGTGATCCCGCATGGAGCCAGGCGTGTTTCCCCGGATGGCACGAGGCCGACGCGCGAGCCGATGATCCTGTTCGTAGGAGCGATTCAGCGCCGCAAAAACGTCGCTCGTCTGGTGCAGGCCTTCGAACAAGCGGACTCCGCCGGATGGACGCTGGTCCTGGCCGGATCCACCGGTTTCGGCGCCGAAGAAGCGCTTCAACGAATCGAAACCAGTCCGCGCAAGAGCGATATCCGCGTGCTCGGCTATGTCTCCGACGCGGCTTTGGAAGGCTTGTACTGGCGAGCTTCCATCTTTGCTTTTCCATCTCTCGACGAAGGCTTTGGCATGCCGGTTCTGGATGCGATGGCGCACGGCTTGCCGGTACTGACCTCGAACGTTTCGGCGCTTCCGGAAGTGTCCGGTGATGCTGCCTGGCTGGTCGATCCCGCCGATACGACGTCCATTGCCGAAGGGCTGAGCCATCTTATTGAAGACGAAGTACTGAGACGACGCTTGGCGCTACAGGGAACGGCACGCAGCGCGGGCTTTACTTGGGAGAAAGCGGTTGAGGAAACCTGGAAGGTCTACCAGGAACTGGTGCGCTAGCTGGCTTTTTGGCCCACTTTTGGCCTAACTTTTTTCTTCGTCGATCGCGATTTTCAGAGCTTTTAAGAACTTTTGATCCTGCGAGGTCAGTTTGATCTTGCCAGTAGACTCAAACTTGCGCTTGGGAGGCGTTTCTGAATCAGTTTCCAGCTCGCCTTCTTCATTTTCGTATTCGCCATTTTCATCGCGCTTATTGAATCCGATGGTGGCTTCGAGCACCAGGAAGACGTCGTATCCGGCACGCTTGATCTCACCGATTGCAGCCGCAATGCGATCCGAATCAGACAACGACTCGTTGATTGCGTTGCCCAATTCCTGCATCAGCTCCTTCAGTTTTTCTTCCACGCGTTGCCCCTTTCTTGGCGGGCCACTACAAGCATATCACTACCTTGTGGATGTTTCGAAGGCGAGCACAGTTTCATCCAAATTGTTAGTGTCCCAGGCTTCAGATTCTGCTCTCTCTTTTATAGTATCGGCTCAATCCTTCCTTCTCGTTAGCGCCCTAGTACGCCGCCTTCGCTACACTGATAGTACCAGCATGTTTGCGAAGGCTAAAAGTTTGATAGGCCATGTGCTGCCCGGGGTCATTCGGCCCATCCATATCCTGTGGAATCAGGTAATTGGATTCTTCTTTCTGGTTCTAGCCGCGCTACCTGTTCGGTCGATCATCCGCGACTGGGGCAAAGATGATGGTGGCCCCCGCCTTGCACTGGAGATTCCCTTCGCAGTACTCATGGCTGGCTTCGGTATACATTCCTTCTTGCGCGCCCGAAAGATCTCCAAATCATGAGTGACAACCACGAGCGGCCGGGCGAGTATCCCTACACTCGTGGCATCTATCCGGACATGTACCGGGGCCGGCTCTGGACCATGCGGCAATACGCCGGGTTCGGCACTGCTGAGGAGAGTAACCGCCGCTATCGCTATCTGCTGTCACAGGGCATCACCGGTCTTTCGGTAGCTTTCGACCTGCCCACTCAGATGGGCATGGACTCCGATCACCCACTCGCAGCCGGCGAGGTGGGACGGGTGGGAGTCGCGATCTGCTCGCTGGCGGATATGCAGCGCCTGTTCGATGGCATTCGCCTGGCGGACATCACCACGTCGATGACCATCAACTCCACGGCGTCGATTCTGTTGAGCCTGTACGTGCTGGTGGCCAAGAGCCAGGGCGCCGACTTGCGCAAGATCTCCGGCACGATCCAGAACGACATCCTCAAGGAATACATCGCTCGCGGCACCTACATTTATCCACCGCGCCCAGCCATGCGTATCATCACGGATCTTTTTGCATGGGCCGCTTGCGAAGTGCCGGAATGGAACACCATCTCGATCAGCGGCTATCACATTCGCGAGGCCGGTTCCACAGCGGTTCAGGAAGTGGCCTTCACACTCGCCAACGCCATCGCTTACATCGACGCGGCGCTGGCGGCGGGACTTCAAATCGACTCCTTCGCGCCGCGGCTATCGTTCTTCTTCAATTCGCACAACAATTTTCTCGAGGAAATCGCCAAGTTTCGCGCCGCGCGCCGGCTTTATGCCACCATCATGCGCGACCGGTTCGGTGCCCGGAATCCCCGGTCCATGATGATGCGTTTTCATGTGCAAACCGGAGGTTCAACGCTCACTGCCCAGCAGCCCGATGTTAACGTGGTCCGCGTATCGATGCAGGCGCTGGCAGCGGTGCTCGGAGGTGCGCAATCGCTGCACACCAACTCCAAGGATGAAGCGCTCGGTTTGCCAACCGAGGAATCGGCGCGGCTGGCCCTTCGAACTCAACAGATCATCGCGAACGAGAGCGGCGTAACGAACACCGCTGATCCTTTTGGGGGTAGCCACCATATCGAAGAGCTCACCGATAAAATCGAGCAGGGCGCACGCGAGTACATCGACCGCATCGATGCCATGGGTGGAACGCTGGTGGCCATCGAGAAGAGCTACATTCAGAACGAAATCCAGAACGCGGCCTACCAGTATCAGCAAGCGGTGGAGCGCGGCGACGCTGTGGTGGTGGGCGTAAACCGGTTCAAACAGGACGTTGCCGAGCCACTTAGCAACTTTCGTCTCGACCCCGGACTCGAGCAGCAACAGATTGAGCGAGTGCGCCAGGTGCGGGCGTCGCGCAGCGCCGAGGTCGTCGAGGAAAGCCTGCAAGGTTTGGAGCAAGCCGCGCGCGGAAGCGAGAATCTGATGCCGCATATACTCGGTTGCGCGGAAGCCCACGCCACGGTGGGCGAAATCTCCGATCGCCTGCGCGCTGTGTTCGGTGAATATCAGGAGCGTTCACGCCCGTAACAAACGCCTGATGCCGGCAACCGGCCCCTAGCCAAGTACTGCTGACAGGCTTCCTCCGTGGCGAACTGCGCTTGGAACTCGCGGAGGCTCTTGGGGAACGGCGGCCTTGGCACGGCCCCACACTACCGTTGGGGCTTGCTGAGACAACCGGATAAGCAGGAGTCATCTAGTCAAACCCACTGATGCACCCAGCCCAACGGCGACGATCCAGCCAAGCGGTCCCATCACCAACATGCCCAGCGGGCTCGCCCTAAAATGGCGAAGTCGGCCGGCTAGGGTGACTGCTGGACGCTAACGAGCAAGAATTTCGCTATAGGCCACACGAAAGCCGAGGTACTGGAACAACCAAGGCACACGATTCTTTAGCTCTTCCTTCAAGGGTCCACCATTGTCCTGGCTCTCTATCAGCCTGGCGCCCGATCCTGGAGCGGCTCACTTGACCGGGATAAATCTCTGCACCCGCTCTCCGGCGAACACTTCACCGGTGTAGATGATGCCCTTGGAGTCGACCGCGATCATGTGCAGCCCGAAGAACTGGCCGCCGTTTTCACCCATGCTGCCCATCTGGCCCAACACCTTCCCGTCTTCGCGATTGAGGAACCAGATGTGGTTATTCGTGAGATCGGAAATATACAAGAGCCGCTGCTGCTTGTCCGGCGAAAACATCACGCCTCCGGTAGCACCGCCCACGCCCGTCATTGGAGCCAGGATGAATTCCTTGATGAACTTGCCTTGCGTCGTCGTGACTTGGATGCGGTTCGCCATCCTGTCTGCGGCGTAAACCGATCCATCGTGCGAAATATTCAGCGTGAGGTGGCCCCGGAACTCCTTGGGCATCGGACCGCCGGGAGTATACGCGCGGTCCGCGTCATTGGTGCTCATTTCCGACAGCGTGTGTCCATAGGCGCCCCAGCCGTGCTTGAACTTGAACGTGTCCATATCAAATACCATCACGCGCCCGCCCAGGTAATTGTCGGCGGCGTAAAGTTCGTGGGCCGGTTCATCGAGGCGTATCTCTTCGATTCCTCCCACGATCATCGGCGTCGTCGGTGGATACTTGGCGCGGAAGGCCGCCATTTCCGCCTCGCGGGCGGCTCTAGTAGAAGGATCAGGTTGACCGCGGCCGCCGGGGAGAAATCCCACGACTGGCCCTCTGCTGCCGTGACCCGGAGTGCGGTTTCCTAGAGGAGCCGCATCACCTCCGCCGCCCGGTGGCCGGTCGGGCGTGCGAGGCACTTCGGCGATCATTTTGCCGGTCTTCGGATCGTATTTGCGAACGGTGTCCTGTCCCAGGTAGGTGAATCCTTTACTGTCCACAGCCATCCCGTGCCCTTGCGGAGCGTCGAAGGAACCGATGACGTTGCCGTTCTTATCGATGTGAATCATCGAGGGAGGCCGGACGCAGCAATCGGCAATGGGAGGATTCAACTCCGCCTCAAGCTCGATATCTGTCAAATCGTTGGGGCGATCGTATACCCAAACGTTGTCGTCTTTATCGACGGCCAGCCCCGTGACGCCTCCCATCTTCCACTTGTTCGGCAGAGGCTTCGGCCAATCCGGATCGAATCTGAATTTTGGCGCGGCTGGCTCCTGCGCTGCGATCGACACACACCAGACCAACAAGCCGACCCCTGCCACGCCGACGAATGCCCGCCTCCCCACGCTCCTATCGCTATTCATGAGCCCCCTAACTTGATAGATTATACGCCAGCGGATCTGCCATGATTCAACCCGTGAGTCCGCTGCTGCGCGCCGGCGCTATGATTACAGGTAGGGCCGCATCATGATCAGGAGGTGCGCATGATCCGAACGCTGATGAAGAACTGGTGGCTCCTGGCGTTGTGTGGCGTTCTTGACGCCATAATTTCGGTAATCTACGGACTCATGTTCGATACCGGCCCGGACGGACCCCTGACCGCTCACGAGTGGAGAGTCACGGGAGTGTTTCTGACTAGGCTCGCACTCGCGGCCGGCATTTGTACCATCGCAGCCGGTATTTGGAGTTCCGGAAGAGGACAATCTTGGCTTCTGGTTCTGAACGGCCTTGCTTTTAGCGCATACGGACTGATCCCGCTCGTTTGGCGAGGCTCGCTTAACTTTGTTCTTTTCGCGCGCCTGCTAGTGGTGATGGCAATGAGCTTCGGCATCCTCGAATTGTTAACCGCGCGAACTCTGTGGCGTCAGCATCATGTCGCGGACGGATGGTTTCTTGGCTTGGCTGGAGCGGCCTCGTTTGGTTTCGCTCTGGCGTTTCTTGCGTTGGGATTCGGCTGGATCCAACCGGAACGCAGAGCTTTTCACCCATCAATTTTTCTGTGGCTTGCCTTTTATTTTGGCTTCAGCGCAATCTGCATGCTGTGGCTGGGCCTACGCCTTGGTCCTTTCCAATCTCGCCGGTGGGACGCCTTGCCGCCATTAGGAAATCCAAGAGCCGCACATTAAGCCGTACTAGCTCGATCAAGTTTTATGCTCGACGCCCTCTTTCAGGATGTCCGCTACGCCATTCGCGGTCTGCGCTCGAGTCCCGGTTTCGCTGCTGTGGCGATCTTGTCGCTGGCTCTCGGCATCGGCGCCAACACCGCGATCTTCAGCCTGATCGACGCCGTGATCCTGAAATCCCTGCCAGTGCGCCATCCCGAGGAATTGCTGCAGGTCATGATGGGCACACAAAGTTACGTCGGCTACAGCAACCCGACCTGGGAGAATCTCCGCGATCGCCAGGATGTCTTTTCCGGAATCTTCAACCTCGCCCCGGAAGGCGAAGCGCATTCGGTGAATGGTGTCTATGTGTCGGGGCAATATTTCGATACGTTGGGCGTGCACGCGATACTCGGCCGAACTCTGACGCCCGCCGATAACGTGCGCGGCTGCGCTGGAAGCGCGGTCCTGAGTTATGGCTTCTGGCAAAGCGAATATGGCGGCCGTGCCGGCATCCTCGGCAAAACAATTTCTATCAACCGGCATCGTATCGAGATCGCGGGCGTCGCTGAACCCGGATTTACAGGGGTTGAGGTTGGTCATTCCGCTGATGTGATGGTCCCCCTCTGCGCTGTAACAGCCATCGGGAGTGGCTACTCCGGCATGATGCTCGATACGAACTACTATCCGGTCGGCTGGCTGCAAGTCATCGGTCGCTTAAAGCCCGGCGTCCCGGCGAGCCAAGCTACGGCCCGCTTGAAGACGCTCGCGCCGCAAATTTATAAAACGACATTCGAGCAAAACGGGCTGGCAAGAGAAGATGGCCGCCAGTTGGGGCCGGGCGAAAGGGACCGGTACTTGAGTCAAACCTTCGATACGCAGCCCGCCGCCAACGGAATTTCCTATATCCGCAGAGAATACCGCCAGGCGCTGATCGTTCTGATGACCATCGTGGGCGTGGTGCTGCTGATCGCTTGCGCGAATGTAGCAAATCTGCTGTTGGCGCGAGCCGCGGCGAGGCAGCGCGAGATCGCGATCCGCATGGCGATCGGCGGCGGGAGGGGCCGTCTGATTCGCCAGTTCCTTACCGAAAGCCTGCTGCTGTCAGGGATGGGTGCGATGCTCGGCATTCTGTTCGCCGAATGGGGCGCCCGACTGCTGGTCCGGTTTCTCGATGCGCCTCTCGACCTCACTCTGGACGTCCGGGTACTCGCGTTTACCGCGACGGCTGCCGTTCTCACCGGCCTGCTGTTCGGCATTGCGCCAGCCTGGCGAGGCACGCGCGTCGATCCGCAATCGGCCATGAAAGCTAATGCCCGAGGCGTAATAGAAGGTTCGAGACTTGGCCTCGGAAAAGTGCTGGTGACAGCGCAGGTGGCCCTGTCACTGTTGCTGGTGGTGGGCGCGGGCTTGATGCTCTCGACCTTTTGGAAACTCATTTCCCTGAATGCAGGATTTGAGCGCGATCATGTTTTACTGGTCAGCGTCGATCTGCGCGACGGAAATTACCCGAAGGAGCGGTGGTCCGCGGTTTATCAGGAAATGCTGGACCAATTGCGCGGCATTCCGGGTGTTCGCTCAGCTAGCGTGTCCTCCATCACGCCGGTCTGCCACTGCCGCTGGGCCGGTGAAGTGGTGATCGAAGGCTACACCCCAAAATCGCGCGCTGACGCCATGGCTTCCTTCAACAATGTGAGCGACCGGTATTTTGAAACCCTGGCCACTCCCATTGTAGGCGGCCGCGATTTCAACAGCCATGACACGGCCAACTCGGCGAAGGTGGCCATCATCAGTGAATCCATGGCCCAGAAATACTTCGGTGCAACCAATCCACTCGGGCACCATTTCCGCACCCGGGATGGCCGTGGACCGCAATTCGCGTGGAATATCACAGGCGGCGAGGTGGAGATCGTCGGCGTCGTGAAGGACGCGAAGTATGGTTCACTGCGCGATGAACCATCGCCCTACGTGTTCATCCCTTGGAGCCAGGGTGGATTGCCCGGTCCGCTCACCAGTTTTGAGTTACGCGCTGCGGCCGGCGCGCCCGCTGCTCTCATCTCCGGCGTGAAGTCCGTCATCGCCCGCGTGAACCGCGACGTTTCGATCGAATTTAAAACGCTTGCCGCCAAAGTGGACGATTCGATCCAGCGAGAAAAACTCCTGGCTACGCTCTCGGGATTTTTCGGCGGGCTCGCGCTGCTCCTTGCGACCATCGGACTCTACGGCGTGATGTTAGCGAAGAGTATTCATGCAGTTTTGATCGCTACTGCTTGTTGGCTCTGGCACTAGAGCCAACAAATTATAATGTGGCTCGCCGGCGGAATGAAATCGGAATTCGCATGGCGCTGGGCGCCCAGCAGTCCCGCGTGCTGCGGATGGTGCTGGGCGAGGTCGCGATTTTGATCGGTATCGGCCTCGCGGTTGGATTCGGCGCGGCGCTGGCAACCACGCGGCTGATCGCTAGCTTCCTTTATGGTCTGCAACCGGATGATCCGTGGACGCTCGGTTTAGCAGCCGTTGCAATAGCAGGAGTGGCTTTGATGGCGGGATATTTGCCCGCGCGAAGGGCGTCGAAGCTCGATTCGATGTCCGCCCTGCGCGAAGAATGAATCAGTTGTCCGTCGGCTTCTGCTCGACGTGATCGATCACCAGTACCGGCATCGGATGCTTTTGCAATTCCAGCTTAAGCCCCAGATCCCTTTCAACGGCTTCGAAAAATGTGAGGCCGCCGGTCGGGTCCGTCGCTGTAGTTATCGCGATCGATGGTTGGGCCGTGTCTCCCCCCCGACCCCCGACGTTTTGGAACGCACCGCGCCCGGTCCAACTCAGGACGAAATTCCAGCCGCCTTGAAGTCCCGTCGAATCGATCACCGGATGATCGATATAGCCTGGCGCTATCATCCGCATCTTTGCGGCCAGTTGCTCCATGGTCGTGTTCTGGCACACGTACGCGATCGTGAGCGCTGGATTACCTGCGATCGCTCCGGGACTAGGTTTGCACGTCGCACGCTCAGACTCGTCCGCTTTCTTGAGCTTTGTTTTGCCTTTCGGCGCTACCAACGCATACACATTCGCGGGCTGAGTTTCAGTGTGGGTCGCCAGCTTGAAGCGATCGGCTAAGAGCGCCCGCATCATCAGGCGCAGTGAATCGATATCTACCGGGGAAGCCAACTGCGGTCCACTGCTGGACGCCTCCGCTACTAGATCGAAACGGTCCGAATCCAGCCATTTCGGCTCGCCCACAAGCGAATCGCCATTGCTGACATCCCACGCAAATGTGATCAGCACTTTCAGGGTGATCCCTTCGAAATCAACCCGGCCGCCGGGCTGAATTCTCATCATCCGCGCATTTGAACCCAGCTTGCTCGGCTTGATCACTGCCACCTCAAACTCCGTAGGTGCGACGGAGCCAGGCAGGCTCTTTGTCACTCCAGGCAAATTGTCCGTGGGCTTCCGGTTCACATGGTCAACTCCGATGACAGGCGTCGGGACGGTTTGAAGTTCCAGCTTGAGCCCCAGTTTATCGACCGCGTCGAAGAGGCTGACACCCGCGGCCCCGGCTGCAGCAAGCAGACCCCGAGCGGTCCACTTGATATCGAAATCCCACGATCCTTTGAGCCCGGTCATATCCACCACCGGGTGGTCCAGATAGCCGTTGGCCATTTGACGCACCGTGGTCGCAAACGCCGCCATGGTCAGGTTGTGGCACGAAATTGTTTGAATGGGCACTACACCAACTGTGAAAGTCTGTGGCTGGCCCTTGCATCCGATCTCGCCCGTGCCGTCCGTCTCCTTCAATTGCAGCTTGCGCTTCCCCAGCGTCAGCGCATAAATGGGCAGCGGCTTGCTGTCGTTGTGGATTACAAGCTGGAAGCGGTCTGCCAGCAGCGACTGAAGCATCGTCCTGAGTTTTTCCGGCGGCGACGAAAGCGGGGCCTTCGCGATCACATCGTACCGGTCCGATTCCAGCCAGCTCGGACCTCCAACCACCGTGTCCCCGTCAACGCCGTAGGCGGTCCTAATAAGATCCACCATCGTCGCGTTCTTCAGCTCGTACCGGTTGCCGCGCAGAACAGGGCCTCGCATAAATGGATTCGTGCCCGGGGCGCTCACATGAACATCGGCAGCTTCAAAGGCGGGCGGTGTGTCGCTAGCCTGGCCGAATGCCGGCCCAGACAGAAGAGCGATTGAGAAGATGCACGCCAATGCTCGTGCCATATCGGCTAACCTCTTTATTGCACCGCCATCGTGATTAATTGGCCCACTTGGCTGGCGTAACCTGCAGCATAAATAATGATGGGGATGGCGGTCCCCACAGGCGCATTTTGCGGTACCTCGACATTCACCTGCGTAGCTCCCGCAATCAGACCCGCCGCTTGACCGGCGAATGTGACTTTGGCAACCACCGAGCCGATAGTAACGCCGATGCCCGCCACCGGCATTGGGAACGGAGGACTCAGCGGACCGATTGAGCCGTCCGGGATCGCTGGATTGAGTGCCCCTGTGCCCGTCATAAACACCGAGACGATGGAACCCCGCGCCGCCGGATTCGAGGACGAGTTCACGGTAGAATCCTGGTTCAGGATAGCTGCTTGTCCGCGCCCGCTTCCGTTCACAGTGAAGATCCCCGGCGCCGCGACTACCACCGGCAGCTTAACCGGCCCCAGCGTCTGCGTGCCGGATTGCACGGTAACAGGGATCGTCAAGCCCGGGCTAACTCCGAACGGAACCACGGCATTGATCTGGCAGTTGGATGCATAGAGGACCGTCGCGGGGAATTGGCCGAAGTTCACTGCTGGCTTCGGTGATCCAAAATGGTAGCCGAATAAAGTAACAATCTCCCCGGGCGCAATCGCGCCTCTTCCCGACACGAAAGCCGAGGCGTAGCCCGGAGCCAGACTGGCCGCGTTCACCACCGAGACCAATGCAGGTCCGGCGGGCTGTGAAAAGTCGACCTTCGCGGCAAACGCATCCGAATCGCCCCCGGCGTATTGAGTTTGAAAGGCATGCGGCGTCGAGAAAAACAAAAGTGTGTATGCGGTCCCCGCGGAATAGAGCCCGCCCTTGCCATCCAGCGCGAGATAGGCGCCCGGAATGGGCGACGTCGACACCAGCGTGGAACCAGTCGAGTTGATGACGATGACGGCGGGTTTCGGCGGCGCTGCGCAGGTGGGCTGAGTCTGGGAGGAAGAAGCCTGTGAGACCGCGCTCACATATGCCTGCCCGGTGGCATCCACGGCAATCGGCGTCGGGATCCCGTTCACCAGACCGGTAAATGTCGAGTAATCAAGATGCCCCGAGGCATCGAGTTTCGTAACAAACCCATTGCCGCTTAGACTAGGAATCTGGTTCGGATTGGAGCCGGTGTAGGTGGTCGAGAGCGCACCCGGCGTGGTCGGAAAGTCGCTCGATTGTGTGCCGCCCGCGACATACACCGCACCGGTTGCATCAACGGCCAGACCAAACGCTCCGTCCACTCCGCTGCCGCCCAGATACGTGGAATAGAGCAGATGGCTGCCGCTGGAATCGAGCTTCGCGACGAAGGCGTCGCCGAAGCGCAGCGGCCCCAGATCGATTTCGCCATGGAAGGTACGCGAGATCGCGCCCGCGGTGGTTGGGAAATTCGGCGAAACGGTTTCACCCGCTACCCATACATTCCCCGTGCCGTCGATGGCGATGGCATGTGCGTCGTCCGGACCCGAGCCGCCCAGGTAGGTGGTCCACGCGGTGCTTCCTGACGATGTGAGCTTGGTGATGAACGCGTTGTTACAAGGCCCGCTCTCGGTCGGATTTCCGCCGGGGCATGTTCCTCCCGCGTACTGTATTTGATACGCGCCAGGCGTTGTTGCGAGCCCCGGACCGGCGGCGCCCGCAACATAAATATTGCCCGCTGCGTCCACTGTCAGCGATTCCACCGAACCACCGATCGTCGTGGTGAAGAGAATGTTTTGGGCGGTGGGATCGAGCTTCACGACGCTAGAAACGAAACCCAGCGGATCGGACTTCTCGGCCGCCAGATACATGTTGCCGCTGGCGTCCAGCGCGAAGGCGGTGGCCCGCGACGCGGCCAGACAAACGGAGAAATCGATAGCCGTGCCGGACGGATTAAATTTAGTCACGAAGGCGCAGCCGTTGCTCGTAGTAGGTGTGCCCAGGCTGGTCGAGGTGACCGGGAAATCCGGCGATGAGGTCGTACCCGCAACGTAAGCGGCGCCGGTGGAATCCACCGCAATCCCGGCTGCGGTGTCGGTGTAGGTGCCGCCTAGATAAGTAATGTAATCAATGAGCGGCGCCGCTGCCTGAGCCACCCGCAGCGCGATGCCGCAAAGCAGCGCCATTCGCAGCCACATGAGTCAATTTTACTGCCGTCCAGTCCGGCCTCACAGCTTCAGCAACTTCACCAGGTTCCCGCCCAGCACCGCTTCCTTTTGCGCGTCGGGAATCTCGGCCTTGAGGATCGCGTCGATAGTGTCCGGCCAAACTAGCGGGATGTCCGTCCCGTACACCACTTGGGTCGGCCCCATTTCCGCCACCAGGTGCCGGACTCCCTCCGGCGAGAAGACCATCGAATCGGCCAGGATCTGGTCGTGCAGATACTCGCGCGGATGTTTCTTGTTCACGCACTTGGCATTCTGGCGCACGTCGCAAGCCACGTCTGTGCGTCCAAAGTAGGATGGCAGATAGCCGCCCCCGTGCGCGGCGCAGATTTTGAGGCCGGGGAAACGGTCCAACGTCCCATCGAAGATCAGGTGCGACAGGAAGAGGCCCGTCTCCAGTGGATTTCCGATGACGTTGCCAAGATCGCCGGCGCCCGCGAACGCATCCGTCTTGGCCACGTTCTCCGCATTGTTGGGATGCATGAATACGATCACTCCCAGCTCCTGCGCTTTGGCCCAGAACGGATCGTACTTGGGCGTCGACAGCGGCTCGCCTGCCACGTGGCCGCCGATCGCGACGCCGCGCATTCCCAAGTTCCTGACCGCATGCTCGGCCTGCTGCGCCGCCAAATCCGGGAATTGCAGTGCCGGCGAGGTGAACGCCACAAAGCGGTCTGAGTGCGCCTCACACCATTTCGATAGACCCTCGTCGTGCACCTGTACGATCTTCGTCGCCAGGTCGCGATCTGCTGCGTACCACCAGAAGGTATTGATATCCAGCGCCTGCACGTCGATGCCGCGCTTGTCCAGTTCCTGAATGCGGTCCGGTCCGAGCGCCCGCCCTCCGCCTCGCGCGAAACGCTCCAGCGGCGTACCCTTCACGACGTCCGCAACCTGGCTGATGGCGGCGTGCGCGTGCACGTCGACTACTTTCACGCGTTTCCCGCCGACGCGCACTTCCCGCCGGGTCACCGGAGCGCCAGCCTGCGGCGCTGGGGCTCCCCTCAGAAGCTCGCGGCCCGCAAGAAGCGTTCCGGCCGACACGCCCGCCACCGCCTTGATGAATTCTCTGCGATTCCGCATGCTCTGCTCCTTCTTAGCAAGTCTACCCTGAGTTCGCCTGAAAACCTTCATCTGGGATAAGGATGGCCGCGCAGCGTCGTGAAGGCCCGATAGATCTGTTCCGCGAGCACCACCCGCGCCAGCTCGTGCGGCAAAGTCAGCGGCGTAAGCGACAGTAACATCCCGCCGCGCGTCCGCCAATCTTCGGGCAAGCCATCCGCCCCGCCCACCAGAAAAACCAGATCTCGCGCGTCCCGCTCCGCGCCGCCGATCAGTTTCGCGAACCCACCCGACTCCATGCTCTTTCCGGCCGGGTCGAGCAGAATCTTGGCCGCCGAGGGATGTTTATCCCAGGGATCGAATCGCCCGGGCCGTATCTCGCGCATCTCGCATCGCCCGTACCGGCTGGATCGCCGGATGTATTCTTCCGCCATCTGATTCGCGCTCGTGTCGCGCGGTTTGCCGACATAATAAAGATAGATGCGCATCCGGAACCGTAACTCGATCTTATCGATCTCGATGGTGAAGCGGCACAGCCAAAGTTCTTTTTTCGCTAAGCTGAACTAGTGGCCGGCGCCGTTCAGTCCTTCCATCCCCGCGAGTTATTGATCCACACGCCCGACGGGAAAACGCGCGCGCTCATGCTGGACAACGACCGTTACACGCTCGGCCGGTCCAGCGCCAACGAGCTGTGTTATTCCGAAGACGCCGGGCTTTCCCGGCAGCACCTGGTCATCGAAAGAAGCGGCGACACCTGGTTGCTGCGGGACCTGAACAGCAAGAACGGCACCTTCGTCAACGGCGAGAGGATTACGTCGGCGCACACGCTCGGCCCCGACGATCGCATCACGGCTGGACACCTGGCGCTCGAATTCGCCGAGAAAGTTTCAACCGCGCCGGCCAACACCGTCATCTTCATCGAAGGCACGGCCCAGTCGGCGGTAGTCTCCACGACGGCGGCGACCAGCTTGCAAGGTTTGTTGAGCGAGGAGAGAAAAATCGAAGGCGGCCCGCAGATGCGCGCGTTGATCCGCGCCGGGCGCGAGCTGGCCGGCAATATGCCGCTCGCCGATCTCTTCAACCTGATCATGAACCTGTCCATCGACGCGGTAGGCGCGTCGCGCGGCGTTCTCATGACCGTGGAAGGCGACCAACTGGTAGTGCAAGCCGCCCGCGGAGAAGGATTCCGCATCAGCAGCATGGTCCGCGACCGCGTGATTAAAGAGAAGACCTCGCTGCTGGTTCGCGACGCCCGCCTGGATGAAGCTTTCGCCGGACGCCAGAGCATCGTACAGCAGCAGATTCGCAGTATGCTGGCCGTGCCGCTGCAAACCGACGATCGCGTCATCGGGCTGATCTATCTGGACTCGCCGCACTTCGTGCACGAATTCACCAAGGATGACCTGAATCTTCTCACCGTGATGGCCAACGTGGCCGCCATCCGCATCGAGCACACCCGCCTGGCCGAGGTCGAGCAGGCCGAGCGCGTGCTCGCTCGCGATTTGCAGCAGGCAGCGGTGATCCAGCAAGGGCTGCTTCCTACCTGCGCTCCCGTGGTTCCGGGCGTCGATCTGGCTGGATACAACGCCGCATGCCGCACCGTCGGCGGCGATTATTACGACTTCATCAGCTATCCCGACGGTCGCGTCGCCATGCTGGTGGGCGATGTGGCTGGCAAGGGAATGCCGGCGGCGTTGCTCATGTCCAGCCTGCAAGCCCGTGTGCAGGTGCTCTTCGACGACCCCACCAATCTTGCGGCGCTGGTGACCCGGCTCAACCGGATCATAACGACGAACTGTCCCGCGAACCGTTTCATCAGCTTTTTCATCGCCGTTCTGGATCCAAAGACCAATGAGCTTGTGTACGTCAATGCGGGCCACAATCCGCCTTTGCTGGTACGCCACGATGGCAGCCTGCAAAAACTGGAAGGCACCGGTTTGATCCTCGGCATTCTGCCCATCGCCAAATACGAGCAACAAACCTGCCTGCTGGAACCGGGTGATGTCGTAGTTCTGTTCAGCGACGGCGTGACCGAAGCCACCCGGCCCGATGTCGACGAAGAGTTCGGCGAAGATCGGCTGGCCCAGGCGCTGGCGGATCTAAAAGATGAATCGGCCCACGCGATCATCGAAGCCATTAATCAGCGCGTCTTCGAGTTCACCAAAGGCGCCCCGCCGGCCGACGACATCACCCTGGTCGTCGCCAAGCGCCTGTAACTTCCTTCATGTCGCATTGGCCTGGTGCTGAACCTCTACTTGCCGACCCGCGCGACTGCGAGTAACGTGAAGGTGATGTCAGATATGACAACATAGACCAGGATGATGACGCCGAGGGCACGGCCTCATGGATCAGGGCGGTATTGAAGGAATTCGAGGCGTTCCCTGAGGACGATTTGCCTCAGGCGCTGACGATCGCGGCCGAGGGTGGCTTCGGTGGTCTACGCCGTGCAGCTCGCCGATGAAATCTGGGTCGTGAACGCGTTCCAGAAGAAATCAACGCGCGGAATCAAGACGCCCAAGCGCGAGATTGATCTGATAAGGGAACGTCTGAAAACACTGAGGGAGGCATCGCGATGAGGGGCAGGTCGGGGACCTGCTCCACAACTCCAGGTCAATGACTTAGTTCTAAACGTGGCGCAGGTCTCCGACCTGCGAGAGACTTTTTCAGCAACCTCCTAGCTGTGAATACGTAGGCGTCTCCCCGAATTCTACCGATAAGTCAACATCTCCCCATCCTCCAAATGCGGATGATTATTGAAGCTGCTCAGCGAAAACCTCTCCATTGAAAAAAGAAATTCCGTGTAGCTCGCGTTCCGCGACGTCCAGCTCAACTCGAGCGTCCGCTGTGGCGTCAGATCCAGTGCCTTCCGCACCGTAGCCGCGATCACCCCACCGGACGTGAACACCACCACGCGTCCATTTTTCAGTGCAGCTTCTCGCATCGTCGCGATACCCCGATCCACCCGATCGCAAAAGTTCCGCCAGCTTTCCACTTCAGGCGAATCCAGCTCCTCATCCACCCACATGCGAGTAATACGCTGGAACAGCTTGTCGTAGACTCGGAACGCAGCGCTCCGATCGCCCGCCTGCCGGAACTCGGCTTCGAGCGCGCGGATGTCCTCATGCCTCTCCATCAACCCCGGCAGGAACGTCCGCATCACTTCGATGCCCGGATATTCGTCGAGTTCGGCGAGAGTCACGGGCTCGGGCCACCGAGCGCCGGCCCGCCGGTAAACCTCAGCCACAATCTCGCCGGTACGAAGGTGGCGGCATGCCGGTCCGTAGTAGACCTGGTCGAACGTCGCGCCCGTTTCCAGCCAGTACTCGCCCAGAATCCGAGCCTGCTGCTCGCCGCGCTCCGATAGTTTGTCGTAATTCGATTCGAGAAAAGACGCCTGCCCATGCCGGACCAAAATAAGCAAAGCCATGCGGAAGCCAATAGAGTAACGTACATTCCCAACATCGCATTGCTATCATTTGAATAACCCTCAGTTTCAGTAGGAAATGATCACCGAGACCAAGCTTGTCCAGTTTGATTCGATTTCCCTCGACAGCGGCGCCACGCTGGCGCCCGTGGATGTCGCCTACGAAACCTACGGCACGCTGAACGATAACAAGAGCAATGCCATCCTGATTCTGCATGCGTTCTCCGGCGACGCGCATGCCGCGGGCGATGATAAAGAAACTGGAAGCCCCGGCTGGTGGGACAACATGATTGGCCCGGGCAAGGGTTTCGACACTCACAAGTACTTCGTGATTTCATCGAACGTCCTGAGCGGTTGCCGCGGCACCTCCGGCCCAGGTTCCATCAACCCCGAGAACGGCTGTCCGTACGCGATGTCGTTTCCCCCGGTCACCATTGCCGACATGGTTCGATTGCAGAAAATGCTGATCGATTACCTGGGCATCCAGCGGCTGCTGGCTGTTTCAGGTGGATCGATGGGCGCGATGCAGGCGCTGCAATGGGCCGTTGCGTACCCGGAGTCTGTAGCGGCCGCCATTCCCATAGCCGGCACTGCGCGGCACAGCCCGCAGCAGATCGCCTTCAACGAAGTGGGCCGCCAGGCGATCATGGCCGATCCGGATTGGAACGAGGGCAACTACTACGGCAAGCGGCCTCCGGCTCGCGGCTTGGCCGTGGCGCGCATGGTTGGCCACATCACCTACATGAGCGATCAATCGATGCGCGAAAAGTTCGGGCGCCGGCTGCGCGATCAGAATCAGTTCGAAGTGGAGAGCTATCTTCGCTACCGCGGCAGCCAGTTCGTCGACCGCTTCGATGCGAACTCCTACCTCTACATCACCAGAGCCATGGACTATTTCGATCTCACCAACGGCCGGCCTTCTCTCAGCGCGGCGTTTGAAAATGTGAAGTCGCGATTCCTGGTGATCAGTTTCACTTCCGATTGGCTGTATCCGAGCTACCAATCGCTAGAGGTGGTGCGCGCTTTGCGCGGCCGCAATTGCGACGTCGCCTATTGCGAGCTGCCGTCCAATTATGGACACGACGCGTTCCTGGTCAACATCGCTGAGCAATCCGAGTTAGTGCGAGGGTTCCTGGCCAGCACGCTGCGCGGAGTGGAACGCTAAGTGGCCCAGGCGTTCGTGCCGAAGCTGCTCGGCCGCAGCGATTACGCGATCATCAGCGAACTGATCGAGCCCAACACGCGCGTGCTCGACCTTGGCTGCGGCGAAGGCGAGTTGCTGGACTGGCTGGCCCAGAACAAAAACGTGGATGCGCGTGGCGTCGAGATTGCGGGCGCGCGGGCGCAACAGGCCATCGCGCGCGGCGTTTCCGTGTTTCACAGCGATCTGGAAGATGCATTGGCGGACCTGCCCGACCAGGCTTTCGATTACGTGATCCTTAGCCAAACCCTTCAGGAGACGCGCGAGCCCCTCAAGGTCCTGCGCGACATGCTGCGTGTGGGGCGGCGCGCCATCGTTGCCTTCCCGAACTTCGCTCACTGGTCCGTCCGCCTCGCGCACCTGTTCACCGGACGCGCGCCCAAGACCAAGCTGTTCCCGCACGATTGGTACGACTCTCCGAATATCCATTTCCTGACTGTGAACGATTTCGAATCGCTGGCCGCCGGTGAGAAGTGGACGGTGGAGCGAAGAATGTTTCTGCAAGGCGCGAGGAAGGTCGGATTTCTTCCGAACTTGATGGCCGAAGTGGCCGTTTTCCTGATCAGGAAATAGCCTCTCCGACACGTTTGCGGCTGATTGCCTCGACGCCCTCTTCGCGCGGGCCGCGAACTTTTCTGTGAAATGGACCAGGTACGGCCGGCCGTGACGCCCGGTCTCTTCGAATTCAGCCCGTTCATCCCGCCAGAGACGGATCCCTCCTTCGAGTCGCTCATGTTATCATTTCCCTGCACGAAGGTGGCGCATGCGACCAGAATTGCAGCGGGTTTCCCCGGTTAGTCTTTCAGAGCGTATCCTTTTTATCGATGTTCTGCGGGGCATGGCGCTGTTCGGAATTCTCGCGGCCAACATGCGCGCTTTCTTCGCGCCCCTCGATACCTACGGGAATATCGGGGTCTTGTATCCGGGGCGTGCCGACGTGCTGGCCCAAGCCTTCATCGATGTATTTATCCAGGGAAAATTTATCTCGATCTTCTCATTCCTCTTCGGGATGGGCTTTGCCATCCAGATGAGCCGGGCCGAAGCGCGTGGCGTCCGCTTTCTGGGCTTCTATCCATGGCGCCTTCTAGCGCTCGCGCTGTTCGGGCTCATCCACGGGATTCTAATCTGGGCGGGTGACATCCTCCTGACTTATGCCTTTTCGGGTGCAATTTTGTTGCTCTTTCGCCAGCGGCAGCAGAAGACGTTGCTCTGGTGGGCCGGCGGTTTGTTTACGCTGCCGATCGTCATCGGCTCGACTATTCTGACCCTCTACTTCACACGTTTCCGGCAACCTTGGATGCAACCCAAGCCGCCGGACATGAAGAAGCTGCACGAGGTCATCGCTATTTATGCGCATGGAACAGTTCGGCAGATACTTGTACAGAATTGGTTGGAATGGAAAGATGAGTTGCCCCTTACGCTCTTCGCCATCTACGCAGTGGCGTTATTTCTGCTCGGCATGTGGGTGTGGCGAGCCGGCATCGTACAACGGCTCGATGAATATAGGCCGGTTTTGAAGCGCGTGTGCGCGTGGTGCATCCCGGTTGGGCTGATCCTCAATATTTACGTCGCAATCGTGAAGGTGGTTGTTCCTCCCGGTACCGTTTCGCTGTGGGGTTGGTCCGCTGGACTTCTGTCGCTGTCTGGCGCCCATATCTTGAGTGCAGGTTATATTTCGGGCCTGGCGCTCATCTTTCTGCACCAGGATTGGCGACGCCTTTTACTGCCGTTTGCCGCGGTTGGGCGGATGGCATTGACGGACTACTTGATGCAATCCGTGTTGTGTACTTTTTTCTTCTATCACTACACGACCGGTCTCTATGGACGCATCGGGCCGGCCATCGGACTGGCGCCCACGGTCATCCTTTATGGTGCCCAGGTTGTATTCAGCAATTGGTGGTTAAAGCGCTATCGCTTTGGCCCCATGGAGTGGTTATGGCGCGGCCTGACCTATGGCAAACTCCCGTCGATGCGCAAGGAGGAACCCCTGCCGACGATCGAAGCGCCCTCGCTCTCGTTCTAACAGGCTTCGATCTGCCTCTGATACGGTAGTAAAAGTATGAATGTCTCGATCATCGGCACCGGGTACGTGGGTTTGACGACTGGCGCCTGCCTGGCTTTTCTGGGCCACAAAGTCACCTGCATCGATTCCGATGAAAAGAAGATTGCGCTACTGCAAGCCGGAAAAACGCCCATTTACGAGCCGTTTTTGACCGAATTGCTCGAAGAAGCTCGACCCAATCTTCAGTTCTGTCGCGACTACGCCGCCGCCGTGCCGAGCGCTCATGTGATCTTTATCGCCGTTGGAACGCCGCCTTCCGCGGATGGAAGTCCCGATCTGCGCTATTTGTCCCAAGCCGCTCGCGGCATCGGCCAATATTACGATGGCGATTACGTCGTAGTGGTCAATAAATCGACCGTGCCGATCGGCAGCGGGAATTGGGTCGGCTCGCTGGTCCGCGAATCCTTCGAGCAGCATCGTGGCCGCAAGACGGGCGAGCGATTCTCGGTGGCTTCGAATCCTGAATTCTTGCGCGAAGGCACGGCGCTGCATGACAGTCTTTATCCGGACCGCGTAGTGATCGGCTCCGACGATGCCCGCTCGCTGGAAATGCTGTACACGCTGTATCGCCCCATCCTCGATCAGACATTCGCGCCGCCCACCTACTTGCCGCGGCCGGAAGGACTCGGTGCCGTGCCCCTGATTTCCACCGACCTTGCCTCGGCCGAGTTGATCAAGTACGCGGCCAATGCATTTCTGGCTTTGAAGATCAGCTATATCAACGAAATCGGACAATTAGCCGAAAAAGTGGGCGCGGATATTCAGCAGGTGGCCAAAGGAATCGGCTTGGATGTGCGAATCGGCACCCGGTTCCTGCAAGCCGGCATCGGTTGGGGCGGATCCTGCTTCGGCAAGGACATTTCCGCTCTGGTAGCCACCGCCTCTGAGTACAGCCTGACCATGCCGATTGTCGAAGCGGCGCGCGAAATCAACCGGCGCCAGCGGGAACGCGTGGTGGAGAAACTGCTCGGCGAGCTGAAGATCCTGAAAGGCAGAACCATCGGTCTGCTCGGACTGGCGTTCAAGCCCAACACGGACGACTTGCGCGAAGCGCCCGCCATCGATATCGCGCGCAAACTCGTGGAACGTGGCTGCAAGGTGAAGGTGCACGATCCGGTGGCCATGGAGCGCTTTCAGGAGCAGCATCGCGACCTGCAGGTGATTTGCTGCGAAACGCCGGAGGAAACGGCCGATGACGCCGATGCATTGGTGCTGATCACCGAATGGCAGCAATACCGCGAGATGGATTGGGAAGCACTGGCGCCTCGCATGCGATCCCGCATTGTCCTGGATGGCCGCAATGCGCTCGATCGCGCGCGTCTGACGCGCTTCGGGTTTCGCTATCTCGGTATCGGCGGCTGATTCCTGAGCAGGCCCATTGGAGAAAAGGATTCTCGGCCGTTTAATTATGTTGGGGCAGCTTCCGGCGCGGACCTTTCGGGCACGCGCTTCGCAATCTGAAACCGCAGCGCGACCGCATGGTGCAGGTGCTGCAGTCCTATACGCGAGTAGCCGCGCTCATACAGCCCAGCGTCGAGATCGCTTTGCGGATTCTGGACGCCGGCCGCCGATTACGCGAGCGCGGCTTGATCCGTAATGTTGCGATTTCCACTCATCACCGCCCGCTAGTTTCGAGCTTGTCGGCCAATCTGGATATCGGGATCGTGCACCTTCGCTATAACGCGGTGCATACGGGCGCCGAGCGCGAGGTGTTCCGGCAGATCGCGAGAAACGGGAATCGGCCGGGCGTGGTCGCGTTTACAGCCACCAGCTGGCGCCAGTTGCTGGATCCCACGCGCGTTGCGCCGGGAGAACGAGTGCCCGCCGCAACCGATTGCTATAGATTCGTGCTGTCCAATCCCGCCGTGGATGTATGCCTGACCGGCCCCGCGAGTGAAGCGCAGGCCGGCGAAGCTCCGCGCGCCATCGAGCTTGGCCCGATGAGCGCCAAAGAATTGGCGTGGATGCGCCGGGTGGGCGATTTCATCCACAAGTGAAGTTACTGCTGAATGGCCACCGTGACACCCGCCTGGCTACTCACATTGCCTATTGTGATCACCACCGGAACGTTCGTTCCTCGCGGAGCATCGGCTGGGATTTGCGCATTCACCTGCAAAACCCCGGAAGGTTCACCGGGAGCTGCGCCGGCATAAAACACAGTGGCGTTCTCGCCCGCGATCTGAACCGTGACAGGCAATTGCGGCTTCTCCAGAACGTTGCCGGTTATCGTTCCGTCCGTACTGGACGGATTGGTTTGGCCTGCGCCGGTGCCGTAGATGCTCACAATCGAGCCGGGGGCAGCTCCATTTTGGCTGGAGTTGATCGAGCCGTCCTGGTTTATGATGGCTCCCTGGCCGAAGCCTTGGGCGCTAGCGGTGAAGATTCCCGGCAGCGAATCAATGACGGGAACAGTCGTGGTGTTCGACCGCGTCCCTTGATATTCAATCATCAGGCTGGTAGTTCCCGTGCCAGCCACTTCGTAGGGCACGATCACCGACACTTGAGTGGCCGAGCTGTAGATCAGCGGCGCCGGGTAACCGTCGAAGAAAACTTGAGTACCGCCCAGGTTCGTAGCCACGGTTCCGGAATCTGTGATTTGAAGAGGTGTCAGAGTGGATGGCCCCATGCCCGTTCCGAAAATGGTCAGGATCTCACCGGGCGACACTGGACCGGGAGCATAGCTGGCGGCGTTCGCGGCGCCAGCGATAGAAGGCGCGGATTGGGTCACTGTAAGGGAGACTGGAATCGTCAGCGGCGTAACCGTAGGATCGGAAGGCGTGACCGTGATCGAGCCGCTGTAAGCTCCCGGCGCCAAGCCTGTGGGACTGACCGATACCGACAGGTTCACCGCGGTCGTGCCACCGGGTGGGCTCACCATGAGCCAGGTCGCACCGTCATGAGTAGTTGCCGAGATTGAAACGCCAAGCGGAGCGCCACTGCTGTTTACCGCCACGGACTGAGATGCAGGCAAGTTGCCGGCTTGCTGATAGCTGAAAGCCAGAGGCGCAGGCGTCGCCGACAGAGTCGCCGGCGCGGTGACGGTGAGGGTGATCGTGACTGTTTGCGCCGCACCCGAGGCGGGCGTGATGGTGATTGTGCCGGTGTACTGGCCAACGCCCAATCCTTGGGCGTTGATGATCGCGGTCAGAGTGGCAGTAGCCGTCGTGCTGCCCTGCGTGCTGCCCTGGTTGGCACTGAGGTTCAGCCAGGACCCTCCGCCAGTAGTTGTGGCCGAAGCGGTGAACTGAGTCGGGGTTGCGCCGCTGGCAAGAGTGATGGGTTGTTGCGAAACTGGCGAGGTGCTGGATAAAGTTTCGTTGACAGTGACGGAGGTGGGGCTAACCGTCAGCGGTGTGGCCGCGAGAACCGTCAGGTTGACTGGCACTACCACGGGGCTGTTCGCCGCTGAGGAAGTAATTGTGATTGAACCGTTATAGGCACCGGCCGCTAGGCCCGCGAAATTAGCCACTCCGACGGTGAAGCTCCCCGGTGTGGTCCCGGCGGCCGCGCCGGTGGCGACCAGCCAGTTGCCGGAAACGGCTGCGCTGTAACCTACCGCGCTACTATTCGAGCTGATGCTGAGAGTCTGATTGCCGGGAGCGTTGGTGACTCCGGCCTGTACTGTGAACGAAAGCGAAACTGGACTGACCAGCATTTGCACGGATGTTACCGTTCCAGTAATTGTGATCGTGAAACTGGCTGTGGCGGTTTTTCCGCATGGGTCTGTGGCTATTAGCGTGAAAGTTGATGAGCCGGCCGTGGAGGGCGTGCCCGCAATCGAATGTGTCCCGTCGGAGTTCGTCTGGATACTCAGTCCAGGTGGCAACACTCCGCTGTTCACCACGAATGACGGCTGAGGCGAGAAAGGAGTCACGCAACCGCCCAGGGCCTGCAGTAACTGTGACGGATAGGGCTGTCCAGCCGCGCCATTGGGGAAAGAGGTATTGGTAATGGTGAGTCCGGAACCTGGGTTGCCAGAGGCGTTGACGATAATCGAGTAAGTCTGGGTTTTCCTCGCGCCGGTAAGATCGGTGACGGTGGCGGTGAACGGGAAAGTCCCCGCTGTCGCCGGAGTGCCGGTTATATTGCCGTTGGCTTGGAACGACAATCCGGATGTCGAAATGGGTCCGGCCGGCGACCAGGTGTAAGGAGCAACGCCGCCGCTGGCCGTCAGCATGATCTGGTAAGAGGTGCCAGCCGTGCCGTCCGGTAGACTTGGCGGCGAAATCGTGAGGACGCTGGGACCACTGCCGGCCGCGTTTTGATTGACTGTGTAGGTATTTCCGGCGATAGTCAGCGTTCCGCTGCGTGCCGGTCCGCTATTCTGCTCCACTGAATAGGAGACGCTCCCGTTGCCCGTACCGCTCGTAGCGGACGAGATGGCGATAAAGGCTGAATTGCTGGCCGCGCTCCATCCGCATCCGGAGCTGGTCGCGATATTCACGCTGCCCGTTCCGCCCGCGGAGCCGACCGACTGGCTGGTAGGCGAGAGCGAGTAAATGCAGTTCTGGCCGGGAGTAATTGTCAGACTAAATACGCGCGTATACTGGATCGAGCCCACATAAGCCCTCAGATTCTCAAACGTACCTGATGCTCCGGTGATCATCAGATTGCAAGTCGCCGTTCCCGTATAGTCGGTGAGCACAGTACCAGTTGGACCCGCGCACGAAGCAGCGGACGTACTGGAAAAATTTGTAGCATCAACGATTTGCACACCCACATTGGGGATAGGAGCGCCGGTGTAGCCACCGCCCGCGGCAACCACCTGGACAACAACACCCGCTGGTATAGTGCTCCCGGCTGCCGCGGTCAGAGCTGGATTGTCCAGAGTTGGTGAAATAACCTGGATGGAGACCTCCGGCTGAAGCGAGGACGTCACCACCGTGGTAATGAGAAAATTTACGTTCCCATGATTGCTGCTGGCCGTTACAGTCGCGGATAGGAAGGACGCCCCCGGCTGGAGGCTGGTAGACACGAAAGTGGCGCTGGCCTGACCGTTCGCGTCGGTGGTGCTGCTAGCGGACGTGATCGTACCCGATCCGTCAGTGATGGCCCAAGTTATTGCAACATTAGGGGCCGGGCGTCCTGACGCATCCTTGGCCTCGACCACCATAGGGCTGTTTGATATGGACTGGGTGCCAATCACTTGACCATTGCCAGAGACAATTGTCAAGGTTTGCGCCTGGGCGAAGCCAGCGCACAAGGTGCATAGCAGCAATGTATGGAACGAACGAGAAATACGGGATGAAATCATAGATTACACCAATCCAACCAAACAAAATTATCTAAGAGATAGATCGGAAGAACGCGGGACTTCCTTAAGCTTACCACCATTAGTAAAGCGCAACACCTTTAAAAAGCGGTACAGCTCCGACCTAAATGCCGCCGATTCTTCGACATCAGCCTCTTAGGCGCTGATGCAATCCGGATGTGAACGACAATAGACACGCCGCCGCGGCGAGCGAAGTTGTATCGGCAACATCGCGAGTGGGGTCGATTTCCACCAGATCGATGGCGCGTACACGCGGATGAAGGCCGCATAGCCGCGCCGCCCGACGGAGTTCCCAAGGCGCCAGGCCCCCGGGACGCGAACCGGAAGCAGCGGGCGCAAAGGTTCGGTCCAGCACATCGAGATCGAAATCCACGTATATGAAATCGCCTGAATTGGAAAGCTGGGTCAGCGCTTCGGCGGTGACGTTTTCGATACCGCGCAGCCGGACCTGTTCGAGCGTGATGAAAGTGATGCCGGCCTGGCGAGCGACATCGGCGTAGGCTCTCGAATTAGCGAACGATTGAATGCCGATCTGAACGATCTGGCCGCCGGGGAAGCCATCGGCGAGCAAAGCTCGAATGGGATTGCCGTTGGTCAGGCCGTTGTCCAGGGCGCGGAGATCGAAATGGGCATCGAAGGTGAGCAGACCGGTGGCGGATTTGGCGGCCGGATAGGTGATGCTGTTGTCGCCGCCTAAAATCACCACCGCGGCGGAATGTCTTACGGCTTTTGAGACCGCTTCGCGAATCGGCGCCGCTGCTTGTTCGGGACGAAGGTCGGCAATTTTCAGGTCGCCGCAATCGTGGACGGCCAGGGCACGGAGGTCGCGGCCGAATTCGACGTCATAGGTGCTGTAGCAGGCCAGGGCAGCGCGGATGGCTTGCGGAGCGAGATCGCAGCGGCCGCCGCTCAGGGAACCGAGCCCGACCGGCGCTCCCAGCATAGTGAGCGTGCCGATGGTCTTGGCGGCGTGCTCACCGGCCAGCCACTCACCGGCGCTGGGCCAGTTGGGATCGATGGCGCGCACGCTCACTTGGGCGGGTCCATTGGCATTCGAATGCCGCGCTCATGCGCGACGTCAATCGCTTTTGTGTATCCGGCGTCGGCATGACGGATGACGCCCAGGCCTGGATCGCTGGTAAGAACGCGCTCCAAGCGGCGCGCGCACGACGCGGTTCCATCGGCCACCACAACCATGCCGGCGTGCTGCGCATAGCCGATGCCTACGCCACCGCCGTTATGGATCGAAACCCAGGATGCTCCGGCGGCCGTGTTGACGAGGGCGTTGAGCAGCGGCCAATCGGCAATGGCATCCGAGCCGTCCAGCATGGCCTCGGTTTCGCGATAAGGCGAGGCCACCGATCCGGTATCCAGATGATCGCGGCCGATCACGATGGGCGCCTGGATTTTTCCACGCTGCACATAATCGTTGATGGCCACGCCAAACTCGGCGCGCTCGCCGTAGCCCAGCCAGCAGATGCGGGCCGGCAAGCCCTGAAAATGAATGCGATCTTTCGCCAAGCGCATCCAGCGCTCGAGCACTGGATTCTTAGGGAATAATTCCAGCGCCAAACGGTCGGTAGTATGGATATCTTCGGGCGATCCGGAAAGCGCGGCCCAGCGGAACGGTCCTTTGCCTTCGCAGAACAGCGGCCGGATATACTCCGGGACGAAGCCTGGGATTTCAAATGCATCTTCGACCCCGGCGCTCTTAGCCTGCGCGCGGATGTTGTTGCCGTAGTCGAACGTAACCGCGCCCATGCGTTTCAATGCCAGCATGGCGCGAACATGCCCGGCCATGGCGTCGAAGGAGCGCCGTTGATATTCATCGGGATTCGAACAGCGCAGCGCCAGCGCATCGGCGAGCGGCATCCCATTCGGAACGTAGCCCTGCAGCGGATCATGCGCGCTGGTTTGATCGGTCAGAATATCGGGAACAATGCCCCGGCGGACCATTTCCGGAAGAACGTCGGCGCAGTTGCCGGCCAGGCCGACCGAGATCGCTTGGCCCAGTTTGCGAGCGTGGTTGACGATTTGCAGGGCTTCGTCGAGACTCCAGGCGATACGGTTGCAATATCCGGTCTTCACCCGCTTCTCGATGCGCGCCGGGTCCACGTCGACACCAATGAAACAGGCGTCGTTCAAAGTGGCCGCCAGCGGTTGCGCGCCGCCCATACCGCCCATGCCGCCGGAGACGATGAGGCGGCCCTGCAGTGTCCCACCGAAATGCTTGTTCGCCGCAGCGGCAAATGTTTCGAAAGTCCCCTGCACAATTCCCTGGCTTCCTATATAGATCCACGAGCCGGCCGTCATCTGGCCATACATGATGAGGCCGAGCTGCTCCAGACGGTGGAATTCCTGGTAATTGGACCAGCGGCCGACCAAATTGGAGTTGGCGATCAGTACGCGCGGAGCTTCCGAATGAGTGCGGAAGATACCGACCGGCTTGCCGGATTGCACCAGGAGGGTTTCGTCATTTTCAAGATCCCGGAGCGAGCGCACGATGGCATGGAAGGACGGCCAATCGCGGGCGGCGCGGCCAGTGCCGCCGTAGACGATCAATTCATCCGGCTTTTCGGCGACCTCGGGATCGAGATTGTTCATCAGCATCCGCAAGGCCGCTTCCTGATGCCAGCCTTTGCAGGAAATTTCGAGCCCCCGCGCCGCGCGAATTACCGTTGGGGGATGATCACCCATCACTCGTATCGTACCGTAAAGGGCGTAGAAAACCAGTCAGTTGAAATGCCTTAGGACCGGCATTGGCTGTACTGAGGGAAGAGCTAATGGATCTCGGTCACTGACTCTGGAAACCAAATTCCGGTGAGATATTGGCGGACAATGCTCCACTAGAGTTGCGTGAAAGACCAAGTTCTGCAACCAGACACCGCCGCGCGCCAGCGCGCCATTGACGCCGCACTCAGCCAGATGGACAAGCAGTTCGGAAAGGGCTCCGTGCTGCGTTTGGGGTCGCGCAATGTGCTGCCGGTGACGGTTATCCCCAGCGGTTCGATTTCGCTTGACGCGGCGCTGGGTGTCGGGGGATTTCCGCGAGGGCGAGTGGTCGAAGTATTCGGGCCGGAGTCCTCGGGGAAGACCACGCTGGCGCTGCAAGTGATCGCACAGGCACAGAAGGTTGGGGGCGCGGCCGCCTTTATCGATGCCGAACATGCTCTCGATCCAGGCTACGCCCGCAAGCTGGGCGTCGATGTGGACAACCTGATCGTATCGCAGCCCGATTGCGGTGAGCAGGCGCTCGAAATCACTAACGCACTGGTGGCATCCGGTGGTATCGATGTCGTGGTGATCGATTCGGTCGCGGCGCTGGTGCCCAAAGCGGAACTCGAGGGCGAGATGGGCGATAGCCATATGGGCTTGCACGCTCGCCTGATGTCGCAGGCGTTGCGAAAGCTCACCGGCGTGGTGGCCCGGACCAACACGCTGCTTATCTTTATTAATCAGATCAGGGAGAAGATCGGGGTCATGTTCGGCAATCCGGAGACCACCACTGGCGGCCGCGCTCTGAAGTTCTATTCTTCGGTGCGGGTGGAAGTCCGGCGCATGGCAGCCATCAAAGACGGCGAGAAGGTGGTCGGCAACCGAACCAAGATCAAGGTGGTGAAGAACAAGGTGGCCGCGCCTTTCCGCGAAGCCGAGGTGGACATTCTCTACGGCGAAGGCGTTTCCCGCGAAGGAGACCTGCTGGACTTAGGCGTGATCCAAGAGCTGGTGGAAAAGAGCGGGTCATGGTTCAGTTACGCGGGTGAGCGCATCGGCCAGGGCCGTGAGAACGCGCGCGCATACCTGATTGCAAATCCCGAAATTCGAGAGCAGCTCGATGCGGCGTTGCGCAAGCAACTCGGGTTCGGCGCGAGCGGTGACTCCGAAGTTACCGTCAAGCCGGTCGACAATAGTCAGCTGCGGCTTACCAAGTCGGCCTAGAATCCCCGTAAATTCAAGCCTTCAAAGGCCCCGAGCCCGCCGGAATGCCATTTCATCGGCCTCCCAGCATTCTGCCGTCAAGAAAACTGAGGAAAAATCGCATTTTTCTGCTATTCTACTCTTTACATCGGGCAGCTCTTCCCGTATGATTTGTTAGGAAACAATTTTGTACGGTTATGTTTTATGTAGCCGCACTGGAGATTGGAAGAACCTCACAGATTTGAATCACACCAAATTGAATTACACCAATTTGAACTACACAAGGAGAAGTTCATGGCAGGAAAAATGACGCAGTCGCAAATCATGAAGGAACTGGCCGCGGCGACCGGAAGCAGCACCAAGGCAGCGAAGACATTCGTCACCAGTTTCGCGGACATGGCCGTCCGCGAGACCAAGAAGAACGGGATGTTCGTGATCCCGGGGATCGGCCGTCTGGTGCGCGTGGATCGTAAAGCGCGCATGGGGCGCAACCCAGCCACCGGCGAACCGATTAAGATCCCGGCCAAGAAGGTCGTGAAGTTCCGCGTGGCGAAGGCCGTAAAAGACTCAATCGTTCCGCCCAAGAAAAAGTAGGCAGCCCCTAAACACAACCCCCGCGACGGCCTCGCGGGGGTTTTCTTTCCAAAGTCGATTCAGGTCCGCTCAAAGTGCGAGCAAATCCAGGAAGCCTTATGCCTGCTTCTTTTCGTCGACGTCGTGTTCCTCGGTCTTTAGAGCATTCTTGAAATTCTTAATGCCTTCGCCTAAACCCTTTGCCACCTCAGGAATCTTCTTTCCGCCAAAGAGCAGAACGGCGACTACCAAAATGACCACAAGTTCAGGAAAGCCTATGGATCGGAACATACGGCCTCCTTTATGGACTCTACTCTATTGTACGGAGCCGACTTCGGTCCCGTCAAGCTGAGGGCCGGGCGCGCTAGGCCCGCTTAGTGGGCACTTGGCAGTCCAGTGGAAAGCGCCAATACAAGCCCGTCAAAATCGTAAAGGAGTGGGGAGCGGCATCACCTAAATTCTTTGACCAACGCACTGATTGTCCAAACCCACCAGGGGAAAAACTCACCTCAGGTTATGTATACAGGTAAAAAGTTCCAGGTATTGTGGTGGAAATTCTCAGATCAGGGCAAGGCACGTTGGCCGATTTCACCAAGTTACAAGCGTTGCTTCCTTTTGGCCCAAATGGTGCGAGAAGCCATCCATATGAAAGGGAAAACCACTCTTCTAGTAGCTCTGACCGTCCTGGCGGGCTTGACCATCGCCTGTGGAAATCGCCAAGCGGCGCAACCGGTCGCCCAGCAGATGGCGCAGCCCGGAGGGCCACCCACCACTCAACCTCTGGATAAGCCGAGCGCGTTAACCCAACCGGGCGGCCCACCTCCAGCGACGGGGCAACCGGCCGACCCCGTTCCCCCGCCGGCACCCAACCCGGCGGCTAATTATGAGCGCGTGCCTTCGAACGCGATCTCCATCCCGGCTGGAACAATTCTCGACGTCCGTCTCGAACAGACGCTCGACACCAAGCGCAACCGGGCGGGCGATCGTTTCACTGCGACGCTTACAAGGCCAATTATCCTGGACGGACAAACGGTGATCCCCAGGGGCACGCCGTGCACGGGGCACCTGACAGAATCGAAGCCTTCCGGCCGATTCAAGGGCCGCGCTGTTATGAGCCTTAGCCTGGATTCATTCGAGCTCTATGGCCGGCATCATGAAATCAGGACCACGCATGTTGGCCGCGAGAGCGGCGGGCACAAGAAGCGCAACTGGGCCTTTATCGGCGGCGGGTCCGGCGCGGGGGCGGCGATCGGCGCTCTGGCAGGAGGACCAGCCGGTGCGTTGATCGGCGCGGGCGCAGGTGCTGGAGCGGGGACTGCGGGAGCTGCCATCACGGGCAAGAAGAATGTTCGATTGCCGGTGGAGACGCCGCTGGCATTCTCACTGCGCGCTCCGGTGACGCTGGCAAACTGATTTCTGCTAACCTTGGCTGGGATTTCCCGTCCAAGGCATAGTCGTGAAACATCGAGAAGGTCGCGCGCTGCCGACTTTGGACAGCCTCCTCCAGGACATCCGTTATTCTTTGCGAGCGCTGCGGCGAGATGCGGGCTTCACGGCCTTCGCCGTTCTGATCGTGGGGCTGGGGATCGGGGCGAGTTCGACCATATTCGGAGTGGTGAACGCGCTGCTCCTTCGTCCGCTGCCTTTTCGCGATCCCAGCCGTCTGGTTTGGATCGCCAATCACGATAGCCGAGGCCTATCGGGCCAAACCACTCAAGTGGGGCACTTGCTGGACCTGCGCGCCCAGAATCAATCCTTTGCGGACTTGGCAGCTTACTTCGCCTTCTATGGCGTGGGCGACAACAAACTCACTGGGCAAGGCGAGCCGGAGCGTCTGAGCGGCGTCCCGGTCTCCCAGAATTTCTTTCCCGTGCTGGGGGTTCAGCCGCAGCTTGGCCGGCTCTTCACAGCCGAGGAATGCAAGTGGAACGGGCCGAAGGCCGTTTTGTTGAGCCACGGGTTGTGGGCAAGACGTTTCGCCTCCGATCCCGGAATCGTAGGACGAGCGCTTACGTTGAATGATGAGCCAGTCACGG
>Ga0210401_10000479_pt1 | contig 49155 bp, 43 predicted proteins | sample IncBWH32MmetaG_FD_150866 | JGI IMG/M metagenome (GOLD analysis project Ga0210401, IMG submission 150866) | Forest soil microbial communities from Barre Woods Harvard Forest LTER site, Petersham, Massachusetts, United States - Inc-BW-H-32-M | ecosystem: Environmental > Terrestrial > Soil >...
CGCATTTTCATGCTTGGAGCGAACGTGAATGAAATGAATGTCGAGCCCATCGATTTCGGTGATGAAGTTCGGCACGGCGTTGATCTTCGCCTCGCACTTCCGCCAATCATGCTCACTCGCCCAGTACTGCGCGAGCTTTTGCATGGTTGCGAGCTGGACGCCTTGCGATGCATCCGTGACCTGTTCGCGATCGGGCCACTTTGTTGCGCTGATGCGCTTGCGCAAATCGGTGAGGTCCGCCTGCGGTGCCTCAAAGTGGAACGGACGGACAGCGGCGTTGTCGGCCATGGTCTTCTCCTTCGGGGCTGATTCAGTCTGCGTAGCGGACAGTGCGGGTACTGGCAGGAGCGACGCCATGATGCTTGCTGCGCCGAGCTTGAGGCCTTGGCGGCGGCTCATCTGCGCATGCCGCTCATCGAGTGGGCTGTCTGCTTTTTCTTTCATTTTGAATGTCCGCATCTTCCTCTGCGATCGGCGCGCAGGGCATGCCCGTACTTCTTGATGTTGTAGTAGATGAGTTTGGGGTATGCGCTCAGTGCAACGAAACGCACCCCAATCGCCGCCCCACGCGACATAACGAGTGTATCCGAGACGCTTCATCAAGGTGTCCCATGCACGCGCTGCTCATCGGTCAGCACGGCGTCAGACCCTTCTACAATTCAAAACTGCTCAGAGGGAAGCATCTCGATGAAACTGGCGGGAATCTTCTACAATGAGTTGGTTAAGTTTTTGATTCCATTCATTTCAGCTCAAATCGTCCGCGCCGTCGCCTTCCGCAATGGATTGGATCGCGATCGCAATGGGCGCGTTCGAATCGCCCACTTCGGCACACTTGGAGAAGCACATCTTTGTGGCGGAAAAGGGTGACACCTATGAAATCATTGATGACCTGCTGCAGAAGAACCAATTTTGAACTTTCGGGAGTTGGGTCCGTCGAGGGAGCCGAAACTCCATGAGAATCCTCGCCGACCTGCTGACCGCGCTCGTTGCCGCGCTGCACGTCTATTTTCTCGTACTCGAAATGTTCCTTTGGGACCAACCCACGGGCCGCAAGATCTTCGGCACCACATCCGAATTTGCAGCGGCCTCCAAGGCCCTTGCGGCAAACCAGGGGCTGTACAACGGATTCCTGGCTGCGGGCCTGGCATGGGGGCTGTGGCTCGGAGTCGGCGGTACCGCCGTCAAAGTCTTCTTTCTTTGCTGCGTCGTCATCGCCGGCGTTTACGGCGCCTACAGCGTGAACCGGCGCATCCTATTCGTGCAGGCGGCGCCGGCAGCCCTGGCGCTGAGTGCGCTCTTCCTGAGCTAGGCCAGCGGGCGCGGCGCCGACAGCGGCCATTTGGCAGGAAGGGCTAGCGGCCAATCAGCTCAATTGTCGCGCGGTGCCCGTGCGCCCGGGCCAGTTTGGCGTCGCAGGTCAGAAGCGGGGCGGGCAGGGCCTCAGCCAGAGCAACGTACGCGCCATCGTAGGCGCTCAGCGCGTCACGCAATTGCCAGATTCGCGGCAGCAATGATGGATGAGCGTGGCGCTCGATGACCAGGTGAGCGAAATCGTCGAGTGCCTGCTCGGCACGCACGTTCGTGATTTCGTCGCGTTGAACCAGGCGGCGCAACGCCTGCGCTACCTCGATCTCGAGCAGATGCGGGGCATGAAGCCGCTCCGAAGCGGCGAGCGCACGCTCCATTAATCGATCTGCCCGGTCAGTCCGCAGCAGCATCTCCAGGAGCGCGGAGGCATCGATGACGATCAACGGTTGTCGCGCTCCGCCCGAACGACATCCGTCGGAGCCGTTTTGCCGCGATATGGATCGCGCTGTCGAAGTCGGTCCCGCATCTCCTCGGGTGTCGGTTGCTCCGCAATCTTGCGCACCTCGCGAATCAGGTAGTCCGACAGGGGAAGGCCGAGGAGCGCGGCCCGCGCCTTGAGCTGGCGGTGCAGGGCATCGGGCACGTGGCGCAGCTGAATCATTTTGGACATGTGAATATGATAGTTGCATGTGGCGAACATGTCAACAGGCAGAAGCACAGGGCGCCCGTGCGGTCTGGTGCTCCAGAGGAGTTCTACCGCGGGCGGCCTGTGAGACCGCGATCGACCGACTAAGATGGCGCCTCGTCATGCCGGCATTTCATATCCGCTGCGGTCCCCGACGCCACCTCGCGTGGCTGCTGTCGGCCGCGCTGCTGCTGCCGATCGCGCAGACCGCCGCGACGAGGCACCTGCTATCGCTCGCATGCGTGGATCGGGGCGATGTGCATGGCAAGCCATTGTCGCATTCGTTGCGCTGCGATTTCTGCCTGACGGTCGCTGGCCTGAGCAGCGGCGCGGCGAACAGTGCGCCAGCCCAGTCTGCGCATCCGGTGGCCCTGCACGAGTCGCCGGCATCCATTTCAAGCCGCATCGTCTCTGCACTGCCCGCTTGGGCCTACCGCAGCCGCGCCCCGCCGTTCGCCCGGCTCTGAACGTTGTCTCCGCGGCGCCGGCCCTGTACCTCTGGCCAGGCCGGCGCAATCCAACGTACTTGTCCGGAGCGAGAATCCATGCACAAGCTGTTGCCGACGGGCCTTGCGCTCGCGTTGGCCGCGCCACTTGGCGCCGTGGCCGAACCGGCGTCCGACGTCCAGGCGCTGCGACAGGAGATCGAAGCGATTCGCGCCGAGTACGAGGCGCGCCTGAATGCGCTCGAGCAGCGCCTTCAGGCGGCCGAGGCGGCGGCAGCGGCGCCCTCCCCAAGCGCGCCGGTTTCGCCCCCGGTCACGGCCGCCTCGCCAGGCGGCGGACCGAATGCCTTTAACCCCGCGGTCTCCCTGATCCTGTCGGGCCTGTACACGCGCACCTCGCAGGACCCGGCCAATTACGCGATCACCGGAGTCCAGTTGCCCGGCAGCGTATCGATCGGCCCCGGAACACGCGGATTCAGTCTCTCGGAGTCCGAGCTTGGGTTGGCCGCCAGCGTCGATCCGTGGTTCCGCGGCGCGGCCAACATCGCCGTCGAGCCCGACAACACGGTCTCGGTCGAGGAGGCTTACTTCCAGACCACCTCGCTGGGGCACGGCTTCTCGCTGAAGGCAGGCCGCTTCTTCTCGAGCATCGGTTATCTGAACCCGCAGCACATGCACACCTGGGATTTCGTCGACAACCCGCTCGCCTATCAAGCCTTCCTGGATACGCAGTACGGAGACGATGGGGTGCAATTGAGCTGGATCGCGCCCACCGACCAGTACATCGAGCTGGGCGCGGAGCTGGGTCGCGGCCGCAGTTTCCCGGGCACCGACACGGGGCGCAACGGTCCGGGGATGGTTGCGCTCATCGCGCACACCGGCGGCGACGTCGGCGACAGCAACAGCTGGCGCGCCGGGCTGTCGATGCTGGACGCCAAGGCCGACGATCAGAGCCTGGCGGCGACCAACACCGCCGGGCAGAAGGTCACCAACGCCTTCAGTGGCAGCACCCGGGTCTGGGTCGCCGATGCGATCTGGAAATGGGCGCCCCACGGCAATGCCGTGTACACGAACTTCAAGCTGCAGGGCGAGTTCCTGCGCAGCGTGCGCGGCGGCACGCTGGACTACGACGTGGCCGGCATCGACCGGGCCGGCGCGTACCGGGCGGTCCAATCCGGCTGGTACTTGCAGGGCGTCTATCAGCCCATCCGCTACTGGCGCGTGGGCCTGCGGACCGAGCAGGTGAGCCCGGGCACCCCGGAGTACGGGTTGAATGCGGCCTTGCTACCCCGCATCGATTACCGGCCGCACAAGAACTCGCTGATGGTCGACTACAGCCCGAGCGAGTTTTCCCGGGTGCGCCTGCAGTTCGCGCGCGATAGCGCCCGCCAGAACTTCCAGGACAACCAGCTCTTTGTGCAATACCTGATGAGCCTGGGCGCCCACGGCGCACACACCTTCTGAACATCCTGCCCCTCGGGAAATCACCCTGATGAAACGCGCATTGTTCTCCGCCCTGAGCGCGATTGCGCTGGCCCTGCAGGGGTCGCCGGCGCACGCGGCACTTCGCATTTTCGCTTGCGAGCCCGAATGGGGTGCGCTGGCCGAGGCTCTTGGCGGCGACCTGGTCGATGTGGTGGTCGCCACCAGCGCGCTGCAGGACCCGCACCAGATCCAAGCCAAGCCGAGCCTGATCGCTCGCACGCGCAACGCCGATCTGGTCGTCTGCACCGGCGCCGAACTGGAGATCGGGTGGCTGCCGGTGCTGCTGCAGCAGTCGGGCAACGCGAAGGTTCAGCCCGGCCAGCTCGGCAACTTCGCGGCGGCCGATTACGTGCGCAAGCTGGAAGTGCCGAGCCAGGTCGATCGTTCCCAGGGCGACGTGCATGCATCGGGCAATCCTCACATCCAGACCGATCCGCGCAACATTGCCCTGGTGGCCGCTGCGCTCGGCGCTCGTTTGCAGCAGATCGATCCGGCCAATGCGAGCCCATACGCTCAACGCCAGGCCGATTTCATGCAGAGGTGGCGCGACGCGATCGCCCGCTGGACCGCACAGGGGGCGCCGCTCAAGGGGGTTTCCGTGGTCTCTCAGCACAAGGCTTTCTCGTACCTGTACGACTGGCTCGGCATGAAGGAAGTGGCCGTGCTCGAGGCCAAGCCCGGCGTTGAGCCAAGCGCCTCTCACCTGGAGCAGGTGCTGGCTGCGCTGAAGGGAACGCCGGCGCGCATGGTGGTGTACGCCGCCTACCAGGATCCGCGGCCATCCGAATGGCTCAGCACCCACGCCGCGATTCCCGCGGTGAAGCTGCCATTCACGGTGGGCGGAACCGAAGGCGCCAAAGACTTGTTCGGTCTTTTCGACGACACGCTGGCCCGATTGCTTGCCGCGGAGGCTCAGAAATGAACTGGAGCGCGCTCGAGTGGGGCATTCTTGGCCCGGCCATGATCGCCGGGCTTCTGGTGCTCGCGACCCACGTGCCGTTGGGCACTCAAGTGTTGGACCGTGGCATTGTCTTCATCGATCTGGCGATTGCGCAGATCGCAGGGCTCGGAGTGATCGCTGCCGATGCGCTGGGAGTGCCCGAGGGCGGCGTCGAGGTGCAGGTGGCGGCGCTGTGCGCGGCCCAGCTCGGCGCGCTGTTGCTCACCTGGTCCGAGCAGCGCATGCCGCAGCAACAGGAAGCGCTGATCGGCGTGATGTTCATCCTGGCAGCCTGCGCAGGCATCCTGCTGCTGGCGAGCAATCCGCACGGCGGCGAGCACCTGCAGAACCTGCTGGTCGGGCAGATCCTGTGGGTCAGTACCAAGCAGTTGTTGTGGCTGGCGGTGGTCACCGTGCCGCTGGTTGTGGCATTGCGGCTGGGCTGGGTGCAGCGGCTCGGCCGCTTCGGCTTTTACGGCGCTTTCGCGCTCGCAATTACCGCCTCGGTGCAGCTGGTCGGTGTCTATCTGGTGTTTTCGAGCCTGATCATCCCAGCCCTTGCGACCCGCATCCATCGTGGACCACGGCGCACCATCATCGGCTATGGTCTGGGGGTGGCCGGCTACGCGCTCGGGCTTACGCTGTCGGCGCTGTTCGACCTTCCTTCGGGTGCCGTGATCGTCTGGACCCTGGCAGGGTGCGCGATGCTCGGAGCACTGGTGCTGCGTCCTTCAACCCGAGCCTGATGCGGGTGTCTCAAGGCTGTGCGCTGCGCCACCCCAGCATCACGACCGCGACGGTCCCTGCAGCCGACAACGCAGCCAGCGGGAGAAGTCCCATCGGATAGCTTCCCGTGGCATCCTTGATCACGCCAAGAAGGTAGGTGCCGACGAAGCCCCCGATATTGCCGATCGCATTGATCAGCGCAATCCCCGTGGCCGCTGCTCCGGTGGAAAGCCATTCCGTGGACAAGGCCCAGAACGGTCCCTTGAATGCATAGGTTCCGATGACTGCGAGACACAGCACGACCATCGTACCTGCGAGGGAAGTCACCAGCAGCCCCGCTGCGAGACTGGCGGCGACCAGCGCCAGAGGAATCGCTGTGTGCCACACGCGCTCGCGGTTCTTGTCGGAGCGACGCCCCCACCAGATCATGATGACGGACGCGAGCCCGAAGGGGATCGCGTTCAGCAGCCCGGTCTGCGTGATGCTGTGGCCGAAAGACTTCAGAATCTGAGGCTGCCACAGCGACAGGCACTGACTTGCGCCCGAGGCGCCGGCATACACCAGCGCTGCCGCCAGGACGTACTTATTCAACAGCAACTGCTTCAACGGCAGATGCCCGACCGCCGGTCTGAGGCTCGATGGTTCGAAGGCCAGCCGATGCGTGAGCCATTCGCGCTGGTCGGGGGACAGCCACTTTGCACGGGACGGACGATCCGGCAGCACGAACCATGTGGCGGCGCCGAGGAGTATCGCCGGCAGCGCTTCGAGGATGAACAGCCACTGCCAGCCGCGTAGCCCAAGCCAGTTGTCCGCCTGAAGGATCGTGGCCGAGATCGGCGAGCCCAGAAAGCTCGATATCGGAACGGCAACCATGAACAGTGCGACGATGCGGCCGCGATACTCCGCGGGGAACCAGTAGGTGAGATAGAGAATGACCCCCGGGAAAAAGCCGGCCTCGGCGGCTCCCAGCAGGAGCCGGACCGCATAGAAGGAGTTGGGCCCCGTGACGAACGCCGTCGCGGCTGAGACAAGACCCCAGGTCATCATGATGCGGGCGATCCACAAGCGCGCCCCGACCTTCTGCAGAGCCAGATTGCTCGGTATCTCGAACAGCACGTAGGTGATGTAGAACAAGCCGGCGCCGAAACCGAAATCCGTCGCCGACAGGCCGACGTCCTTGTTCATCTGCAGCGCCGCAAAGCCCGCGTTCACCCGGTCGACGAATGCGATGAAGTAACACGCCATCAGGAATGGAACGATCCGCACCGTCACCCGGCGCATCGTTTCCTTTTCAATCATCTTCCTGGTCCAGTTTCTTCAATTCAGCGCCGACGACTTCCGACGTCAAGGGCAGAAATCCGCCATCGCGAACGATGTCCTGCTGTCCCTGCCGGCTCAGGACGTAGCGCAAGAACTCCCTCACCTTCGGATCGATTCTCGGTTGCAGAAGATCCCCGTTGGGCGCGTCCGGAGGCAGATAGATATAAATCGAACGCGCCAACGGGTAGGTCCCGTTGCGGACGTTTTCCCGGGTGGACTCGACATAAGGGCCTGCGCCAGTCTGCGCTAGCGCTACCGGTTTTACCTGCGGTGTTTTGTACGACATGCCGGTGTACGCAATTGCGTAACGATCCATGCCCAGCGCTTGCATCATCTGCTTCGGGTCCTCGAACTCCTGGAGCGCCTCCGCCCAGGTATCCGCGCCGCCGAGCACGCGGATCTGAAAGAACGACATCCCGCCGGGATACAGCCCGGGAGGTCCGTACGGGTGGATCGGCTGGTTCGCCCATTCGCCCGTCAGCCCTAACTGGCCCCAGGTGCGAATGTCGTCCTTTTCACTGCGCGCCACCTCGGTGCTCCAGTCCATGCCCTGCCAGCCGCCCGTGCGTTGCCCTCCGAAGATGCCGTCAAGCTGCCGCAGGGTGAGCCTGGAGAGCGGATTGTCCCGGTGCACAAACACGGTCAGGGCAGCCGCTTTCTGCGGCACGTCAAAGCTGCCGGTGCCCACGATGATCTCGATGGGCAGCTTGTGGGAGCGCCGCCACACGCCATAGGTGTCATAGGGCACGATTTTCCGGCTCATCAGGACCATGTCGGCCACAGATTCCTCCAGGCCGATCATCGCCGATGCATTGCCCTTGAAGGTGTCTTCAAACGACACGTCCGGATGACGCCGACGAAATCCCCGCTCCCAAGACTGCATCAGGGTTGCCATCTGATCGCTTCCGCGGCTTCTGAGGATCCCGGATACCTGGCGCGCTGGCCGGTACTCGGGCAGGGAGGACAGGTCCTGGGCCAAGGCCAGGTTGGACGCCAATGCGATCGCTGCTGCGCATGCCTGGTGGACCGGGTAGCGCATCGGCGCTCAATCCAGCTTTTTCAACTGTTCACGAGCCAACTCGGAAGTGAGCGGCAGGTACATCCCATCGTCGGCCACCGCCCGCTGGCCCTCCCGGCTCAGGACGAAGGTGAGAAATTGCTTCAGTCTTGGCGATATGGCTTGGCCCGGGACTCGGTCCAGGTAAATGTAGACGCCGGTCACCAGCGGATAGGTCCGGTTGCGGAAGGTTTCCAAGGTCGGTGCGATGTAGGTTGCCGTGTCGTTCACCGCCAGAGCAATCGGCTTCACATTCGGATTCGTCTTGATGACTTTCATAAAGGAAAAGCCGATCGCATAGCGGTCGTTGGCGACGGCGGCAACCGTTTGCGCATCGGAATTTCCTCGAATGTGATCGCCTCGCACCAATTCCCGGATGGCCGGGTTCCACTTGTCGCCGCCCTTGAATACGACCTTTTGAATCGTTCCAGCCCACAGGCTCTGGGTGGCGTCGGTCCCGTAGATGTGGATCGGCTGGTCGACCCAGTCGCCGCTCAGCCCAAGCTGGCCCCAGGTGCGGATATTTTCCTTTGCGCTTCGTGCGCTTGAAGTCGACCAGCGGATGCCGTCCCAGCCGCCGGCCCGCTCGGCTCCCAGGATGCCGTCCAGTTGCCTCAGGGTCAGCCCGGAGATCGGATTGTCCTTGTTCAGCATGATCACGACACCCGGAGTGTTGCCCCTTCTATCCTGGTCGAACCCACCGGTTGCGAACAGGATCTCGAGCGGCTCATGGCCGAAGCATTCCTGAAATGTCAGAAGATCGGGCTGCCATGCCTCGTGGCCCATCACCGACAGGTCCTCGGTTCCGGCGCACAAGCCGCTGAACCAGGAGGGAAGGATGTTGTCCCGGTAGCGTATGTCGGGGTGCAGCGCCAGGAATGCGTCTTCCCATGCGTGTACCCGGTGGATCGAGAGCTGGCTCGCATGGATGCGGATCACGCCGAGCAGATCTGCTTGAGCCTTGTAGGAGGGCAGCGCGCTCAGGTCGTACTCCTGGGCGTGCAGGCAACTGGCGGCGAGAGCGATCGCAGCGCAGGTCAAAAAACCCGTTGGCTTCATCGTGGAGGGCCTGCGCGACGGCTTGGGCTGCGGCCGACTATTGGACCTGCTGCATCGCCTTTTCTACGAAACGATTGGTATAGAGCTGGGCGGGATCGACGTGCGGATTGTCAACCGTGCGCCGCCATCGGCCCTCGTCGCTGTCGTCGAAGTCGGACGCCATGGCGGAGTCCATGACGAGCTTGACTCCCGCCGCTGGCAACGAGAAGTCGCCCCTCGCGAAGGTCGACAGGGTGTTGCGCAGCTTTTCCGTCTCGGCCTTGCGGTCGCGCTTGTCGAAGTAGCTCGCTGGCAGCCGGTCGATGATCTGTTCGGCCGTGTGGCTGTTCACGAAACGCATGGTGCGCACCCACGCGTTCACCAGGTGCTGCACCGTATCGGGATTCTGGTCGATGAATCGCGGCGCCACCAGGATCGATTGCGCGGGCCACGGCGCGCCGAATACCCGCTCGGTCTTTGCGCGGCTGGTGAGGTCATAGAGCGGCGTCACCATGTGGGTGCCGAGCAGGGCCGAGGTCATCGGCTCCATGAACACCATCAGATCGACCTGCCCCGACCTCAGCCCGTTGCGAACGGCCTCCTCGCGGCCCGCGGACTCCTTCATGACCGACGCATAGCTGTGCGGCGGCAGGCCCGACTGCAGCGCCAGGTAGTTCATCACGACGCTCTTGGTGGAATAGCCCGCGCCCTCGGCAACGCGCTTGCCGCCGAAATCCTTGGCGCTGCGGATGTGGTCCTTCTCACGATTGGCCACCATCACCTGCACGCCGGGCGCATCGTTCAGCAGCATCACGGCTTTGACCGGGAAGTTGTGGCGTGCGCCGAACAGGGCGTGATGGAACCAGTGGTATGCCGCGTCGATCTGGCCTTTGTTCAGCGGTTCCTGGATCAGGAAATCGTGCGGCTCGAACTGTTCCGGATCCACGATCGTGATGTGCAGACCCTCGAGCTGGAAATACCCGAGGTTCTCTGCGAGCGCCGGCAGCAGCGTTTCGTTCACGCTCATCTTCACGTCGACCAGCGATTGGGGGGCGGGCGCCGCAGGCGTGGCGCCGGCGGGAAGGGCCAGAACCGAAGCAGCCGCCGCGCTCGCCGCCAAACCAATGATGGGATTCATCGCCTGTCCTTGCGGTAGAACTGGCCGGTATCCGGATGGTCGAGCTTGGCGAGCTGCGCTCGCACGAGCTCGGGGGTCAGCGGCAGGTATCCTCCTTCGTGCGCGACTTCCTGCTGCCCCTGCCGACTGAGCACGTAACGCAGGAACTCCCCCACTCTTGGATCCACCAGCGGATCTGCGAGCTGACCGGTCTTCGCGTCGATCGTGAAGTAGATATAGGCGGTGCGCGTCAAGGGATAGCTGCGGTTTGCAACCGTCGTTTTCGTCGGCAGGACGTAAGGCCCGGACTCGTCATCAGCGAGCGCGATGGCCTTCAACTCCGGGGTACGGTTGTTCATTCCGGCGTAGCCGATGCCGTAGCGGTCGTTGCCAAGCTGCTGCGCCATCAGCTGGCGATCGTCGTACTCGCGCAGCCGCTCGTTGCGCGTATCGGATCCGCCGCTCACGCGGGACTGGAAATACGAGATGGCGCCGGTGACCAGCGACGGTGGCCCATAAGGAACGATCGGCTTGTCCGCCCATTCGCCCGTCAACCCCAGCTGGCCCCAGGTTCGGATGTTGCGCTCGGGCCCGCGCGCGACTCCGTCCTTGACCCAGTCGAGGCCTTGCCAGCCGCCGGTGCGCTGATCGCCGAAGATTGCGTCCAGCTGCCGCAGGCTGAGCCGGGTGATCGGATTGTCCTTGTGCACGAACACAACGAGCGCGCTCGACTTGCCGGGCGCGTCGTAGCTGCCGGTGGCGACGGCGATCTCCACCGGATAAACGTACGAGCGGCGATAGGCTCCGTAGTATTCGTACGGCCAGATCTGTCGACCCATGACCGCCATGTCCGCAGCCCATTCGTGCAGGCCCCATTGCGCCATGGCCGTGGACTTCAGGTTGTCCTCGAAGCGCACGTCCGGATGGTATTTGCGGAACCCCGCTTCCCACTGCTTCATCAGGCCAGCCATGTGATGGTTGCCCCAGCTGCGCAGCGTGCCGGACAGCGGTTGCGCGGGTTTGTAATCCGGCAATTCGGACAGATCGGCCGCTGTGGCGACCGTCCCGCCGAGGGCCAGGGCGCTGAACGCGGTGCAAAGTAAGAGGCGTCTCATGGTGTCGGGCATCCGTTCGATTCGAGCAGACGCTAGTCGAGCTTCTTGAGCTCGATGGCGGCCGATTCCGCAGAGAGCGGAATCCAGGTGCGATCCCTGGCGACGAGCTCCTGGCCCTGGCGGCTCAGCACGAAGCGCAGGAATTCCTTGACGTGGTGCGGCAGCGGTTGGCCCGGGACGCGATTGACGTACAGCCACGGGGCGTTGTTCATGGGATATGTGTCGTCGTGAATGCTCTGGGCCGTGGGCAGCACGAAGGGCCCACCGTCGTGCTTGGCCAGCGGCAGGACCTTCACGTCGAGCTTGGCGTCATCGACCACCTTCTGGAAGCTGAAGGCGATGGCGTACGGGTCGTTGTGCACCGCCCGCACCAGCTGGACGTCCACCGGCGCTTCGACGCCGCCGCGCACGATCTCCTTCATGGCCGGATTCCACTTGGTGCCGCCCTTGAACACGACCTTGTGCATCAGGTCGGACCAGTTGCTCAGTACGCCGTCGATGCCGTAGGCGTGGATCGGCTGGTCGGCCCATTGACCCGTCAGGCCGAGCTGTCCCCAGGTGCGGATGTTCTTTTCGGGGCCGCGTGCGGCATCGGTCGTCCATTTGGTGCCCCGCCAGCCGCCGGTGCGCTCGGCGCCGAAGATACCGTCGAGCTGGTCCAGCGTAAGCCCCGCCAGCGGGTTGCTCTTGTGCACGAAGAAGACCGGGCTGGGCGTCGATCCCTTTGGATCGTTGAACGAGCCTTGCGCGTACTTGATCTCCAGGGGCGCATAGCCGTAGATGGCCTCGAATCCCTTCAGGTCGGAGCGCCACCAGCTGTGGCCCATGTATCCGATGTCCGCGTTGCCCGCGGCGAGCCCGCTGAAGGCTACCGGGGTGGTGAGAAGATAGTCGTCGAAGCGCGACTCGTAATGGAGCTTCTTGAACGCCTCTTCCCAGGCGTGCACGAGCTCGAGCTGGTCGTTGCCCCAGATCCGGATGATGCCCTGGACGCGTTCGTCGGGCCGGTAGTCCGGCAGCTTGCTCAAGTCGAAGTCCGAGGCCAGCGCCGACGGCGCGGCCCATGCAGCGTACGAGCAAAGGACCAGCGTGAACAGCTGGCGCAGTCTCGAAGGTGACTTGCCGCTCATGTGGAATCCGATCTGATCGTCGATGGCCGGCTAGTCCAGCTTGCTGCGTTGCTGCTGCAGGAAGCCGGCAGTCAGTGGCAGGTACTTTCCGTCGCGGGCAACGGCCGCTTGTCCCTCGCGGCTCAGGATGAATCGCACGAATTCCCGCAGCTTCGGGTCCAGCGCGGTCCCCGGCTTGCGGTTCACGTAGAAGTACACGTCACCCACCAGCGGATACGTGCGGTCGTGGACCGTTTCGAGCGTGAGCGGAACAAAAGGCCCGCCGTCATTGATCGAGACGGGGATCACTTTCGTCTCCGGCGTGAGGTTCATCACGCCTCCGTAGCCGATTCCATAGCGGTCGTTGCCAAGGTGCTCCATCACCTGCTGCGCGGCCGTGATCAGTTTGCCGTTGGCGTCCGTGAAGTTGGCGAACAGCTTGATGTTCTCGTTCCACTTGTCGCTGCCCTTGAGAATGGGATCCCCGATGCGCAGGCTCTGCTCGTAACGCAGATTCAAGCCGTAGGGGTTGATGGGCTTGTCGGCCCACTCGCCGGTCAGCCCGAGCTGCCCCCAGGTGCGGATGTTCTTCTCGGGGCCACGTCCAACGTCCCGGTGCCACTCGAAGTCCTTGCCCCATCCTCCTTCGCGCGCGGCACCGAAGATGCCGTCAAGCTGGCTGTAGGAGAGATGCGTGATGGGGTTGTCCTTGTGGACGAAAATCCCCAGCGCGTTGGTCCACCCGGCCACGTTGTACGAGCCCGTCGCCGAGACGATCTCCGTCACGTCATAGTCGAACTGGCGCTGGAAGGCCAGACGCTCTGACCAGAGCACACCGCGACCGGTGACTCCGATGTCGGCCGCTCCGCTCCATAACGCACCGACGGCGGTTGCCGCACTGCGCAGGTTCCACTGGATCTTCACGCCGGGTTGAAGCTTGCGGAACTCCTCCTCCCACACGGTGGCCAGGCCGCTGTCGGCGAGATAGTTGTTTCCCCAGATCCGAATCACCCCCGAGACTGTGTGTTCCGGCTTGTAGACGGGAAGCCCGCTCAGATCGAACTTGTCCGCGGGGTAGAACTTCTGGGCCCCCCGCTCCTGAACGAACCGGGCCCGAGTGCGCTGCAGCTCCAGGGAGTCCTGGCTCCCGGTCGGCGCGCTCTGATCAGCCGCCATGGCCGGGCCCAGGATCGCCGCGACCCCGAGCACTGCGGCCGCCCGGCGGGCGGCGCTCGTCTTCAAGTGAAACATCTTGTCTCCTCTCGTCCGTTCCGGTTTGAACCACGACTATTGCAGCTTGCCCAACTCCTTGCGGGCCACTTCGGCCGTGAGCGGCATGAAGTCGCCCTCGCGCAGGACCTGTTGCTGGCCTTCGCGGCTGACGACGTAGCGAAGAAATTCGATCACCCGCGGGTCGGCCGGCCTGGCTGCGCCGTGGTGGATGTAGAAGTTCACCCTGCGCGACAGCGGATAGGTCAGGTTCGCGACGTTCTCCTTGGTCGCCTCGACATACGGGCCGTCGTCGTCGCGCGCAAGAGCGAGCAGCTTCACCGACGGGTTCTTGCCGACATAGCCGGCGCCCGCAATTCCGATCCCGAGGCGATCCGAGCCCACCGCGTTGACGACCTCCTGGTAGCCGTCGATGTCCTTTCCTCCAGGCACCGCGATGTCCTGAAATTGATGCAGCCCGCAATTCCACAGCACGCTGCCGTTCATCACCGTGTTTGAAAAGAATGCGCCGGGCGCTTCGAACGCAAGGCCGCTGTAGGGATGGATCGATTGCTCGTTCCACTCCCCGCCGGCCTCCAGCTGGCCCCAGCGCCGCACGTCCTGCGGTGCGCCTCGCCGGTGTTCGGCTCCGAAGATCGCGTCGAGCTGCTTGAAAGAGAGCTTCGATATCGGATTGTCTTTGTTCACGAAGACACCGAGCGCCATGATCTTGTCGGGATTGCCGTAGCTTCCCGTCAGAACCGTGACCGCAAAGACCTTCTGCCGCGTCATCTTCTCGTAGGCGGCGATCTCGGGAAGCGTGATCTCGCGCGCCAGCACGCCGATATCGGCGCGGTCGCTGTACAGCCCGGCCATCGCCGCGGCGCTGCTGACCAGGGTGTCTTCGAAGCGAACGTCGGGATGAAACTTCCGGAATCCTTCTTCCCAATAGCCCATCATCGCCCGCAGGTAGCCGTGCCCCCAGCTGCGAATGACGCCGGTCACGGGCTGCTGCGGTTGGTAGCGCGGAAGCGCGCCCGGGTCCTGGGCGTGCGCCGGTGCCAACGCGAGCCCAAGAAACGCGATAGTCGTAACCAGCCTGCCTTCCACATCGCCTCCGACATGACGCCTTCATTCTCGGAAAATCGGCGAGGCTCGCCAACTGTGGCTTTCCACAGGTCGACCGTTCGGCGACCAGGGCGGGTCGGGTCGGCCGATCGGCGAAGCTACTCGGCCGCGTGAAAGCCGGCCCCGGAATAGATCGAAAGAAGCGCCTGCTCGGGGATACGGCCCTGGCTGTCGCGATGGACTTTCATGAAGGCGCGTTTCCACGCCGCCTTCTCTTCTGCGGTGAGCGTGATGACGACGGTGGTTCCGCTTCGCTTCAAGGCCTCGATGGCATCATCGTTGGCCCTGCGCGCCGACTCGTTGGCGAATCGGGTCGCATCCCGCATCGCGCCCTCCAGCGCAGCGCGAATGTCGCCCGGAAGCTTCTCCCAGAACCGGCGATTCACCACGACGGCGCTGCCCAGATAGCCGTGATCGGACAGCGTCACGTACTTCTGCACCTGGTACAGGCGTTCTGCGTAAAGGAAGGATGCCGTGTGCTCCGTGCCGTCCAGCGCGCCCGACTGCAGCGCGGCGAACGTGTCCGCGTACGCGAGCACCCGCGGTGACACGCCGACCGCTCGCATTTGTGCCTCGCTCACGCTCGAGTACCGTATGCGCATCCTGAGGCCCTTCAGGTCGTCGGGCAGCCGCAGAGGCTTGTTGGCACTCATCTGCTTGAACCCGTTGTCCCAATAGGCCAGTCCGCGAATGCCCTTCGGTTCGAGCGTCGCCAGGAGCGCCGCACCGACCGGGCCGTCGGTCACCCTGTGCAGGGCCTCGTAATCCTGAAAAAGGTAGGGAAGCTCGAAGGCTTCGAACTCCCGCACGCCGAGCACGCTGAAGTTGTTCAGAGAAGCCGCTAACATCTGCACGGCCCCGAGCTGCAGGGCCTCGAGCTCGTCCTTGTCGCCATAGAGCGTGCTGTTCGCGAACACCTCGACCCGAACCCGTCCGTGCGTGCGCTCCTCGGCCAGCCCCTTGAAATATTCGGCGGCCCGGCCCTTGGCCGAGTCCTCCGCCGCCGTATGGCTGAACCGGATCACGACCGGGGCCGCAGCTGCAGCGCCATCGAGGCACAGGATGGCCACGGCCAGCGCCGCGGCAACACGCGGGAACGGCCCGATCGCATTCATGGCAACGCAATTTTCGACTCGACACCCGGTGTTGCCAACTGTGGACTTCCACAGCGGGGTTTACAACGCTGCGCACGGCGGGGACGATAGACGAATGGTGTCCTCGGTCGCTCGGGCGGCGAACCCGCACAACCTATCGGCACTCGGCAAGCCGATGCGCCGCGCGCTGCCGGCGGTGATCGCCCTGCTGCTGGCAGCGGCGACGGGCGGCCTGTTCGCGTTGTCGACGACCCAGGAAAGAAATGAGGCCAGCGAACAAGTGCTGTCCGATACGCTGCTCGCACGCGCGTCGATTCGCTTCCAGGTCGCCCGCGAGACCGAGGCGCTGCAGAAGCTCGCGGCCGACGTCGGCCGCGGCAGGCTTTCGAACGAGGCCGTGCAGGGGCAGCTGCAGACATTCCTGCGTCGCGCGGGTCAGGTCGAGGGGCTCTTTGTCGTTGACTCGGATTTCAGGCCGCGTTTGTGGGCGCAACGTCCAGGTTCGCAGGACGTCCTTGGGCAGATGCCCATCGAGCTGCTTCAGTCGACGGCGACCAAAGCGCGTATGCAGCAACGGCCGGTTTTCACCGCCGCGTTCCAGGGCCTGCGCGGTGCCTCGATCGGGCTCATCGTGCCGACCCCCGAAGCCGATTCGGGAAAATTCCTGGTGGCGGTCTATTCGCTCGACCGGCTGCTCGAGGAAATGGTGCCGTGGAACCTCGCGCAGGACTACGAATTCAGCCTCTCGGACGTGACCCGCACGCAAAACGCGCGGCGTGCCGCCCTGCGCCCCGGTCGCGGCGTCTATACCCACCAGGAGCCCCTGGAACTTGGAGATACGACGCTGCTGCTTGGCGCCAACAGCATCAAGGGAGCGCCTGGCTGGATCGCCAATGCATTGCGTGCCGGGGTTGCCACGCTCGCGATCCTGCTTCTATGGAGCCTGTGGGCTCTGTGGCGCGATCACCAGCATCGCGCCGCGGCCGAGCGCCTTGCCACGGAAGAGGCGGCATTCCGAAAGGCCATGGGCGACTGCTCGGTCATCGGCCTGAGCGCACGGGACATGGAGGGACGAGTGACTTATGTGAATCCGGCGTTCTGCCGCATGATGGGATACCGGGACGATGAGCTGCTCGGGCGGTCTCCATCGGAGCATGGCTGGTTGCCGCCACTCGACCGCACATACCGCACACACCTGGGGCAGTCGATCCACGCCGGCAGCCGTCAACCCGCGTTCGAAACCACATTGTTCCGACGCGATGGGCAGGCCTTTGCGGCCGCCATTTACGATGCACCACTGCTCGACTCCCGCGGAGCACAGGTCGGCTGGACCAGTTCCATCGTCGACCTTACGCAGCAGAAGCAGATCGAGGAAAGAGAAAGGGTCCAGCAGGAACGCTTGCAGACCGCCGCGCGACTGACCACGATGGGGGAGTTGACCTCGTCGCTGGCGCACGAGCTGAACCAGCCTCTTGGAGCGATCGCGAGCTATCTGGCCGGCTCACTGAAGATGCTCAGACAGGGCGACGACGACCGTGCCGAATTGATCGCGACCCTTGCGAGGGCGAGCGAGCAGACGCAAAGAGCCGGACAGGTCATCCGGCGGGTTCACGAGTTCGTAAGAAAACACAAGCCCAGCCATGTGCCGGTGCAATTGGCGCACGTCGTCGAAGCCTGTCGTGCGCTGATCGAGTTGCAGGCACGGCGCGAAGCGGTGCAGGTCCAGATCGCTTCGAGCTCCGCGCTCGAAACGCCGATCCGCGGGGATCCGATTCTGCTGCAGCAAGTGATTCTGAACCTCACCCGCAACGCGATCGACGCCATGAGCCAGTCCGCTGCGGAGCGCCGACGCCTCTCGATTGCCGCCGTGGCGGATCTCGAAGGGGTCACCCTGACGATTCGGGATTTCGGCAGCGGCATCGCTGCCGAGGATGCCGAGCGCATGTTCCTGCCCTTCTTCACGACCAAGGCCGAGGGCATGGGGATGGGACTGTCGATTTGCCGCACGATCGTGCAAACGCATGGCGGCCGGCTCTGGTTCGAACGGTTCGCCGACGGAACGGCATTCAACCTGTGGTTGGCGACCGCGCAATGATCTACGTCGTCGACGACGAAGAACCGATGCGGGATGCCCTCGCATGGCTGCTCAAGGCCAACCACCTGCCCTGTGAGCTGTACGGCTCGGCCGAGGCATTCCTGGCGCGTCTGCGGTCTTTGCCGGCGAAGCGCGATGAACCGGGATGCGTGGTGCTGGATATCCGGATGCCGGCAATGCAGGGTGGGGAGCTGTTCGATCAGCTTCGAACAGAGCGGCTCTGTCAGGAATGGCCGGTGATCTTTCTGACCGGGCATGGCGACATTGCGATGGCCGTCGACGCGCTCAAGGCGGGGGCGTTCGACTTCGTCGAAAAGCCGTTCAACGACGAATCGCTGGTGGAGCGCATCGAGGCCGCGCTGGCCGAGTCGCGCCAGCGCCTTGTGCGAGCCAGCAGCGCCGCTTGCCTCGAACAGCACCTGGCCTCGTTGACCTCGAGGGAGCGCGAGGTGATGGAGCTGATCGTAGCGGGGCACTACAACAAGGTGATCGCGGATCGGCTTGGAATCGTTCCGCGCACCGTGGAGTTCTTCCGCGCGAAGATCTTCGAGAAGATGGGCGTGAAGAGCGCAGTCGAGCTGGCGGGTCTTCTGGGGACGCGCAGGCGAAGTCCCGAGAAGTAAAACGCCTTCCCGCGACGGCGAGGTCGCGGCCGACCCCGAGCACAAATCGAGCAGTCTTTGGTGTGGTATCTGGGCACCCGATTGCCCGATCATCGCTTGCCCTCGGGAGAAACACCATGCAGATACTTCTCAGCGTCATTCAATGGATTTATGCGGCCGTAGAGGCTTTGAGGTGGCAACCACCGGACCACACGATGTTTCCGGGCGCCGAGCAGATCGTGGCCCAAGAGAGGGCGCGCGGTAGCGAGCGCAGACCGGGGACGCCCAAGGGCCGCGGTTGATCGAGCTTGTGCTCGGGTAGATCCGTAGCCGCCGCCGTGGAGGTGACCTGCTATTTGACAGATCAGTCCATAATATCTAACCTTCCGAGGTGGCCAGACCCAAAGAATTCGAGCGCGAAGCGGCGCTGAAAGAAGCCATCAGGATCTTCGCCGATCATGGCTATGAGGGCACGTCCACGGACGTGCTGCTGCAGGCCATGGGTATCAGCCGCCAGAGCCTGTACGACACCTTCGGTGACAAGCGCCGCCTCTACCTGGAGGCGCTGCAGCAGTACATGGCCGACAGTGTCGCCGAGCACATTGGCGTGCTCAACAGCGGGTCCTCGCCGCTGCAGGGGCTCGAAGCGGCCCTGCATGCCATGGCATCGAAGCGCGGGCCAGAGGGGGTACCGGCTTGCCTGGGCATCGGCGCCATCTGCGAGTTCGGCCGCTCGGACCCGGACGTTGCCGTGCTGACCGACATCGCGGGAAGGACCCTGCTGTCGGCTCTCGAGCGGCGAATCAAGCAGGCGAAGACGGCCGGTGAGATCGGGGTCGATGTGGACGCGCGAACGGCGGCGCACTTCCTCGCGGCGACCTTTTCCAGCATCAAGGTCGCCGCGCGCGGCGGCGCCGCCCCCGACGTGCTGCGCCGCATCGCGCGCATGGCGATCCGAAGCCTGAAGTAGAAACAACGCCTCGCGCTATGGGCGCTCTTGCATGCCAAATTATGGATTAAACAGTCTATAACACTTTGAAAGGGAGTGCCGATATGTCCAACACGCTTTCCAACAAGGTTGCCCTGGTCACCGGCGGATCACGCGGCATTGGGGCAGCCATCGTGCGCCGCCTGGCGCGCATGGTCGCGGTCAACGTGCGTGCCGTTTTTGTGGCCGTCCGGGCCGCCGTGCGTCACATGGGTGAAGGCGGTCGCCAGCCTGGTCGCGTATCTGGCCGGCCCGGAGTCGAGCTTCGTTACCGGCGCAGCGCTGACGGTCGACGGCGGCTATCTGGCCTGAGGGCAACGTCCGTGACTTCCGATGCCGTGAGCACCGATCGTGAGCAGATGTCGAGCAGAGATCGAGCAAACCTTAGCGTCGTATGTGGGTACCCAGTGGTCCGAGCATGGGCTGCGCCGCGGCGCGGCGATGCGGGGTGCCGGGAACGCTAGCACCGACAAGACCCCGGGAGCGTCGGTCTACCGAGGGGCATCGCAGCCGCTTTCAGTGATGGTCAAGTCGTGATGGAGTCAAACGATGCAGAAAACACTGGCGTGCGAGTCGAACTCGGCAGCTGGCGGCCGCTTTCCGTGACCACCAACGGCAACTACGCCCACCTGACACCATTCCCCGTCCAGATCGACGCAGCGCCGTTCAAGCCGCCGGTGACACGGGACTCACCTTGCGTGGAGGACACCCCGCGCCTTTCCATCGTCGTGTTGCCCTTCGTCAACCTGCCGGGACATGCGGATCGGGAGCACTTCGTCGACGGCATTACCGAAAGCCTGACGACGGACGTGTCGCGCATTCCGGACGCTTTCGTGATCGCCTGCAATACGGCCTTTACCTACAAAGGCAAGGCGGTCGACGTCAAGCAGCTCGGGTGCGAGCTGGGCGTGCGTTACGTGCTCGAAGGCAGCGTCCAGTGCGATGGTGACCAGGTCCGCGTCAATGTCCGGCTGGTGGACGCCCAGTGCGGCGCGCAGCTCTGGGCCGAACGCTTCGATATGGGCCGAGGCGATCTGTTTGAGGTCCAGGACGAGATCGTCGCTCACCTGGCACGGGCCATGGACGCGCAGCTAACTGCGGCCGAGGCCCGGCGCGCCGAGCGCTCGCTGTCGGCCGATCCCGATGCACTGGACTTCGTTTTCCGCGGCTGGGCCGCTCTGAACTGCGGGAACGATCCGGCCAGTCTGCTGCTGGCGGAGCGCTTCTTCGAACAAGCCCTGGGGCTTGCCCCCAGCAATGTCAAGGCGCTGGTCGGCCTGGCCAGCGCCAAGTTTGCATCCGCGGCCACCTACACGACGGACGACCGCGTGACCTGCCTGATCGCAGCAGAGGCGGCCGCCGTGAGGGCGTTGGCACTGGAGCCCAACGATGCTCGTGCGCATGGGGCCCTGGCGAGGGTCTACATGGCGACCAACCGGCCTGAACTGGGCATCGCCGAGGCCGAACGTTCCCTGGCGCTCGATCGAAATCTTGCACCGTCTTATTCGGCCATCGGCTGGGCCAAGCCGATGCTGGGACGCGCCGAAGAGACCGAGGGCCACATTGCCCAGGCGTTTCGTTTGAGTCCACGCGATACGCTCACCAGCATATGGTGCCATGTCGCCGGCGAGGCGAAGCTCGCTCTCGGGCGCGATGATGAGGCGGTCGCCTGGCTGCGGCGGGCGGTCGAGGCCAATCGAATGTATTCGCTGGCCCATTTCACGCTTGCCGCCGCGTTGGCACGGCAAGGCAAAACCGCCGAGGCGCGGGCGCAGGCGGCACAGGGTCTTGCGTCCAATCCGACCTTCAGCGTGCGCCGATACCGCGAAGGCGCATCCAGCGACAATCCGACCTACCTCGCCTACCGCCGACACATCTACGTGGGCTTGCTCAAAGCGGGAGTGCCTGCGGACATCGACGAATCGGGGCTGGCCAGCACGGCGGTGCCGCTGCTGACCTCCAGCGTGCCGTCCTCGAAGATCGCGTGGTCGTTCCCGCAGTTCGCCGCCGCGCTGAAGTGCGCGCTGCGCGATTACAGCCGACCGGACCTGCTCGCGGGCAACCCGTTGCTGCGCTCGCGCTGGATGGCAACGCGTGGGCGCGCCAATCCCGCCGACTTGCAGGCGCTGCTGTCGCAGACGGTCGACACGTTGTTCGCAAGCCCACGCGACGAGACATTGCGGCGCGTGATCGAAGTGACCTATTTCAATCCCGCTCCGAAGCAGGAGGTCGCAGCCGACCGGCTTGGCCTGTCCTTCGGCACCTACCGCCGCCGCCTGACGACCGCGCTCGGGCGCCTGGCGCGGTGGCTGTGGGAGCGGGAAGCAGAATAGGTCCCCGTTCGCGCCGGCGAGGGCTGCGACGGCTGTCGCGCCCGGCCAACGCTATTTCAGCCGGCCCTCGGCGCGCAGGCGCAGCCCGATGCGCCGGATCTCGGCCTGGCCTCGTTCCAGCGCGTGAGCGCTGGTGTGGACGGAGTAGGAACCGAGCACCAGGTCGTGCGGATGCTTGATGGCCGAACCCAGAACGAACCCGCTATCGCCTCGGGACCGCAATTCCAACGGTTGGTCCGATTCTTCGAACACCGCCAGTTCGCCCGCCGCCACCGGTTCGGGAGCGTCGAGGTGTCCGGAGTAAGGAAACACCCACGCAACCGTGTGACCGGCCGGTGGCTCGTATCGCCAGCGCTCGCCGTCGTTGAGCTTCACGTGCAAGTAGTTGACGGACGCGGGCGCGTGAACGGGGCTGCGCGATCCGCCGTAGCGGCCCAGCGCCACGCTGACCGGGCCGACTTGCGGCACGTCTTCCGGCGCGACGTACTGGCTCTGCGGCGTTGCGTTTTCCAGTTCGGGCGGCAGCGCCACCCACAGCTGCAGACCCTGCATGCGCGAAGGATCCGCCGGGCGACCGTCGTGCCACACACCCCCGCTGGCCCGCATCCATTCGAGGCCGCCAGCGGGCAGCACGCCGCTCTTGCCGGTGGTGTCTTCGTAGGCGACGCTTCCGCCGAGCATCAGCGTGAACGTGGCGATGCCGGAGTGGGGATGGATGCCGAACAGGGCCTTTCCGCGCGGCTGCAGGTCGAAATGATCCAGGAACACGAATGGCTTGATCAGCTCGCCAAGGTCGGACGGGCTGACCAGCCGCGTGATCGGTCCGTGGCTCAAGCCCCGTGCGCGATGCACGATCCGGCGCGCGGCCACGCGCGCTGGCCGCTGCACGATCGCGCTGCCAGCGGTCAGCGTACTCATGCCGTGCTCGCGCGCGCGATCTTCAGGGCTTTCGCCCACCACGCGAGGTCCTCGAGCATGAGCGCCGCCGACTCGGCCAGATGCGGAAAGTCACCGAAGGATTTTTCCTGGCGCCAGAGCCCGAGGAAATCGTTCGCGGTGATGTGGACGGCGTGCCGCAGGGACACCATCTGCAGCTCCGCGGCGACCAGCCGCAGGTGCTCGACGGCGCGCGCGGCGCCCACACCGCCGTAGCCCACGAAGGCCACCGGCTTGCGCACGAACTCCTTGTACGCGTAGTCCAGTGCATTCTTCAGCACCGCACTGGTGCCGTGGTTGTATTCCGGCGTGACCAGGATCAGGCCGTCGAGACCAGCCAGCTTGGCGCCCCAGCGCTGGGCCACTTCGTTCTTGATCGGCCCCCATGCGGGCGAGCCCGGTTCATTGAACAGCGGCAGCGGGTAGTCGCGCAGATCGATCAGCTCGAAGTCGAGGTCGGCGCGCCGTTGCGCGATGCCGTGGATCCAGCCGGCGGGCTTGTCGCCGAAGCGGTTGGGGCGGGTCGAACCGATCACGATGCCAATGTGCGGATTCAATTTCACTTTCCTCAGCGCGGAGTCATGGCGCTAAGGTAAGCGCTGGCAACCCCCCTGAGAAGCCTATGTATATGGATGGAATCCATCGTGTAAAGCGATACGTGGCGCGAACCTAATCCGCCGGCCCGTTCGAGCGGGGCAGAGAAAAGAAAAACGCGGCCCCTTCATCGACTGCGCTTTCGGCCCACACCCGGCCGCCATGCTTTTCCACGATGCGCTTTACGACGGCCAGGCCAACGCCGGTCCCCGAAAACTCGTCGCTGCGATGCAAGCGCTGGAACACGATGAACAGCCGGTTGATATTGCGCATGTCAAAGCCGACGCCGTTGTCCTTGATGCTGAAGATGGTCCCTTCGCCGGCGTCAAACCCGTCGATCTGTACGCGCGGGCGAGGCCTCGTTGCGCTGTACTTGAGCGCGTTCGAGATCAGATTTACCCAGACCTGGTGCAGCAGGGCCTGGTCGCCCCACGTCGGCGGCAAAGCGCCGATCGAAACATCCGCTTTGGCGCCTTCTGCGGTCGCGGTCAGTTCCTGGCAGATCCGTCCCACGAAGGCGTCCGTGTCGAATCGCTCCTTGTGCACCGCCTGGTACCCGATTCGAGAAAGGGCGAGCAGGGCGTCCAGGATGGCCGTCATGCGCTGCACGGAGTCTCGAATGACTTTGATCTTGCGCCGTGCCTCCTCGTTCAATTCGGGCGCATGGTCTTCCTCGAGAATGCCGGCAAATCCGTCCAGGGCCCGCAGAGGCGCCCGCAGGTCGTGTGATACGGACGAGCTGAAGGACTCCAGATCCTGGTTGGCCAGCGTGAGCTTCGTGAGAAGCGCCTCCGCGCGATTCTTCTCGGCCTCGTATGCGCGGGCGGCGGCGATCACGGCCATCACCTGCTCGGCGGTTGCCTGAAAGAACCTCAGATACCGGTCGTCGAGGGCGCGATGCGGGCTGATGCCGGCGACCATCAGCGCGTAGGGCGTCGAGTGCCCCGCGCGGGTCAGCGGCAGGATGATGGCTCGATCGGGGCCCGCGCTCCAGCGGCCAGCGGGCAGCGGCCCGAAGCGCGCGGCGAGGTCCTCGACGACGAGCTCACGAGAGGTCCGCACGACCTCGGCCAGGGGCCACGAAACCGCGGCTTGGCCGTGCGCGGTCGGGATGTGAGCCGCCCTGGCGGCACCTTCATAGTCCACCCATCCGCCGTCGGCAACGAGTCGCGCTTGCTCGCCGCTGTCGTCGAGCAGATAGAAAAGAACGAATGGCAGATCCAGCGTGTTGGCGGACAGGGTCTGGGCCGCGATGCGGTATGCATCCTCTTCCGCCTTGGCTTCGGCGGCGCGCGCGGACAGATCGTGCAACATCCGGCTCTGCCGTTCCCCCTGGACCTTGGCCGTCGTTTCCTGCACGGTATTGAGCAGGCCGCCGATCGCTCCGTCGTCCCCGGGCACGGGACTGTACGAGAAGGTGAAGTACGTCTCTTCGGCCATGCCCCCGCTGCTGATGAACAGCTGAAGGTCTTCCGTCCAGGTGGCTGGTCCTCCCTCTTGCACGCTCTTCGCCAGTGGTCCGGCCACGTCCCAGATCTCGGCCCAGACCTGCGCGGCGGGAGCGGCCAGCGAGGCCGGGTGCTTGTCTCTCAGGATCGGGCGATACGCGTCGTTGTACAGGTGCAGCAGTTCGGGGCCCCACCAGAGCAGCATCGGGAAGCGGCTGCCGAGCACGACGCCCAGCATGGTCTTCAGGCTTCTGGGCCAGTTTTCGACCGGACCGAGTTTTGTCTTTGACCAGTCGGTCGAGCGCATCAGCGCGCTCATCTCGCCGCCGCCCGCGAACAGGTCCGTCGCGGGCACGGTCACAAACGTGACCGCAGGGCTCACAGCTTCAGGCTTTCTCCGAGTCCCCATCGTGACATCTAAGAGGGAGGGAACAAAACGACGAATTTTCGCTCATTCAAGGAGTTACGTCGCGAAATCGATTGGGCCGCGGGCGTCGCGACAACAGTGTCCGACCCCGGGCGACCCTGATGCCAGCTCAATGCGGCACTGCAAAATTAGAGTAGCCTCCGCGCTCGGCCGCGCAGACCGGTGATCGCCCCGTGTGGTCAGGTTGCGACGGCGCAGGGTGAGAGGCAGACAATGCCCGCTGAGAGAGAGAGCACGTTCTCGAAGAGTCCGGATTGGTCGCTCGATAATGATGCGCAGGGCACGTCCGGCGCGCCGGTGGCCCACGCCCCGCGCCTTTCCATCGTAGTGCTGCCCTTCGATGATCTGGGGGGGCACCCGGAGCGCGAGTACTTCGTCGACGGCATCACCGAGAGCCTGACGACGGATCTGTCGCGTATTCCGGATGCGTTCGTGATCGCCCGCAATACCGCCTTCACCTACAAAGGCAAGGCGGTCGACGTCAAGCAGCTCGGGCGCGAGCTCGGCGTGCGCTACGCGCTCGAGGGCAGCGTCCTGTACGCCGGGGAACGACTGCGCGTCAATGTCCGACTGGTGGACGCCGAGAGCGGAGCGCAGGTCTGGTCCGAACGCTTCGATATGCGCTCCGGTGAGCTGTTCGAGGCACAGGACGAGATCGTCGCTCATCTGGCGCGAGCGATGGACGCGCAGCTGACCGAGGCGGAGGCCCGGCGCGCAGAGCGCTCGCAATCGGCCGACCCCAACGCCCTCGATCTGGTCTTTCGCGGCTGGGCTGCCTTCAACCGCGGCAACGACCCGGCGAGTTTGTTGCTGGCCGAGCGCTTCTTCGATCAAGCGCTGGCGCTGGCACCCGGCAACGTCAAGGCGCTGGTCGGCATGGCAGTTTCCAAGCTTGCATTCGCGGCCAACTACACGACGGACGACCGCGCAACCTATCTGACCGCAGCCGAACAGGCGGCCATGATGGCGTTGGCGCTGGCGCCCAACGAGGCCCGTGCTCATGGCGCCCTCGCGTGGGTCTACATGGCGACCAATCGGCCTGAACCGGGCATCGCCGAGGCTGAACGTTCCATCGCCCTGGATCGAAACCTGGCTCCCTCGTACGCGGCCATCGGCTGGGCCAAGCCGATGCTGGGACGCGCCGAAGAGACCGAGGGCCACATCGCTCAGGCGTTCCGTCTGAGTCCACGCGATACCTTTGCCTACGTATGGTGCCATATCGCGGGTGTGGCAAAGCTCTCGTTGGGCCGCGACGACGAGGCCGTTGCCTGGCTGCGCCGCGCGGTCGAGGTCAATCGAATGTATCCGTTGGCTCAATTCACGCTGGCCGCAGCTCTGGCACAGCAGGGCAAGACCGCCGAGGCGCGGGCGGCCGCGGCCGCAGGTCTTGCGTTGGTCCCGAGCTTCAGCGTGCGCCGATACCGCGAAGGCGCACCCAGCGACAACCCGACCTACCTCGCTTATCGCCAGCACATCTATGTGGGCTTGCTCAAGGCGGGAGTGCCTGCGGACGTCGACGAATCGGTGCGGCTCGACACGCCGGCGCCGATGGTGACCGCCAGCACGCGGCGCCCGCAGGGCGGGTGCTCGTACTCGAACTTCGCCGCCGTGCTGAAGGGCGCGCTACGCGACTACAGCCGCGTGGACCTGCTCGCGGGTAATGCGTTGCTGCGCTCGCGCCTGATGGCGGCGCGCGGGCAGGGCAGCGCAGCCGACTTGCAGGCGTTGCTGTCGGAGACGGTCGATACGTTGTTCGCGAATCCGCGCGACGAAAAGCTGCGCCGCGTGATCGAGCTCACCTATTTCCGTCCCGCTCCGAAGCAGGAGGCCGCAGCCGACCGCCTCGGCCTGTCCTTCGGCACCTACCGCCGCCACCTCACGACCGCGCTCGGCCGCTTGGGACGTTGGCTTTGGGAACAGGAAAAAAGGACGCTGGCATAGCCCGAGCCGGCCCGGTGCGGTCGATGCCATCAGCGGCTGCGGCGTTCGTCTGGCGGTACGATCCAGCGCCTCGAGCCGGCAGCGCTGCCCGTGTCGGAATCGGCTTCGGATCGGGCGCCGGAGAGGTGGGCGAGCTGGCGATCGGACTCGACGTAGCGAGCGCCGGCAACGATGGGGGGCAGCAGCAGGACCATCAGAAAGAGCAGGTCATCACGCAGACTGCGGCGGTTGAAGTTCATCGGGACCTCGGAATGTAAAAGCGTGCGTGACGCCGCACGTTGATCGATCCGCCACTGGCGGTGAGCGAAGGATGATCGCTTGTGGTGCTCAGCTGCGACCGCAAAACCTGCTCGAGATCCGCTCACCTTGGTCGCGCAGTCGGAAAGGGCAACGCCGGTATCGCTCGGGACCAGCGGTCGCGAGCGCAGACCGAGCAGAGATCGAGCGTTCTTTGTCGTGGCATCCGGGCATCCGACTGACCGATCATCACCTGCATCAGAAACGCGGCCATCGCAGCGCGTTTCAATGAAGCTGATGGGTGATGGAGGCAAGGATGCGGAAAACGTGGTTCATTACGGGTGCCAGCCGCGGGCTTGGTGCACAAATCGCTCGGACCGCCCTGCGGGCCGGGGATCGGGTCGTCGCCACGGCACGGAAGCCGGAGGCCGTCATTGAAAGCCTCGGGCCGGACAGCGATCAACTGTTGAGCGTCGGGCTCGACGTCACCGACGCCGGTCAAGCCAGAGCCGCAGTGCGAACGGCCCTGGCGCGATTTGGCACGATCGATGTGCTGGTGAACAACGCCCGCTGCGGCTACCTGGGATTCTTCGAAGAAAATGCGATCCAGGACACTCAGGCGCAGTTCATTACCAATCTGTTCGGCGTCTTCAACGTGACGTGGTCGGTGCTCCCGACGATGCGTTCCGCTCGCAAGGGGCGGATCTTCAACATTTCGTCATTTGACGGCATCCTCGGCGCGGAGCTGGGCCCGCTCTACAGCGCAAGCAAGTTCGCGCTTGAATGCTTCTCGGACTGTCTGTCGAGAGAAATCGCTCCGCGCGGACTGTCCGTCACGATCGTCGAGCCGGATCCCTCCCGTCACGAGAACCTCGCCCGCGCCTCGCTCCGCTTTGGCAACCGTGTCGCCTCTGACGATGACGACCGCAGGGCCCGGCTGCGGGCATCCTTGGACCAGCGCAACGGTCACGAGCCGGGTGATTCTGCGAAGCTCGCAGAGGCGATCGTGCGTCTGGCAGGCGAAGCCGAGCCACCCATGCGCTTCTGCACGGGATCCGCTGCCGTCGACCTGGCCGACACGAGACTCGATGGCATGCGGGTCGAACTCTCAGCGGGCGGCATCATTCCGTGAGTACGGACAGCAAACCACGCCTGCCTTGCCGGTGGCCGACGCCCCGCGCCTTTCCATCGTGGTGCTGCCCTTCGATGATCTGAGGGGGCACGCGGAGCGCGAGTACTTCGTCGACGGCATCACCGAGAGCCTGACGACGGATCTGTCGCGCATTCCGGATGCGGTCGTGATCGCCCGCAATACCGCCTTCACCTACAAAGGCAAGGCGGTCGACGTCAAGCAGCTCGGGCGCGAGCTCGGCGTGCGCTACGCGCTCGAGGGCAGCGTCTTGAGCGCCGGGGAACGACTGCGCGTCAATGTCCGACTGGTGGACGCCGAGAGCGGGGCGCTGGTCTGGTCCGAGCGCTTCGATATGCGCCCGGGTGAGCTGTTCGAGGTGCAGGACGAGATCGTCGCTCACCTGGCGCGAGCGATGGACGCGCAGCTGACCGAGGCGGAGGCCCGGCGCGCAGAGCGCTCGCAGTCGGCAGACCCCGATGCACTCGATCTTGTGTTCCGCGGCGAGGCCGCTTTCAACCGCGGGCATGATCCGGCGAGTTTGTTGCTGGCCGAGCGCTTCTTCGATCAAGCGCTGGCGCTGGCGCCCGGCAACGTCAAGGCGCTGGTCGGCCTGGCAATCGCCAAGTTCGCGTTCGCAGCGGCACATACGACGGATCACCGCGCCACCTATCTGACCGCAGCCGAGGCGGCGGCCATGAGGGCGCTGGCACTGGCGCCCAACCACGCCCGCGCCCATGGCGCCCTGGGCTGGGTCTACATGGCGACCAATCGGCCTGAACTGGGCATCGCCGAGGCCGAACGTTCCATCGCCCTGGATCGAAACCTGGCTCCCTCGTACGCGGCCATCGGCTGGGCCAAGCCGATGCTGGGACGCGCTGAAGAAACCGAGGGCCACGTCGCACAAGCATTCCGTCTGAGTCCACGAGACACGTTCGCCCACGCCTGGTGTCATATCGCCGGTGTGGCGAAGCTGGCCCTGGGCCGCGACGACGAGGCCGTTGCCTGGCTGCGGCGGGCGATCGAGGCCAATCGAATGTACCCGATGGCTCAATTCACGCTGGCGGCCGCCCTGGCACAGCAGGGCAAAACCGCCGAGGCGCGGGAGGCGGCCGCGGCGGGTCTTGCGTTGGTCCCGAGCTTCAGCGTGCGCCGATACCGCGAAGGCGCATCGAGCGACAACCCGACCTACCTCGCCTACCGCCAGCACATCTGTGCGGGCCTGCTCAAGGCCGGAGTGCCCGCGGATGTCGACGAATCGGTTCCGGCCGGCACGCCGGTGCCGCTGCTGGCCCCTGGCGTGCCATGCCCGCAGGGCGCGTGTTCGCTCCGCCAGTTCACCGCCGTGCTGCGGGTCGCGTTGCGCGATTACAGCCGTCCGGACCTGCTTGCGGACAATCCGTTGCTGCGCTCGCGCCTGATGGCGGCGCGCGGGCAGGGCAGCGCAGCCGACTTGCAGGCGTTGCTGTCGGAGACGGTCGATACGTTGTTCGCGAGTCCGCGCGACGAAAAGCTGCGCCGCGTGATCGAGCTCACCTATTTCCGTCCCGCTCCGAAGCAGGAGGCCGCAGCCGACCGCCTCGGCCTGTCCTTCGGCACCTACCGCCGCTACCTCACGACCGCGCTCGGCCGCCTGGCACGCTGGCTATGGGATCAGGAAAGGGCAACGCTGCCATAGCCCGAGTCGAGCGCCGATGCGCGAGCTGGGGCGAGCGGAGATCGAGCCGACTTTGGCATGGCATCTGGGCATTCGACTGCCCGATCATCGTCGGTGTAACAAGGAACGGAGAAACCTCGTGCAGACCCTTCGTAGCGTGTCCCAATGGATCGGCGCGGCATTGTTCATGGTTTTTACTACCGCAGTGGCTTTCAAGTGGCAGCCACCTGAGCAGAGGATGTTTGCGGACACGGAGCAAATCGAACGTGGCCGATATCTGGTCAAGATTGCCGGTTGCAACGACTGTCACACCGCGGGTTACGTCCAGAACGCGGGCGAAGTACCGGAGACGGAGTGGCTGACGGGCAATCTGCGGACCTATATGAATGATATTTCAGAGACCCAGTGGGTCACGGTCGCGCATTCGGCGGACTTTCGGCCTCACATGCCATGGATTGCGCTTCACGACATGACGGAGCAGGACCTGCGTGCCATCTATCATTTCGTGCAGCACCTTGGACCTTCCAGCGGTCCACCACCGTCCTACCTTCCGCGGCATCCACGGCTCACGGGCCGTCCCGCGCCGTGAGTACCGCTGACCCGGTTCTGGCGCAGCTTCGAGACCTGCGCGACAGCATCGACAACATCGACGCGGCGATCGTCCACATGCTGGCGGAGCGGTTTCGATGCACTCACGAGGTCGGTCAGCTGAAGGCCCGGCACGGACTGCCGCCAGCGGATCCGGACCGGGAAGCTGAACAGATCGGCCGTCTGCGACATCTGGCGGCCTTGAGCAGGCTCGACCCGGACTTCGCCGAAAGGTTTCTTCGGTTTGTCGTTCGTGAGGTCATCCGGCGTCACGAACTCGCGGACCGGGACGCGAGCAGCGAAAGCACGGTGTGACGGCAGGCCGGATCGCCGTCGGCGAGCTTGCTACTGGCTTTTCACGGGCACTTCCGGAAGGACCGCAGCGACGCCATCCGGGTTGATATTGAACGCCACGAACGTCAACGGCGACGCGCCCGGATTGCCCCACTGATGGACCAGGCCGAACGGTTCGTAGATCAAAGAGCCGGGAGTCTTGGCCTCCGAGGTACCTGCGACCGTGTTCAGGCCCGTTCCGGACACGATGTAATAGAGCGCGGCGCCGGACCGGTGGTGCGGCGGGTTGGACGGCATCTGCGCCGGGAAGGTCACGCGCGTCAACGTCAGGTCGTACGGGCCAGGCTTCAGCGCAGGAAGAGGCGCTGCGGTTCGGTAGAGCTCTTTCACAACGGCGGGCGGCGCTTCCAGGGGCTGGTCCAGATCCCCGGTCGGGGCCAGCAGGAAATGCAGCAGCATGGAAGGCGCGTCGTCTTTCGTCTTCAGGATCGCCAGGTTGCCGCTCGCGATGAACAAGCCTTCACCCGCGGCCAGTGTCTTGACCTCTGCGCCGATCGAAACCTCGGTCGACCCTGAGAGCTGGTAGAGGATCCCGTTGGTCGCTGAGACGTGGCTGCTGGCCCCCGGGGCAAGGGTGACGCTGACTGCCTTGAAGTTCAGCGGTTTATCCACGACCGTCGGCAGCTTGGTCGAGGCCACGACCGTTCGTGCAATCGCCGGCGCGGCCGGCGGCGTTTGTCCGGCGGCCGGGGCGGCCAGTGCCGCTGCGCAAACCAGCAAGCTGCCAGTGATCGCGGGTCGCATGCGCTCTCCTCGAAGGGGTTCAGTCGGATGCACAGATCTGCAGCAATATAATGCAGACCCCGACAGGTTACGAGATTCGCCCCAGCCCCGAAGCCCCTGCTCATCGATCAGCTCGAACGGCAGCACGGGCGGGCCATCCTCACAAAACGCGCGGTCGCGCATCGGCGAGTTTGTACGCCAATGCAGTGGCCCGGATACCTTCGGCGCACGAAGTGGGCTGGAAACCGAAAGCTTTCGAGAACTTGGTCGAATCGAAGAGGTACTCCGAATCGCTCTGGTAGAGCATTTCGTAGGACTCCCGAACGTCCGAATCGAAGAACCCGGCAATCTTGATCAGCGGCCGGCTCAGAATGCGGTGCCGGGGTTCGGCTCCAAACTCCCTGGCAACCACCTTAATGAAGTCCTTTCCGGTCGGCGGATCTGATGCCGTCGGGACATGCCAGGTTTGATTCCAGGCCGAGTCCGAATTCGCCAGCAAGGCCAGAGACTTCCCGGCATCCGGCGTATATGTGAGCGAGTGCCGCAGGGAATCATTGACCAGCCACAAAGCGGTCGCGCCCTTGGAGATCTTTTCGAAGACCAAAATGTTGGCGACACTGGTCCTCGCATGGGGGCCGTAAAAGTCAGCCGATCGAGCGATCATCGCCGTCAGTTTTCCTGCTTTGAACTCGTTGTTGAGCGTGGTGGCGATCCGTGCGCGGATCTCGCCCTTCTTGCTGCACGGATTGAAGGGCGTTTCCTCGGTCATGGGGCCGCTCACTCTTCCATACATGTAGACGTTGTCGAAGAAAATCAGTTTCGCGTTGGCCCGTTTGCACGCCTCGATGACGTTGCTCATGATTCGAGGCCAAAGCTCGCGCCAGACTCCCACATCGTATTTAAGACCCACGACCAGGTGCACGATGGTCGAACCGGCAACGGCACTGACCGTCTGATCCAGGTTCGACACGTCCGCGGACACCGCTTCCTTCGCGCCTTCGACCAGCTTGGAATTTCGACTCACCAAACGCACCGATTGCCCGGTGCACACGAGCTCTTTGAGCAACTCCGTCCCGACCGCGCCGCCGGCTCCCAGTATTGTTTGCGTACGACCTCCCGTTATCGATCAACAGTTGTCGCGCTGCGCGCGAATGACATTCGCAGGAGCTGTCTTGCCGCGATTTGGCTTGCGCTGTCGCAGCCGCTCCCGCGTTGACATGCTCTAATGATAGTTGCACGTTAGGACCGGGCCATGCGATTCCGACAGAGCGTCCATCAACTGGCGTGGGCGCTCTCGCTGATCGCTTCGATCGGATTCCTGCTGGAGTTCCTGATGCAGGCGCGGCAGGTCATCGGTTTCGCTATTGCGGGTACGAGCCAATGAAGACCGTCAAGGCAGCAAAGCGCTCCGCAGGGCCGGCGCTGAAGCCGCCGCTGGCCCTGTTGAAGGCCGCGCGAAACGTGGCGAGCCATGCGTACGCGCCGTACTCGAAGTTCCGCGTGGGCGCAGCGGTTGAGACATCGGACGGCCGCACCTTCGTCGGGGCCAACATGGAAAATGCCTCCTACGGCCTGACGATGTGTGCCGAGGTCGGTGCGCTGCAGGCGGCGTCCTCGGCCGGGGCACTGAACAAGATTCGGCGCATCGTGGTGGTCGGAGGGCCCGCGAAGCCTCCGGCGGGTTACCGGCCCAAGCCGACGGCGCCTTGCGGGCGCTGCCGGCAACTGATCTGCGAAGCGGCGATGCATGGAGGCCATCAGATCGAGGTCTGGTTCGGGGATCTGAGCGGAAAGGTCATGCAGCGGCGGACCATCTCCGAGCTGCTGCCGGACGCCTTCGATGCAGGCAATCTGAAGTGAAGCAGCCCCGGCGGTCGACAGCCCGCTAGCCCTCACCGCCCTTGGGCGGGGTTCTGTCGGCGGCGGGATGAGGGTCGGTGATGATGATCTGCTGTCCCGGCTCCAGTCGTTCGGCGCCGCGCACCACCAGCCGATCGCCGGCCGAGACGCCGTTGCGGATTTCGACCAGGTCCTCCACGGCGCTGCCGGATTCGACCTCACGGCGCTCGACCGTTCCGTTCTGGGCCACGCGCATCACGTACGAGTGCGTCTGCCGGATCACGATGGCGTCGCGCGGAACGACCACGGCGGTCCGGTCGGCGCCGGTGGCGACGCTGACCTCGACCGCCGTTCCGACCGGCCAGCGCGTCTTGGCGAGCGCGACCCGGATCTCGAATTGGCGCGAACGGTCGTCCCCGACCGGCACCACCGCGCGCACCGTGCCGCGCCGCTCCTCGCCGGCAACCCGCAGCGCGGCGACCTGGCCCGGCTTCACGTTACCGGCAAAGGCGAGCGCGGCGGTCGCGCGCGCCTCCACGTCTTCGGTATTGACCAGCCGGACCACGGCCGCGCCGACCTGCAGATACTCTCCGCGTTGTGCGAAACGCTCGGTCACGATGCCGGGAAACGGCGCGCGAATTTCCGATTGCTCCGTTTCGTACTTGGCTTGCTTGAGTTGCGCGGTCAGCCGCGCGACGTCGTGCTGCGCCATCTCCAGCTGGGTGCGCGCCTCGTCGAGCTGGCTGACGGGGTAGATCTTCGCCGCGCTCTGAAAACGGTCCAGTTGATTGTGCGCCAGCTGCGCCTGCGACTGGGCGCGCTCGACCTGCGCCTGCAGATCCGCGACTCGGAGCGCCACCACGGTGTCGTCGAGCCGCGCCAGCGTGGCGCCCGCATTGGCCCGTTGCCCGACTTCGGCGATCCACACGACGCGCCCCGCCACGATGCCGGCGATGCGTGCGTCGTCCCGGCTGACGATAGAGCCGGGAATCCACGTATGCGGTGCCACCCGCGCCGTGCGCGCGGTGGCCACCTCGACGGTGACCGCGGCCGATTGAGCCGGACCGGCGCCGAGCGCAGTTGAAACCGCTGCCGCCGAGGTCATCGGCAGCAGCCATCTTGCGATGCGCGGCCCGACCATCATGACGCGGCCTCGGCCACCGGTGCCGGCACGGCGTGCTGCGCCCCGAACAGGCGGATCAGCGCTGGAATCAGGATCAGGCTGAACACGAGGCTGACGATCACGCCGCCGATATTGACGGCGGCAAGGCCGCGATAAATGACGCTGCCCGGCCCCGGGTTGACGGCCATCGGCAATGCGCCCAGCGCGCCCGTGAGCGTGCTGGCGAAGATCGCCCGCAGCCTTTGATTCAAGCCTTGCCGGATCGCTTCCTCCAGCGAAACCCCGCCGCCCTGCGCGCCGCGAACGGCAGCCACCAGCAGGATCGAATGATTCACGATCACGCCGATCATCATAACGAATCCGATCATCGACAGCAGATCGAGCGCCTGGAACGCCACCAGGCCGAGCACCCGCAGTCCGACCATTCCACCGACGAGCGCCAGGGGCACCGTGAGCAGGACGATCGCGCTGTCGCGCACCGAACGGAACAGCGCCGTCATCAGCAGGAACAGCACGAACAAGGCGAGCCCGAAGACGCGTCCCATCGTCACCAGCGTGCGGCTCAGGCTGTCGGCGCTGCCGGCCATCCGGATCGAGCCGTCCGCCGGCATCTGGCCCCGAATCTTCGGCAGAACGTCGCGGTTGATCGTGCCGAGCGCGTCCTGCAGTGACAGCGACGCCGGCGGATCGATGGTTAGGGTGACCGTGCGCCGATGATCGATGCGGCGGATTCCGGGAGGCCCCAGAACGGTCGACAGGTTCACCAGATCTCCGAGCCTGACCTGCTGTCCGGACGGCGTGAAAAGCGGCGTCTCTGCCAGCTCCTCCGGCGTCGCGCCGCCGGCCACGCGCAGCATGATCGGCAACCGGGTGTGGCCGTCGAAATACTCGCCCAGCCAGGCTCCCTCCCCGAGGGCGCGCACCACCGTGCCCATGGTCGGACGGTCCCATCCGACCTCGGCGATGCGCCGATCGTCGGGTACCGCGCGCAGCTCGAGCGAAGCCGCCTCGGGATTCGGAAAGCTCTGCACGGCGGAGCCCGGAAAGGCCTTTTCAAGCAGGTCCCGGCCCTGCAACGCAACCTGATTGAGCGTGGCCGAGTCCTCGCTTTGCAGGTGAATGCCGATCGAACGGGCCGACCCCCCGATCCCCTCGAAGAGCTCTCCTTCGAATGCGAAGGCGCGCGTGTCGGGCAGATCCGCGATGATCCGCTCGCGCATCAACGTTTCAAGCTCCCGGATCCGGGTCTCGTCGCGCACGCGGGCACCGATCGTGCCGCCGCCGGGCCAGCTGATGATGTACCAGTTCTTCAATTGCGGCTCGGCCGTGCCGTCCATGTACGGCTTCATCCGCCGCAGCAGCACCGGCAGCAGCTCGCGGTTGACCGTCTCCGGGCTCATTCCCGGCGGAAACGTGAAGAAGGCATCGATCGCTGCCCGCTTGACCGGGGGCAGGTAGTCGAGCGGGGGCAGCAGCCAGGCGGCCCCGGCCAGCGGCACCACCAGCAGGGCTCCGATCCAGGCGAGTTGCTTTGGGCGCGAGTCGGTCGCTTTCAGGATCCGGTCGGTCAGGCCCGGCCAGCCATGGCCGTAGCCGCAGGTGCCCGAGATGCCCTTCATCACGAAGACCGCGGCCGACGGCAGCAGCGTCAGCGCGAGCACGATCGAGATCGCCACCGCGATCGAGATCGTCAGAGCCAGGTCGCCGAACAGCTGGCCCTCGACGTCCTTCAGGAACAGCACCGGCACGAAAACCGCGATGGTCGTGGCGGTCGAAGCGAACAGGGCGCCTGCGACCTGGCGGGCGCCTTCGCGCGCCGCCTGCGGCAGCGCGAGTCCGGTCTCGCGCAGGCGCACGATGTTGCCGGACACGACGATCGCGCCTTCGACCACCATCCCGACCGCGAATGCCAGTCCGGCCAGTGAAATCACGTTCAGGCTGCGGCCGAGCAGCTCCAGCGCGATGAAGGTTCCAAAAAGACAAAGCGGGATCGACGCCGCGATCAGCCCGGTGATCCGCAGCTCGCGCATGAACCACCAGACCACGCCCAGCGCCAGCAGCGTCCCGACCACGAGGTTCTCGGTCAGCAGCCTGACGGCACGCCGGATGAACAGCGACGAATCGAACGACTGCTCGATGCCCAGCCCGCGCGCCTTCATCGGCCCGTCGCGCAGTTCGGCCACGGCTGCCTTGACCGCATCCAGCGTCGCCAGCGCATTGGCGCCGTTGGAGCGGCGGATCTGGATGCCGATCGCCGGATTGCCGTTCTGATAGGTGAAGAATTGCCGGGTCGGCGGGCTGACGTCGATGCTTGCGACATCGGACAGGCGCACCGGGCGTCCTTCCCGCCAGGCCAGCACCAGACCGCCGAGTTGCTCCGGATCGAAGCGGCCGGTGAAGCGCAGCGCGTACTGGCGGCGCCCGACGTCGAGCTGGCCGCCGGACACGTTATTGGCGCTGGCCGCCCGGCTGGCGATTTCCGGCAGCGCAACTCCCAGCGCCGCCGCCCGTGCCGGGTCGACGGTGATGTGCACGTTGTCGGGCGGACCGGCGTTGACCGTGACCGAGGCGACGCCCGGAATCGACTCGATCCTGGGGCGGACCGTGTCCTCGATGAAGCGGCGGTGGTCGCCGATCGTGCCGGGCGCCCTCGGCAGAAGCTGCACGAAGAACCAGCACAGCGTGTCGTTGGCGTTGTCGTCGCCGCCAAGCGTCACGACGGGCCGGTCTGAATCGCGCGGCAGCGGCTGCAGCCGATTCATCCGGCTCAGCACCTCGATCAGCGCGCTGCGCATGTCGGTTCCGATCGAAAACCGCAACGTGATCGCGGCCTCGCCCGCATTGGCGTTGCCCTCGAGCTCCTCGACCCCGGGCAGCCCCTGCAGCACCTTCTCGAGCGGCTCGAGGATCTCGGATTCGATCTCTTCGGGCGAAGCGGTCGACCAGTTCGCCTTGATGGTGATCTGGGGCCGATCGATGTCCGGGAACAGCTGCAGCGGCAGGCGGGCCAGGCTCAGCAGCCCCAGAAGGCCGACGAACACCACGAGCACGACCATCGCGACCGGGTTGCGGGTCGACCAGCTCAGGGATTCCACCGTGTGGGCTCCGGGCTTGCGGCCTCGTCCAAGGAGGCCGAATCCTAGCCCGTGATCCGGCCAACCGGGTGCCTGTCGGACGAAACGCCCCCGGCGGGGATGAAATGCCGGTGGCCCGGATGAACGGTCGCCGGGGCGGGGAGGCGGACTTTTCGATACGAAAGGCCGATTGTCACGGGTCCGTCACCCGCCGGCGTGAACATCTGCCTGTTCCAGGCAGGGGGATCATCCGATGATCAGCGCGGCAACCGCACCAGCTCCCGGCGCTGCGCGCGGCGCGGCCAGGGGGCCCGATTTGAACCGGCGCATCGGGCCGGTGTTCGGCCTGATCTTCCTCGGGCTGCTGGCAGTGGGGGTGGTGTTCGCTGGCTACAGCCTGGTCAGCGACATGAGCGAGGCCCGCCTCGGGGCGACCAACCTGCTGCCGTTCCTGCTGCTGGGCGTGGCGCTGGCGATCGCGCTGGGCTTCGAGTTCGTCAACGGTTTCCACGACACCGCCAACGCGGTGGCCACCGTGATCTACACGCACGCGCTGCCGCCGCACTTCGCGGTGGTCTGGTCGGGGGCTTTCAATTTCCTGGGCGTGCTGGTTTCGTCCGGCGCGGTGGCGTTCACGATCATTTCGCTGCTGCCGGTCGAGCTCATTTTGCAGGTGGGCTCCAGCGCAGGATTCGCGATGGTCTTTGCGCTGCTGATCGCGGCGATCGTGTGGAACCTGGGCACCTGGTCGCTCGGCCTGCCGGCTTCATCCTCGCACACGTTGATCGGCTCGATCATCGGGGTCGGCATTGCCAACGCCCTGATGCACGGGCGCGATGGCACCAGCGGCGTCGATTGGACGCAGGTGACGAAGGTGGGCGAATCGCTGCTGATATCGCCGATCGTGGGCTTTGTTTTCGCGGCGCTGTTGCTGCTGGTGCTGCGCAAGCTGGTCAAGAACCCTGTGCTGTACCAGGAGCCCGCGCACGGCCAGGCGCCGCCCTGGTGGATCCGCAGCGTGCTCGTGCTTACGTGCACCGGCGTTTCGTTTGCGCACGGCTCCAACGATGGGCAAAAAGGCATGGGTCTGATCATGCTGATCCTGGTGGGCACGGTGCCGACGGCCTACGCGCTGAACCGCGCCATGCCGACCGACCAGATCGCGCAGTTCGTCGCGGTGGCCCGGGCCACTCAGGCGGCGTTGGTGCGCGGCGCGCCCGAGGCTGCGCCCGTCGATCCGCACGCCACGCTGTCCGAATTCGTGCGCACGCGAATCGTCACCCCGCAGGTCGTTCCAGCATTGGCGGCGCTCGCCGGCGGCATCGCCGACGGGGTCAAGGAGCACAGTTCGCTGCGGCAGGTGCCGGCGGCGGCCGTGGCCAATGTCCGCAACGATATGTACCTCGCTTCCGAGGCGATCCGCTTCCTCGACAAGAGCGCAGCGGTCCGCTTCGACACCGACACCCGGGCGGACCTGAAGGCATTCAAGAAGCTGATCGATCAGGCCACCAAATTCATCCCGCTGTGGGTGAAGGTGGCGGTGGCCATCGCTCTGGGGCTGGGGACGATGGTCGGCTGGAAGCGGATCGTCGTCACCGTCGGCGAGAAGATCGGCAAGGCGCACCTGACGTATGCGCAGGGCGCATCGGCCGAGCTGGTCGCGATGACCACCATCGGTGCTGCCGACATGTTCGGGCTTCCGGTGTCGACCACGCAGGTGCTGTCCTCCGGTGTGGCCGGCACGATGGCGGCCAATCGCTCGGGGCTGCAGACGGCGACGATCCGCAACCTGCTGATGGCCTGGGTGCTGACGCTGCCGTCCGCGATGGTGCTGTCCGGGTCGCTCTACTGGCTGTTCACCAAGCTGTTCTGAGCCTCGACGGCCGGCCTGTACGAACCGGGCCGGGGGCGCTACCCTGCCGGCATTAGCCGGGGGAACTCCATGTCGAACAGCGACGTTGGCGCTGCGCAATACGCATCGAGCGACCGGGCAGGCACCGGCGGGTGGACACGCTGGGTTCAGCTCGTTCTGGGGGTGATCTGCATGATGGCGATCTCCAGCCCCCAGTACACCTGGACGCTGTTCACCAAGCCGCTGAGCGCGGCGCTGGCGGCCAAGCTGCCGGAGCTGCAGGTGACGTTCTCGATCCTGATCGTGCTGCAGACGTTTCTTTCGCCGCTGCAGGGCTTCCTGGTGGATCGTTTCGGACCCCGCTTCCTGATATCGGCCGGCACGCTTCTGAGCGGAGTGAGCTGGATGCTGGCTTCGCACGCCAGCACGCTCACCGGGCTGTACCTGAGTTACGGGCTGCTGGGGGGCATCGGAACCGGCGTCGTGTACATCGGCGTGGTCAGCCAGATGGTCAAGTGGTTCCCCGAGCGGCGCGGCTTCGCGGTCGGCATGGTGGCGGCCGGCTACGGCATGGGCGCGCTGCTGACCACGTTTCCGATTTCGTCGAGCATCGCCAGCGCCGGCTATCAGCCGACGCTGTGGACGTACGGGCTGATCTTCGCCGTCGTCGGCCTGTTGGCCGCTCAGGGTCTGAAGCGCTCGCCGCACGAACAGCAGGCCCTTGGCAGCGGCCACCTGGAACGGCTCCCCGGCGTGACTCCAGCGCGCATGCTGGCGACGCCGGTCTTCTGGCTGCTGTTCGTGATGATGACGATGCTGTCCACCTCCGGGCTGATGGTGATCTCGCAGATGGGCCCGTTCGCGCGCGACTTCGGAGTCGCCTCGGTCATCGTGTGGGGCTTTGCCGCCTTGCCGCTGGCGCTGACAATCGACCGCGTCACCAACGGCCTGACCCGGCCGTTTTTCGGGTGGCTGTCGGACAACATCGGGCGGGAAAACACGATGTTCATCGCGTTCCTGTTCGAAGGGCTGGCGATGACGGCGTGGCTGCAGTTCCGCTCGGAGCCGGTTCTGTTCGTCCTGCTGTCGGGCCTGGTGTTCTTCGGCTGGGGCGAGATCTTCTCGTTGTTTCCTTCCACGCTGACCGACACCTTTGGCGAACGCCACGCAACCACCAACTACGGCTTCCTGTACATGGCGCAGGGGGTCGGCTCGGTGCTGGGCGGGCCGATGGCCGCGAAACTGCACGACGCCACCGGCAGCTGGATCCCGGTATTCGGCGTCGTGATCACGCTGGACCTGCTCGCCGCGGTGCTGGCGATGGCCGTGCTCAAGCCGCTCAGGATGAAGTTGAAGTATCTGTAGCGGCCCCTCACCCCCTCCCCTCGCCCGCGCAGCGGGGGAGGGGAGGGGGTGAGGGCGTCGGCTGAGGACTTCCGCGCTAATCCGAGGAGACCGACCCCAGCAATTGCTCTGCCGCGTCGATCAGGCTTTGCGCCTGGCCCTCGTCGATCGGCTGATTGGCGAAGGCCGCACCCTCGAGCATCAGGATCATGCCGGATGCGATCGCGTTGCGTTGCCCGGTGAGCGCTGTGATGCGGCTCACATACGCGCCGTAGGCCTGATCGTTGTTGGCCACCGCGCGCGTCGACAGCGCCAGCGACGCGCGTCCCAGGGCGCCCCGCGGCGCATTGATCGCCTTGTAAGCGTTGGCCAGGCGCACCAGCGTTTCGCGGTGTTGCTGGGCCGAAGTCGGCAACGAGGCGTTCTGGAGCACTTCGAACAGCACCCGCCCGTCGTGCGCATAGTCGTCCGTCAGGCCGGCCAGGGCCAGCAGGGTGGGGCGCACATCGGTGTGGTCCGAGAAAGGCTCATTCGACACGCCCAGCGCACGCACTCCCGGTCCGACAATGCCGAGCCAGGTCCGGGTGATGTCCTCCTGGAAGTCGCCGTGGTTCCAGTTGAAGCCCGGCTGCTGATCGGAGCAGGCGGTCAGCGAGGTGCAGCCCGTCTTGGTGGTGCTGGCGAAAAGGTAAAAGTCGGGATTGCCGAACAGCGTGAAGGTCGGCGTGCGGGCCGGGTCCGCCGTCACCATGTGCAGCAGCGACATTTCGGAAAGGTCGGCCATCGCGTCCGTCAACGGAACATTGCCGCTTACGATCGGATCGTAAGCCTGCAGCGCGCCCAGCTGGCGCTCCAGCGTGCGGGTGGTTGCGCTCATCGATCCGGGTTGCCCGTTCACGTAGACGGTCGGGGCCGAGTCGCTGTGCACGGAAAACGCCGGTGGCGTGCTGGCGGGGTACTCGGTCAACAACAACGCCCGCAGGTCCGCGTTGACTTCGCCCAGGTTCGTCGTCGCACAGGCGACGCTGTCGCCGTCGCAACCGACCGGCAGCCGGATGTACGTGCATGGCGTATGGATGCCATCGCAGCCGGCGGGTGCGCCGGGCATGCCGGCGAAGTGATCGTTCTCGTCGGAGGTGATGATGAACAGCGTGTTGTCCTTGGTTATGCCGTGCTGCTGCAGCCGGGCGAAAAACTTGCCGAACGCCTCGTTGTAGGCGGCCAATTGCTGCACGTAGCCGGCCTCGCCCGGTCCGTAGCTTCCCGAGAACGTGAAGTGGTTGTCGTGCGCGTCCGCGATGTACGCGTACACGACCGGCACGCCCGCCTCGAGCATCGTTGCGACGTATCCGAGCGTCTGCGAAGCGGACGGATCGAAACCGGGGAATCCGACGTTGCCCTGTCCGTCGTCGATGACGTTGCCGTCCACGTCGTTGACCGATGGCTGCCCGTGGTTGATCCGCGGGGCCACGAAGTAGTTTCCGAACAGCGCGCTGAATCCGTCGTAGCCGCCGGGCTCGTCTGGCAGCAGGTCCGGGGCGCCCGCCTTTGCGCACACCGAACTGTGACGGGCGCAATGCACCGAGATCCCTTCGAAATCGGCGGTCGCCTTGGCCCGATTGGAAGCGGCCTCCTGCGCTTCCCACGACGAGGGCCCGAAGACGTTATTGATGTCGGAGGTCACATTCTCGAATTCGATGTTCGCCGTGGAAAATGCACCCACATCGCAGCCGGCGCGGGTGAACGGCACCCAGGGGGCCGGAGCGGTCATGCCGCGCGGGTCGATCATTTGCGGCTTGCCGTCCGGCGCCGGGTCGGTCCAGTAGGTGAACGAGCTGGCAAAGCCGATCGATCCGTCGGAGCGGAAATAACCGTACCCGTTGGCCACCGGCTACCCATGCTTGTCCCCGTAAACGCCGGTGAGCGTCGTGATGATGTCATCGGCCGTGTGCGAGATCAGCGGGGTGTGGTGGTTGGTCAACACGACCCCGTTGTCCTGCAAAAAGTTGAGCAGATTCGGCATCTGCTCGAGGTCGGACGGCACGTTCGGGTTGTCGCGGCGGAAATGCACGTTGTCGAACTGGATATGGACGATGTGCCGGATCGCGGCGCCGGCCGAATTCAAGCGGCAGCTCTCGTTTTCCTCGGCGACGGCCGTCGCGCAGATTCCGGCACCGACAAGGGGCAACGCGGCCATCAGCCATGAGGCCCACGGTTTGATACGACGGGTTGAGCAGGGGCGTGCGAACGCGGCCATTGCAACTCCCTTCCTGTGTTCAGGTTTTTATGGATGCAACGGCGATGCAGGATCAGCCCCGGTCGCCGAAGACCGGCGCGAAGCTACGCGCGGAAGTTGACGGCTTAATTAAAGAAGCGTCGGCGTCATGCCGCAACGGCTATGTCACCGCAATGACACGTCTTGCTGGGAGTCGCGCTGCCATCCACCGCCCAGAGCCTTCACCAGCAGCACGGTGGCGTTCATCCGGCGCAGCTGGATGTCGGCCGCCGATAACTGTGCCGCCAGCGCTGCGTTTTCGGTGGACACCACCTCCAGGTAGGTGGCGGCGCCTCCCTTGTAGCGGTATTCGGCCTGCTGCAGCGCGCCCTTCGTGGCCTTCACCGCGGCCGCTTCGCTCGTGCTCTCACGGGCCAGGTAGCGCAGTGCGGCCAGATTGTCCTCGACTTCCTGGTACGCCGTCAGCACGGTGCTGCGATACAACGCCACCTGTTCCTCGTAGGCGGCCCGCGCGGCGTCGTTTTGCGCGTGGCGCAAGCCGCCGTCGAACACGGTTTGCAACAGGCCCGGGCCGACCGACCACAACCGGCTGGGCGCTTCGATCCAGGAGCTGGCAGCCGCACTCTCGAGGCCGGCCGCGGCCGACAGCGAGAACACGGGAAAGTATGCGGCGCGCGCCACGCCGATCTGCGCGTTGGCGGCCGCGACCCGGCGTTCGGCCGCCGCCACGTCCGGCCGGCGCTCCAGCAGCGCGGACGGCAGTCCGGCATCGACCGCCGGCGGCTCGAGTTCCGGCGCAAGCGGATGCGCTTCGATATGAAAGCCGGTTGCGGCCCGGCCGACCAGCACCGCGATCGCGTGCTCGGCCTGGGCGCGCCGCAGCCGCGTGTCCTCGGCCTGCGTGATAGCCGTCTCGAGCTGCGCTTCGGCCTGGCGCACATCGGCGATCACCCCGGCTCCGCCTTCGTACAGGTTGCGGGTGAGCTTGAGCGCATCGGCGTAATCGACCACGGTCCGGTCCAGCAACGCCTGCTGCTCGTCCAGGCTTCGCAGCGTGAAGTAGTCGGTCGCCAACTCGGACCGCAGGCTCAGGTCCAGAACGGTCAGGTCGCCGCTGCTCGCCTGTTCCGAAGCTCGCGCGGCCGCCACGGTATTGCGCAGTCGGCCCCAAAGATCCACTTCATAGGAAATATCAGCGTCGAGCAGGAAATCGTTGAACGTGGCCCCCCGGCCGGTCAGCGACCGGGGCGCGTTGCGCGAGATGCGGGTGCGCGTGGCGCTGGTGTCGGCGGTCACCGTCGGAAAGTAGGCGGCGCGTGCCTCGCGCGTCAGCGCCCGCGCCTGGTCCAGCCGCGCCACCGCGGCCCGCAGGTCCTGGTTGGCATCGGCGATCTGCGCCTGCAGCGCATCGAGCTGCTCATCCCGAAAGACGCCCCACCACGGCCCGCGCGGACTCGCGTCGGCCGGCGCCGCGGCCTTCCAGTCCGGGCTCTCGTTGTACTGAGGCGCGCTGGGTGCGCTTTCCGGCACGTGGTACACCGGCGCCAGCGAGCAGCCGGCCAGCACACCGGCCAGCGCCATCAGGCCGAGCCGCACACTCACGAGCCCGAGTCCCGGCGCACGGGCTGCGGTGGCACCGCCGCCACTTCCTCTTCGGGCTCGCCCGCGATGCGCACCACGGCGCCCTCGGTGATCGAGTCCGGCGGGTTCAGCACCACCCGGTCGTTCGGATCCAGCCCTGCGAGCACCTCGAGCGATTTGCCGAAGTCGCGGCCCGACGTGATGTTCTTCAGTTGAATCGCGTGCCCGGGCCCGACCACCGCGACCTGCAGGCCGGCCGACCGGAACAGCAATGCGTTGATCGGCAACCTGAGCGAGTCGCCATTGCCGGCCAGCTTGAAATGCACTTCCGCATAGGAGCCGGGAAACAGCTCGCCCTTGGAGTTGTCGACCTGCAGCTCGACCTGCAGCGTGCGGGCGACCGGGTCCAGCGCCTGCGCGGTGCGTACCACCTGGGTCGGGTAGCTCTTGCCCGGGCGTTCCGCGAATTTCAACTGCGCCACCACGCCCGGTGTCGCCGCAGCCGCGTACGGTTGCGGGACCTGCGCATAGATGCGCAGGCGGCGCGTGTCGGCCATCCGGAACAACGCCGCGCCGGAGTTCTGCCCGGCGTTGATCAGCGCGCCGATGTCCGTGTTGCGGGCCGTGACGACGCCATCGAACGGCGCTATCACGCGCTTGAACGACTCCAGATCTTGCAGCCGGGCGACGTTGGCCCCGGCCGATGCCAGCGCAGCTTTCTTGGCGGCCTCATCGCTCGCCTTCTGATCGGCGTCCTGCTTCGAGACCGATTCGGTGGCCAGCAGTCCCAGCCACCGCTGGTTGGTCGATTGGGCCAGCTCGTAATTGGCCTGCGCGGTGGCCAGGTCGGCCTGCGCCTGCCGCAGCTGCTGGTCGACCTCGGGCGTGTCGATCTCGGCCAGCACCTGCCCGCGGGCAGCGCGCGCCCCGATGTCCGTGTACCACGTCTTCAGATATCCGCTGGTGCGCGCGTAAATCGGGGCCTCGAAGTAGGCCTGCACCGTGCCGGGCAGCACCAGTTCCTCGTCGGCCGGACCGTGCTGCGGCTTGATCGTCGCAACCGTCGGCGTGGCCGCGGCGACGGTGTGTTGCGCCAGCGCCCCGCGCGCCATCCCTCGGCTGACGATGGTCCAGGCGAAAAGCCCGACGCCGAGCACCAGCGCTCCCACGGCCAAAACCTTCAGGCGCGACGGTCGGGCTCGCTGCGGCTGGCTATTGAGTTGTTCGGGCATCATCGGCTCCGTCGATTCACGTCGTCTGAACAGGCTGCTGTCGGCCGTGGATCATCGCGAACACGCAGGGCACGAACACCAGAGTAGCTGCCGTGGCGAAAACCAGGCCGCCGATCACGGCGCGGCCCAATGGCGCATTCTGCTCTCCGCCGTCGCCGAAGCCCAGCGCCATCGGCACCATCCCGATGATCATCGCCAGCGCCGTCATCAACACCGGGCGAAAACGGGTCGTTCCGGCGCTCAGGGCAGCCTGGGCGGCGTCCTCGCCGGAGTTGAGTCGTTCGCGCGCGAAGCTCACCAGCAGGATGCTGTTGGCCGTGGCCACGCCCATGCACATGATGGCCCCGGTCAGCGCCGGCACGTTGATCGTCGTGTGGGTCAGGAACAGCATCGCGACGATACCGGCCAGCGCCGCCGGCAGCGCCGTGATGATGATGAAAGGGTCCATCCACGACTGGAAGTTCACCACCATCAGCAGATACACCAGGATGATGGCGCCGACCAGGCCCGCCAGCAGGCCGTCGAACGAGGCGTTCATGGTCTGGACCTGGCCGTGCACCGCGATGCGCGAGCCGCGCGGCAGCTTGTCCTTCATCGACGCGATCACGCGGTCGATGCGCGAGGATACGTAGCCCAGGTCCATGTTCTGAACCGCGCCGTAGATGTCGATCACCGGCAGCGCGTCGTAGTGGCTGACCACGGCGGGGCTGACGCCGCGGTGAAAGCTCGCCACGTTGGCCAGCAGCTGGGGCGTCGTCCCGCCAGAGGTGCCCAACGGGGTGGTGGCCAGCGCATTGAGCGTGTCCAGATGGGCCTGGGGCGTTTGCGTGCTCACGTTGTACTGGGTGCCGTTTTTCGGATCGATCCAGAACGAAGGCGAGGTCTGAAAGCTGCCCGACAGCGAAATGAGCAGGTTGGAGGCGACGTCGCGCTGGGTCAGCCCCAGCAGCTCGGCTTTGCTGCGGTCGACATCGACCTGCAGGCTCGGATAATCGAACGCCTGCTGGATGCGCAGGTCCACCGCCCCCGGGATTTCGCGCAGCTTCTGCAGCAGAACGTCGGCGAACTGGCGGTTGCCCTCGACGTCGAAGCCCGAGATCTGCACGTCGATCGGGCTGGGCAGGCCGAAGTTCAGGATCTGGCTGACGATGTCGGCCGGCAGGAAGGCGAAGCTGGTCGACGGAAACTGCCGATTCAGCCGGTCGCGCAAGACGCTCACGTAGCCGGCGGTCGGATGGTGGTCGGGCTTGAGCGAGATGAAGATGTCGGCGTCGCCCGGACCGACCGGGGCCGAGGTGCTGTAGGCGAGGTTGATGCCGCTGTACGGCACGCCGATGTTGTCGACGATCGAGGCGATCTCAGCCTTGGGGACGACCTCGCGCACGGCCGCTTCGACCGCGTCGCACAGCCCGGCCGTTTCCTCGATCCGCAATCCGGTGCGCGCCCTCAGGTGCAGCTTGATCTGGCCCGCATCCACCGCCGGGAAGAAGTCCTGGCCCAGTCCCGGCCAGTAACGCCCCAGCGGGATCGCCAGCAGCGAAATGGCGACCATCCCCAGCAGGAAGCGCCCCACGAAACGCGCGCGCACCTTCAAGGCCGCTTCGAGCAGCCCGCGGTACCAGGCGCGGACGCGTTCGAAGCCGTGCTCGAACGCCACGAAGATGCGCCCCATGATCCCGGTCTGCGTGTGCGCGGCATGCTCGCTTCGCTTGACCCAGTACTTGGCCAGGGTCGGCACCAGCGTCCGCGACAGCAGGTACGAGGCGAGCATCGCGAACACGACCGCCTCGGCCAGCGGAATGAACAGGAAGTGGGCGATGCCGCTGAGCAGCAGCATCGGGATGAAGACGATGCAGATCGCCAGCGTCGACACCAGCGCCGGCAGCGCGATCTGGTGGGCCCCGTCCATGATCGCGGTTTCGACGTCCTTGCCCTGCTCCAGGTGGTAGTTGATGTTCTCGATCGTCACGGTCGCGTCGTCGACCAGGATGCCGACCGCCAGGGCGAGTCCGCCCAGCGTCATGATGTTGATCGTCTCGCCTACCGCCGCCAGGCACACGATCGAAGCCAGGATCGACAGCGGAATCGATATGCTGATGATGAAGGTGCTGCGCCAGCTCGCCAGGAACAGCAGAATCAGCAGGCCGGTCAGCGTGGCGGCGATCACCGCCTCGCGCACCACGCCCGAGATGGCCGAGCGCACGAACACCGACTGATCGCCGATCGGCTGGATCTTAAGGCTCGGAGGCAGGGTCGCCTGCACCAGCGGCAGCCGCTGGTGGACCGCCTTGATGATGTCCAGCGTGGATTCGCCGCCGTTTTTGAGCACGTTCATCAGCACCGCGCGGTGGCCTTCCAGGCGCACCATGTTGGTCTGCGGAGGCCCGCCGTCGTGCACGTGGGCCACGTCGCGCACGTACACGACGCTGCCGTTGCGGATCCTGATCGGCAGATCGTTGAGCTCGGCGATCCGGGTGGGGCTCGCGTTGACCGACACGAAGTACTCCAGATCGCCGATCTTTTGCGTGCCCGCCGGCAGAATCAGGTTCTGCTGTCCGATCGCCGTGGTGACGTCGCTGCCCGACAGGCCGTTGGCGCGCAGCGCCTTCGGATCCAGGTCGACCTGGACCTGGCGCTGGTAGCCTCCGTACGGGAACGGCATCGAGGCGCCCGGAATGGTCGCCAGCGCCGTGCGCAGGATGTTGTTGCCCAGGTCGAAGATCTCCGCCTCGGACAGCTGCTCGCTGGACAGCGCGAGCTGGATGATCGGCACGGTGGAGGCGTCGTAGGCCAGGATGAACGGGGGCGTGGTGCCGGGCGGGGCCGAGTTCAGCTGGGTCTGCGACACGCCGGTGATCTGGGCGAAGGACAGCTCCTCCTTGACGCTGGGCTGGAAGAAATACTTCACGACCGCGATGCCGTTGAGCGATTGCGACTCGGTGTGCTCGACGTTGTTGACGGTCGTTTGCGCGGTGCGCTCCGAAAACAGCACGATCCGCTTGGCCATCTCGTCCGGCGACAGGCCCGTGTAACGCCAGATCGTGG
>Ga0210401_10000480_pt1 | contig 49143 bp, 45 predicted proteins | sample IncBWH32MmetaG_FD_150866 | JGI IMG/M metagenome (GOLD analysis project Ga0210401, IMG submission 150866) | Forest soil microbial communities from Barre Woods Harvard Forest LTER site, Petersham, Massachusetts, United States - Inc-BW-H-32-M | ecosystem: Environmental > Terrestrial > Soil >...
TTATCCCCGGCATGACACAGGAATTCCTGATACTCGGACTAATCTGGTATATCGTTTTCTTGTTCTCGACAACCTGTCACGAAGGTGCGCACGCGCTCATCGCCAGGCTTGGCGGCGATCCCACGGCATTTCACGGTGGACAGGTCTCGCTCAATCCCCTGCCGCACATCAAACGCGAGCCGGTCGGATTGGTCATCGTTCCGATCCTGTCTTACCTCATCGCACATTGGATGATTGGTTGGGCTAGCGCGCCATACGATCCAGCCTGGCAGCAGCGCTATCCCCGTCGCGCGGCTTGGATGGCTTTAGGTGGCCCGGCGGCAAATTTCACATTGGTCATTCTGTCCGCTATCGCAATCCGCACCGGAATCCATTTCGGTTTTTTTGGAGTCCCGGACGCAGTGAGCTTCACCCACATCACCGAGCCGCTGGTTCCCGGGATCGCGAACTTCCTAGCTACGTTTCTCAGCATCATTTTTCTGCTGAATTTACTGCTCGGAACGTTCAACCTACTGCCTGTCCCGCCGCTCGATGGAAACACCGGAATCACGCTGCTAATGAGCGAACAGACCGGATTGCGATTTCTGAATTGGTCGCGCAGTCAGGGATTCGGGATGCTCGGATTAATCGTCGCGTGGTATGCGTTCGATAAGATATTCCCATTCATTTTCCGCTTCGCCCTGGTGGTTCTCTATCCCGGCTCGCAGTGGGGTTGATCTCGCGACACCCTTCGTGATTGCTTTCCGCGTTCCCCCGAAATGAACGAACAAATGATCGTCCGCAGGGCGGCTCCCGTGCGAGCAGCCGCGACGAAGGCGACGTACCTCAAACACACCGCCACGCGCAACTGCCTAGTGGGAACTTTCCGCTAAGCACGATCGCCCTGGAAACCTTTGCAGCCGGCTGTCGGTCTCTGTGAAGGTTCGCGCGCCAGCCTTCAGTTACCGCCAGAAGTGGGCGAGTAGGACGCGTTGTGCAGTAGCGATGCAGGCAGCGTCACCGACGAATCCATGCGCACCAACATTCCAGTCTGTGCCGGGAGCTCGACGTCCTTGCCTTTCTTCGTCATGATGTAAGCCGAGGTGCCGACCAGGCCAATCACGGTACCGCGCGCGACGTTGCTGAAAAGGACCCCCACCAACGCGCCACCTCCGGTGCCCAGCCCCGCCGTCATCACGTCGTTCTTGATATCGCGTTTTTCTTCCACTACTACACCTTCGGTGGTCTTTAGGTCCTTCCGCCTCTTGGTGTCATCTGCCTTGCCGCTGTAGAGGGAGAGAATGCTCATCTGCACAGGAAAGATGCGGCTCTGTACCTCGATCGAATTGAACACCAGATTCATGGAAGCGCCGCCGCGCACCATGGCAAACCACTTCGGACGCGTAACGCTGGTGACCGTCCCATGGATCTTGGCTCCTGCGGGCAGAAGCAGTTGGTTGCCCGAAAACACCGGCTCGGCAACGATTGCGGTGAAGGGATCGCCGTCGTGGGCAACGCTGGTCGTGAGGCCGTCCACCAGAGTGAGCCGTAGTTGAGTTCCGGGTTGAACTGAATTGGACTGCGCGCGAACTGCGGGAGTCAGCCAAAGCAGCGCTGACAACAAAGCACAAACCGAGATGAAACGCTTCATGGAATCCTCCATTGTCCTGGGCGGGAACGAACTTCATTCCGCCTAGGATGGCTCTGGCATAGCTGAGCCGTCCCGTTTCGTGGGGTTACCGCTGGCGCCGCGGTGGGTGCGGAGGTTGCACCCGGGCGCTAAGATACTCCACCGCGCCTAGGGGTTGCGCACTTATCGGCTGCGGGTGTCCTAATCGTCAAGGCCTAGTCATGCCCGATCCCTCGCAAAAAGGCCCCGCGACGAGCCCCTTCGCTGCACCTTTCCGTGTACTGGCACGACACCCCCTGGCCGATTTGCTGATTCACGCCGAGCGCCGGATGCTAGGCTTGCTTGTAGGCGAGCATCTGGGCTCTGCGAACCCCAGAAGCTGAACTCAGGTAACAATCCGATGCGAAATCGTTTGCTGATTTTCTGCTTGTTGGTCCTTGGCGTCGCGTCAGTCACCTTCGCGACCGACTTTGCCGTTGTCGTTAACCCGTCGAATCCAGCCCGAGCTATGACCCTTGCTGATCTCGGGAAAATCTTCCGAGCCAAAACGACGGTGTGGGCGAGCGGCCGGAACATAACGATCGTTCTGCGCGATCCGAGCTCACCGGGAATGAAATTCGTCATTGAAAAAGTGCTGGGTGGGACCGTGGATGAAGGGAAAACGATATTGAACGACCCCAGCCGGAAAACAACAGTACCCGTCGTCTTTGCCGGGAGCGACGAGGAGGTATTGAAGCTCGTGGGAGGGAATGCCGGCGCGATCGGCGTGATCGATGTCTACAACATCACGGGCGACGTGAAAGTCGTGAAGATCGATGAGAAACAGCCGTTCGATCCCGGTTACGTCCTGAAGGGCCACTAGATCGTACGAAATTTCATGCGAGGAACCGTGAAAAACCGAAACTCTCTCCTCTTGATAACTATCGCCATTTTGCTGACCGGCACCGCAGCGCGAGGGCAAGACTCAGCGCCTTCGGCGGGAGCGCCCGCCCAGGCATCTGATCAAACCCCCGGTCAGGCGAGCGATCATGCCAGTGCTGCGACAGGTACGATTCCCGTCACAACGCACTCTGTTACGGCGCAACGCGCTTATGAAATGGGGATGGTGCAGCGCGAAGACCGGCTCTTCGTCGACGAAGGCCTGGCTTTCTTTCGCGAAGCCGTGAAAGCCGATCCCGAGTTTGCTCTTGGCCATGCGGCGTTGGGTTACTTTACGACTGATCCGAAAGAGGAGAAGCAGGAAATCGCCTTCGCGGACAAGTTTATCGGAACCGCGTCCCCCGACGAGCAGTTGCTGATTCGCTGGATGAACGGCACCAAAAATGGCGACCTAGTGCCCGCCATTTCCGCGATGAATGATCTGCTGACGAAATATCCGAACGACAAGCGGCTCGGCAACATGACAGCCGAATGGCTCTGCTCGAATCAGGGAGCCTTCGAGCACGGCGAGGCGATTTTGGTGCGCCTGTTAAAAAATGATCCCCGATATTTTCCGGCCATGAACAATCTCGCGTACTGCTACGCGATGAGCGGCCAACCGGGTCTCGCGCCCCCGCTGATGACTGAATACGTTGCCGCCCTGCCCAACGAGCCGAACCCTCAGGATTCCTACGGAGAGATCATGCGCATGCTGGGCGACTATCCGGCGGCCCTGGATCACTACCGGAAAGCTTTGCAAATCAATCCCAATTTCAATGCATCGCAGGTGGGCCTTGCTACTACCTACGCGCTCATGGGCGATCAAAGCAAAGCGCGCGCACAATATTTGGTGGCGATCAAAGGTACGAAAGAACGGCCGACCCAGGTGAATTATCGAATTCTGTGGGCGATGACGTACTACCGCGAAAACAAGCCGATCTTGGCCCACCAGGCATTTCTGAAGGTCGATTCGGAAGCGCACTTGGCAGGCTTACCCATCCAGGAAGCCGAAATCCATCGCACCGTGGCGCTTTTCAGTCCAAACCCCGCCGTGGCCTTGAAGGACTTGGACGAAGCCCGGGAGGATCTTTCAGAAACACGCAAGGCCAAGCTACTATCCGGAGACCGCGACGCGGAATTGGCGTCAATCTTGCAAACTCGGGCGTTCATTGCCGTAAGCGCGGGAAAGACCGACGTGGCCGAGGCCGCACTCACGCTGCTGACTGAAATGGCGCTGACCAGCCGCAGCATTCCGGTGCAAAATTCCTATCACTCCGCCAACGGCGCAGTGCTTCTCGCGCAGGGCGACTATGCCGGGGCGATTATGGAACTGCAAGAAGATGCACAAAATCCCCTCTCGCTGCGATTGCTCGAGGAGGCCCAAACGAAAGCGGGCCAGTCCGCCGATGCGCACAAAACTCTTGCGACTCTGGCAGCCATCAGCGATGAGCGCCTAGAAACGGCCTTCGCAATGCCGTCGGCTCGCGCCGCGCTGAAAAACGACACAACGCAAACCGCTCAAGGCGGCGCGCACTAAGCGTCCCGGAGGGCTGCGCCCTACAATTCAGGGAAACTCGTGCTCGCTCACTGACCGCCACATATCTTTTTTCGATTTTCCAGTTGTCGCATCTACATCCGTTATTCCACGAACCCGCTCCGCATATCTTCCGCGCGATGAAACGCTGTGCTAGACTTCGCGAAGCAGTTTTGTGCGCAGAAAATTTCTGCGAGGACTGCCGATGGGTGGAACTTCGGGCTCTGTGCAACGATTCCCCGCAAACCCCGCCAGGCCCGGAAGGGAGCAACGGTAGCGGGTCAGTCTCGTGTGCCGCGGAGTACCCGAAGTTCCTCTAGTCGCGGCCGAGCCAGCGAGCTAAATGACATATAAAGTTATCGCCCGAAAATATCGCCCACAAACTTTTCGTGAGATTGTCGGGCAGCAGCACGTCACCAAAACTCTCGCCAATGCCATCCACTCCAACCGCGTAGCCCACGCCTATATTTTTTCCGGCGTCCGGGGCGTCGGCAAGACCACTACCGCTCGCATCCTCGCCAAAGCGCTCAATTGCGTGAAGGGTCCTACAGCGGAACCCGACGGCACCTGCGATTCCTGCCGCGAAATTTCCGCCGGCAGCTCGCTCGACGTGCTTGAAATTGACGCCGCGTCGAACCGCGGCATCGATCAGATTCGTGAGCTGCGCGAGATGGTTCGTTACGCTCCAGCCTCGAGCCGCTACAAAGTCGTGATTTTGGACGAAGCGCATCAGCTCACGGACGAAGCTTCGAACGCACTGCTGAAAACACTGGAAGAGCCACCCGAGCGCGTTGTCTTCATTCTGGCGACGACCCGTGCCGAAGATCTCGTAGAAACAATCAAGTCTCGCGCGCAGCTTTTTCAGTTCCGCGCGCTTTCATTCAAAGAGATCAGCGAAGAAATCGAACGCATCGCGCGCGAAGAAGCACTGACCATCGAGCCGGGTGCTGTGGCGGTCCTGGCGCGTGCCGCCGAAGGCAGCCTGCGCGACGGCCTTTCGCTTCTCGAGCAGGCAATCTCCTACAGCGGCGACGCCATCACCGATGAGCAAGTGCGCGAACTGCTCGGCGTGGTTGCCGAAAGCGTGCTCGACAATCTCGTGGACGCCATCTCGCAGCAATCTGCGGAGCTGGCGCTGGGCCTGGTGCATCGGCTGATCGGCGACGGGCAAAATCTGCAACATTTCTGCCGCGAGGCCATTCGCCATTTTCGCAATCTGCTGGTTGCCCGCGTCTGCGGAGCGGAATCCGACTTGGTCGCCGCGCCACAGGAGGAACGTCCGCGCCTTGCGGAGCAGGCTGCGCGGTTCAGCGAGGAAGATCTCACGCGCTTCTTCAATACTTTGCTTGCGACCGATGCGGAACTGCGGCGCGCGCCCGACCCGCGGCTGCATTTGGAGCTAGGCCTTTTGAAATTGATCAACGCGCGCAGGCTTGCGCCGCTGGAAGAAGTGCTCGCCGAGCTGCGCGGCGAAGCGCGTACCGCTAGCTCGACGGCAGGCTCTGCTTCGCGTGCCACGGCCTCGGCCGCTAACGCGCGATCTGTTTCCTCGGTCTCTGGCGTGGCTGTGCGGATGGCACCAGAATCGAATCCGTCCGGCTCTACCCCTTCCTCAGTTGTAACGCCATCGAAGGCGGCGAGCGCGGAAGTGATTCAGCCGGCCATGCCCCAGATATCCGAGCCGAGAATGTCTGAGATCAGAAGTTCTCCCGCGCCCCTTCCGGCGTCTCCGCCGCGTATCGTCGCACGCGCCGCGGAAGATTCGACAAACGGTCTTGCATCCGCGCAAGTCGAAGCCATCAAAGCGGCGCTGCAAGGCCAGAAATTTCTTTGGTCCATGCTAGATGCGGTGACACGCTGGGAAGTAGAGAACGGCGAGCTACGCCTTTTCTTCCCCACCGAAAGCCGCTCGCTCGCGGAAATGCTTCAGTCACGCGACCCAATGGAACGTTTGCGCACAGTGTTGAATCAAGTGGTGGGCCAGCCGCTGCGCGTCTGTGTTAAACTGGATTCCAGCCGGGCAGCAACGCCAGCAGGACGCGGTTCGGACTTACGCGCCCGGTTGGAAGAGGATCCGATCGTTAGGGCGATGCTTGAAAAATTTGGCGGTCAGATTTCAAACGTCAAGCGCCCGGGCGAGGAAAACTGATGGAAGTCAAAGCTCTACAACAGATGCTGTCGCAATTCCGCCAGGTGCAGGAAAAGCTCGAAAAGCAAATTGACGAGCTCTCCGTGGAAGCTTCGGCGGGCGGCGGCATGGTGACGGTGAAGATGAACGGCCAGAAGCAACTAACCGAAGTCCGCATCGAGCCGGATGTTTTCAAGACCAAGGACCAGGAAATGCTGCAAGACCTGATCCAGGGCGCGGTGAATGAAGCTACGCGCCGAGTTGACGAAGAGCTTTCCAAGCAAGTGAAGGAAATCTCCGGCGGCCTGCCTGGTGTCGCGGGACTGAAAATTCCCGGGCTTTTCTAAACGGGTCAGCTGCCGCTGCATGAGATGGCGCTGACTGGGTTCTCCCGATTCTTTCCGTTTGCTGGTACGATTCCCTTCTGTTCTAAATTGCATTCAATGAACGGAGTCCCATGCCCGATTTTGCCCCTTCCGTCACACGTTTAATTGACGAACTGAAACGATTGCCTGGCATCGGCCAGAAGACCGCGCAGCGGCTCGCGTTTTATTTGCTGCGCGTCGATCCAGAGCAGGCCTTCGCGCTTTCTGACGCCATCCGCGACGCAAAACAGAAAGTCCGCGAGTGTTCGATCTGCAACAACATCACCGACGCGGACCCCTGCCTGTTCTGCACCGGCGCGTCTCGCAGCAAGAAAACAATTTGCGTCGTGGAAGAAGCGACCAATATTCAAGCCGTGGAAAAGACGCGGCAGTTTGACGGTTTGTATCACGTACTGGGCGGAGCGCTTTCGCCGCTGCAAGGCATCGGCCCGGATCAATTGAAGATCAAGAGTCTGATCGAGCGGCTGAAAGGCGGCACGGTGGAGGAGATTATTGTCGCCACCAGCCCGACGGCGGAAGGCGAAGCGACCGCGGTTTACCTATCGAAGCTCATTAAGCCGCTTGGAGTACACGTCACACGCATCGCCATGGGCATTCCGGTTGGCTCGGATCTGGAATACGCCGATGAAGTGACCATGAGCAAAGCCATGGAAGGCCGGCGCGACCTTTAGCAAGCGCCGAAGCCCCTCGAACAGACATCGCCGCGATTCGCGTATCGCCTACAACCTGCCATCTCAGCGCTTCGCTAGTCCTGTTTTGTTTCGTTCTTACGATGAAGATCTAAGCCAAAGGAGGGATGGTCTTTCGTTCCGGTGATCTTGATGGGCACCTCGGACCCCCCATTCTTGCCCTTGAAGAACGGGTCGACAGCTTTCATGAAAAATGATTTCGCACCCGTCATGGTCTGCGATAGCTTGGCCTGCATCTGCAATTTCCCGTGAAAATCCATCTCACCCGTGTCTAGCCCATAGGAGCCGGTAAGCGCAACATCGGCACCCGGCACGCCGAAATTCAGCTTGGAAAAACTCGCGACGCCCTTATCCACGTGGAATTTTGCATTCAAATTCGAAACGACATCCTGAATGTCCTCGTCTTTCGGGTGACCTTGCGACTTGCGGCTGAGCGTATCTAATTTTTCTTGCACCTCGCTGCTCCTGAATCGAGCGTTGACCACACCGAATTGCCCGTCAATTGTCATGCGCTGCAGAATGTCGGCGCTTCCTTCACCAATATCGATTTTTGCATTTATCTTGGCGGGGCCGGTCATGATCGGCGGGTCGTTCTTCACCGTCAGATAGAGCAAGTCTTCTATGGTCGCCTCGCGCGAGACGGCATTCAGCAGAATGGTCCGGCCCTTTTCGGGTGTCAGGTCGGCCACTTCCCCGTTCACTACCAGCGTCGTATGCCGAAAATGCGCAATCACCGGCTTCAGAATCACATTGCCATTGGTGCCATCCACAATTGCAGTGTAGTCCGTGTGCAGGTTCACCGGGTGGGCACTCATGCGCAGACCGAAATCCGGAGTGTCCGTTACGCCTTCCACATTCAAATAATCCAGCGGGCCGCTGAATCCGCCGGTGGAATGAAGAGTCCCCGCGAGTCCTCTGATCGTCCCCATATCAGCGTCGCTGAAAGTGTAATGCGCCGACACTGGAGTGTGCCGCGGATCTTCCGAGTCCCAGGGGCCGAACCGTCCGGCGCAATCAATTTCGCCCTTGGGAACCGGATTCGTAAGCGAGGCGTGAAAGGTTGCGGGGCTGTCGAAACTGAAATCTTTGATTTCCAGCTGATGAATCGGAAACTCCCGCGAAGGCTTTGCGGTGTCGCCACGCAGAATGGAAATCAGGGCATTGCCGGCATGGATCTCGCGAATCAACACGGGGTACTTTCGCGCAAGGTCGGTGTCCGTTCCATGAATTTTAGGACGAGCGCCGCTGTCCTTCGGAGGCATATGAATCTGCAAGCCGTCCAATTCAACGCTTTGGATTGTAAAGCGCTTCCGCAACATACCGGAAATGCTGGCCACGAATTTGACGCGCTCGATCCGGATGAGTGGCGGAACGTCCGTGCGCCCCTGCAAACGCAAGGTGAGTCCGTCAATCGTGACGCGGACGTGCGGGAAGAGGAAAACGTCGAAGTGCGAAAATTCGATATCGCTTTGAAACCGGGCCTTTAGATAGGCTTCGGTGCGTTTGCGGATTTCAGTCTTGATAACAGGCGTAAGGGCGTAGAGCGTTCCTACGAAGACAACCAGAGCTACCGCAATTGCAATCGACCATCGCCGCATGAAATGAGGGCTCGCTTATGATTAAAAATGTCCACGCATTATGACGACTTTTCAATCTTACCCAAGGCGGTAACCGGTTTACCAGTCCGATGCCGCTCAGTTCGCTGTGTGCAGCGAAATTCGCTCCAGAAGTAACGCGCGAGGGGTTGCCCGCTCTGCGGTCTACTCGATGTCGTTGAGCACGCGATCGTTGCGCTGAGCCGTTTCAGGGTATATAAGACCTGTGAGTGAGACAAAAACCATGCGCGACCTAGAAAAATACATGGCGCAATACGATCAGGAGCACACCAACGTTTGGAACAAAGTGCTCCACGGTGTCGGGATCCCGATCATCCTAGCCGGCATCATCCTTGCGATTTTCACGTTCTGGCGCGTCGGTCTGGCGCTATTCGTCGGCGGCTGGATTCTTTTGCTCACAGGACATCGGATTGAAGGCAATAAGCCTGCATTCTTTCAGGGCGTGATTTATTTTCTGGTCGGCCCGATATGGGTCGCCAAAGAAATCAAGGACGCCGTATTCGGCGCTTCGGGAAGGTCCACCGTAATCCGTTAGAGTCTACACTTCGACGGGCATGCCTCGGCGGCGCTCCGCGAGACTCTAAGCAATCACTCGAGCTCGCCCCGCATGCCACCGGGGTATGCACACGATACTGCTGCCAAAGTTACCTTTTCGCACATTTGCCGTTCGCTGCCTGACGCATGGCTCCCACAGTGCTACCCTTAGAAATCGCCCTTCGGAGGAGCAGTTGAACGATTCCGCACAGTCGGCTGATCCCGGCACACAAAAGCGCCGCAGCACGCGCATCGTGCAGGCCGTGCCGATCACGGTAACCGGTACCGACGCGCTCGGCCAGCCGTTTAAGGAGCGCACTACTACCGTGATGGTGAACTGTCACGGGTGTAAGTACCAGTCGAAACACTACGTTCCCAAGAACTCGATCGTGAAGCTGGATATTCCCCGCCCGGAAGGCGGACCGTTTTCCACCCAGGGTCGCGTGGTGTGGGTCCAGCGCCCGCGCACGGTGCGCGAGCTATTTCAAATCGGGCTTGAATTCGAAGCTCCCGGTAATGTTTGGGGAATTGCCTTCCCTCCTGAAGACTGGGCTTCTGCCGCGGGCGAATCGGCTGAATTAATCGCCGAATTTTCGACGCCGATGGAAGTGCCGACTGCGCCGGAGTCCGCCGCGTCGGTTTCGCCCCAACCGTTGCCGCCCACCCCACCCCCACCGGTTCCGCCGGTCACGGAAAAAGGGGCGGAGACACCAGCACCGCCGTCCAAAACTCCTGCACCGCCGACCAGTTCAGTCGCGCCGCCCGCCACACCGCCGATGGCCGCCACGCCGGCACCCATGGCCCCCGCGGGTGCGTCTGCACCGGTTCCGCCTGGCGCGCCCGTCGACAACAAGATCCATGTCGTGCCGCCTCCCGCCGCAGCGCCGGCTGCCCCGGCTCCAGACGCACAAGCGGCTCTGGCCCGGCAAGTCTCCCAGATGGTCGCCGCAGCCAAGGAAAACCTGGACAAAACGCTGCGCCGCGGCGCCGAGCAAGCGATTACCGAAGAGATGACAGTCGCGCGCCAGCAACTCGACGCGCAGCTTCACGAAACGGTTGAGAAAGCTATCAAGGTCTCGATGGACCGCGTCTCGGAATCGGCGGTGAAGAAAGTCGTTCAGCAGGCGGCCGATCGCACTGCGGCAATCGTGGAAGAGGCGCGTAAAACAACGGAATCTTCGACCGCACAGCTCGATGAAAAAGTTCGCAATGCCGTGCAGCAGGCGGTGAGTCACGCCGCTGAGCAAGCCGCTCAGCAAGCGGCCCAACATACCGCCGCGATCAGCTTGAAACAATCCGTCGAAGAGGCGGTTGAGCGCGCACTGCGCGACCGCGAAGCTTCCACTCCATCGCTCGAAATTCTCTCGTCGCCCGAAGCGGCCCAGAATCACCTCGAACAATGGCGCAAGAACCTGGAAGAAACCGCGCAAGCGGTTCGCAACAAAACGGTCGGGCAAGCACAAGCAGATGCTTCCACCGCCACCCAGCAATGGAACGTCGAGTTCGAAACCGCGCTAACCAACGCGTCCCAGAAACTCGCCGACAAGCTCACCGAAACCTCGCGAGTCGCACTCACGCAAGCCGAACAGGAAGCGGCCGCGCGCACGCAGGCGCTGCACGCTTCACTTAGCGAAGCATCGCGTGCCGCGCTAACTCAAGCGGAGCACGATGCCGCCGCCCGGTCGCAGATTTTGCGTTCCTCGCTGGATGAAGCCATCGCTGGCGCAGCGTCGACAATCGAAACGCTGGGCGCCGGACTCCAACAGGAGCGTCATCGCGCCGAAGAAACCAAAGCTCAACTCCAGGAAGCGGCGCAAAACACGCTGCGTCAATCGCGCCAGCAACTTGAGGAACTGCTTTCCTCGCAACAGCGGGAGATGTCTCGCAAGGCGGATCAGATCATCGCCGACCGCGCGCAGCAGATTGAGCCTGCGCTGCAAGCTTCCGCACAAAAGATTCTCGAGCGGGTTTCGATCGAGCTCGAGCAGAACGTCGCGCCGACGCTCGATCATGTGCATCGCGCAGTGTCCGAGCTCGAACAGGCGGAACATCGAGCCGAGCAAACCAAGAGTCACGTCCAGGAACAGGTCCGGCACGCCGCGGAGGAGGTATCTCACCTTCAACACGCAGTGCACAGCCAAGTGCAGCAAGCTTCCGAGCAAGTGTCGCGTCTGCAGGAAGTGGTTCGCAATGAAGTCCAGCAAACGGCCCAACACGTCGCGCAGCTCCAGGACGAAGTCAGCGTACAAATGCAGCTGGCCAGCGAGCGCGCGGACCATCTGCAGGACACCATCCGGGAACAGACGGTCCAAGCTTCCGAGCAGGCCATTCAGGATGCCCTGGCGCGGCTGCGCAGCGAAATAGGCAACGTCCCAGCTGAAATCGAACAATCCTGCCGCGAGGTCGCCTCCAAGATTGAAGACGAAGTGCAGCAGCGCAGCACGGAAACGCAGCACCAAACATACGAAGCGTTGCAGAAAGCCGCCGAGTGGTATCAGAAAAAAGCACATAGCACGATGCAGACGTCTTTGGAGAAGGCCGTCGAGCAATCCTCCACCGCATTGCGCGACCGCGCCGCCGAAGTCTCCAGCCTGCTTGCGTCGGAACTGGACCACTACCGCCGCACCTACGTGGAGCATAGCACCGCGCAAATCGAAGATTCCGCGAAGGAAATTGTCACGCGCCAGCGCGACAAAATGAATGAGACTTCGCAAATGGCCGCGGCTGGCTTTACCGACCAAGTCCATCGCGTGACCACCGAATCGCTGCGGCGCTTCGAACAAGTTTCGCGGGAAGCTCTCGAAAAAGCGCGCTCGGACATGGAGTTCAGCCGCGAGAGTTCGCTCTCGGAGTATCAAAAAATGCTCGATGACCGCATGATCCAAGGCGTCGAGCAGGCCGGCGTCCACCTGCAATCGCAGCTCGTCCCGCTGATCGAAGAATGGGAAGCGCGGCGCGAAGCCGAGAAAAAAGAGTGGATGGAGCACCTGAAGAAAACCAACGATGAATCCATCGAGGCCTACAAGGCGCGCCTGGAAAACGCCTCGAATTCCTGGCTGCTGGCTTCGGCCACAACGCTAGGCCAGCACTCTCAAGCCGTCCTGGATACCATCGCCAAAGCCGCTGAAAAACGGCTGCGTGAGACCTGCTCGGAAGTGCTGGGTAGCATGGGCGACACACTGAAAGCGCGCCTCCTGGGGCTTTCCAGCGATTTCAGCGCCGAAGAAGACGACGAGTTTCCTCCAAAGAAAAAGTAACACCGTCCGGTCTCATCGCCATTTTCTGATTTCCAATTTCCGATTCTCCTGTCCGGTATAATGACGCCATGTCAAATCAGGCTTACCTCAGCATATGGCTGAAGGATTTCCCGGAAGAATCCATGCTCGAACGTTTCGGGGATTTTCTTGCCACCGTTCCCTTCTCGGCGAAGCAACCCGGATTCACCCACCTGGAAATCCGCGCGGTGGGTTCAACCGAAATCCCGGTCTTCGAACAGGATCTTCGGTCTATGCCGCTTGATGCTCCCAGCATCGTCGAATTGGCCAAGGACTATCTTCACAGCGATTCCAGCTACGCGGTTCGTGCACACTGGGACCTCTGGGTCTTTGAAGGAGACCCGCCGCGCTGGCAGCAATCGCCGCAACCTGTCGAGCTTTTGTCGAACGGCGAGGATTACGACGACGGCTTCTGGAAAGAAAATGGCCACTTCGAGGTGAATTTTGGCTTTGAACACCTCTTCACGGGCCACGGCGGCCTGCTCGGCATCCGCCAGATCGCGCGACCTGCCCCGCAAAGCGCCGAAGAGGCGAATTTTCTCGAATCCATGTCCAAACCGCCGAATCTACAGATATATCAGGAAAAAACCCGGGAAAATATCAAAAGCCTTTTTGCCTGGGTTCGCCGTATCGAGAATGCTTTGCCGGTAGACCGCCTACGGTTGTGGTCCGAAGGAGAAGAAAATTTTGAGGCGCGCCTCGAAGAAATCCTGGCCGTTCGTTAGCCGACTGGCTGTCTGGGCGCTCGCTATGCAGAACGCAAATCATGCGATTTCGTCCTCGCAACGAGAGGAAAACCGAAACCGGAGAGTTCTTCCGTGAACGCGTCCGGCAAGTTAGAATTGTCTTCGCGGGTATTAGAGCCGTCAGTGGCATCCAGCCTTCATGGGATTTCATGAATAGACTCGGTTTTTTTGCAGTCTTGGCTATTGCGGGCCTTTGCCTGGCTTCGTGTGGCTCCTCGTCAACCGAACCCGCCAAACCGACCAGCAGCAGCGCCGCTCGGCCTGCCGCGCCGACGGCTCCGCCTGTGCCAGATGACGTCCAGAAAGCCGCGGAAAAGGCGCTTGGTTCCGAGACCGAAGTTCTCTTGTACGGCGACCTGGCAAAAAATGGTTCGCAACAGGCCTTGGCGATCAATCGCATGAAAACCAATCCGCAGGGCGGCGCACCCGGCACGGTCATTACGCGGGCCGTGATTGTTCAAAACGACGGGGGCACGTGGAAAGAAGTCCTGCTCTGCGACGAACATCTCGAGAATCCCAAGGGATACCTCGGCAATATTCCACTCGCGCCAGTCAATGGCTGGCGCTTGCAATATGAGCAGAACCAGGAGAAGGGCTTGCAGCTTTATTTCACGCCCGTGGCTGACCCCAAGGGCGCCCGCGCCTTGCCCATCGAAGTCCGCTGGAACGCGAAAGTGAAGCGCTACCAGTCGCTCGATCGCAATTTCGAAAATTTCCTGGGCGAGCTGCCTTCACTGGAAACTCCGGAGTCACAAATCCGCCTGTGAGCGCCATCGCCCAACCCGCTGCCGTGCCAGCCGCCGCTCGTCCGGTCAAGAAAGCGTCGGGCTGGGATCATCTGAAGTCGCTGCTACCGTACGTCTGGCGCTACAAGGGAATGGTCGCGCTGGGACTATTGACGCTTGCGTTGATGGGCTTGGTCGGCGCGCTGCCGCAACTCATCCTCGGCATCATCACCGACTGCCTGGAGGGCTCACCGCAAGCGCTCTCCACGCTTCATGGCGCGGCGCGAGCCATCTTGTCTCCGCTGCTTTCCTCCTATGCCCCGCTGAGCCGCCACGCTCTCGGCCTGTTCTGTTTAATCCTGGTCGGCGTGATGCTCGTGAAGGGGTTCTTCTCATTTTGGACACGCTGGATATTGATTGGCGTATCCCGCGAGATCGAGTACGACCTTCGCAACGATTTACTCGCGCGGCTAGTGGAACTCGAACCTGAATTTTATGTCCGTAACCGCACGGGCGACCTCATGTCCCGCGCGACGAACGACTTGAACGCTGTTCGTATGGTTCTCGGTCCCGGAATCATGTACAGCGCCACCACCATCGCGACGATGGTGCTGGCCATCTTTTTCATGGTGAAGTTGTCGCCGAGCCTGACCGGATGGGTTCTGCTGCCCGTGCCGGTGGTCGCGTTCGCCGTCCGCTATTTCGGCGAAACCATCCATCGTCTTTCCGAGCAGATTCAAGCGGCGCTGGGCACGCTGTCCACCCGGGCGCAAGAGAATCTCACCGGCATTCGAGTGGTGCGCGCCTACGCGCAGGAAAAGCCTCAAATCGAAGCATTTGACCAAGCCAATCGCGACTACGTGGACCGCAACATCAAACTTATCGCCACCTGGAGCTTGTTCTTCCCGTTCCTGACCGCGCTGATCGGCATTACCTTTGTGATCTTGCTGGGCAAGGGCGGCCGGGACGTTGTTGATCATCGATTCACAGTCGGCACCATGTGGGCGTTTTACTGGTTTCTCGGCCAGCTGGTGTTTCCCATGATCGCACTCGGGTGGGTTACGAATATTTTTCAACGTGGCGCCGCATCCATGGGCCGGCTGAATTACATATTGCACGCTAAGCCCAGGATTGGCGGTGCCGCGGTGGATTCCGAAGCCCGCGGCGGCGCAATTGCTGTTGGCCGCAATGGTGATTCCGCGATCGTGGAAAAGTCGTCCACCGATTCCTCGATTCGCGGCGAAATCGAGTTCCGCCACTTAACATTTACGTACCCGACTGCGCGCAACGAGGACGGGACGGGCGGCGGCCCGGTTCTTCACGATATCAGCCTGCGTATCCCGGCCGGCTCGACGCTAGCGGTCGTAGGCCCGACCGGCAGCGGCAAATCTACGCTTGCGTCACTGATCGCGCGTCTGTGGGAGGCACCTGCTGGAACGCTCCTGATCGATGGACGGTCAATTCGCGACTACTCATTGGCGGAGCTGCGCCGCGCAATTGGCTATGTTCCGCAGGACACGTTTCTTTTCAGCGACACGCTTCGGGAAAATATCGCGTTCGGCGTCAACACCACGGTCGAAGAACAGGTTTACGAAGCCGCCGAAATCGCCAGCATCTCGGGCGAGATCCAAAGCTTCCCGCACAGATATGACACCATGGTCGGCGAGCGCGGGATCACGCTCTCGGGCGGCCAAAAGCAGCGCACTTCAATTGCTCGCGCGATTCTGCGGCAGCCGAAAATCCTGATTCTTGATGACGCGCTTTCCAGCGTGGACACCGATACCGAAGAGCGCATCCTACGCCGCCTGCGCGACGTGATGAGTCAACGCACTTCCATCGTCATATCGCATCGCGTCTCCACGGTGAAAAATGCTGACCAAATCGTGGTGCTGCGCGACGGGCGCATCATCGAACGCGGCACGCATGAAGAATTGCTGGCGCTTGGCGGCTATTACGCCGATCTGAATCAAAAGCAAATGCTCGAAGAAGAGTTGGCGCGCGAATGAGCGACTTCCGCGAAGAAGAAAAATTAGGCAAGCTTTACGATTCGCAGCTCACCGGGCGGCTGATGAAGTACCTGCGTCCCTACCGCCTGCAGGTGGTGCTGGCCGTGTCGTTCACTCTCGCCATCACCGCGCTCGAAATCGCCGGGCCCTATCTGTTCCACGTAGGCATCGATAGCTTTATCGTTCCCGGATACGAAGGCAAAATGGCCCGAAGCGCCGCACTCCTGGGCCTGCTTTGGGTGGTCTTCGCGTATGCCGGCTCGATCCTCGCGAGCTTTGGCCTGCAATACGTTCAAGTCCGGATCATGCAATGGGTCGGACAGGAAACGATGTACGACCTGCGCAAGGAGATCTTCGAACATTTGCAGCGGCTGCCCATGAGTTTCTTTGACCGCAGCCCCATCGGGCGTTTAGTGACGCGCTCCACGACCGACGTGGACGCGCTCAACGATCTGTTCGCTTCCGGCGTCGTCGCCATGTTGAACGACTTCGTGCTTCTCATCGCGATGGCTGCGGTCCTTTTCAAATGGCATCGCCTGCTCGCTCTGGCGACGCTTTCGCCCTTGCCATTCATGATCTTGCTCACGTACTTCTTCCGCAATCGCGTGCGCGACGCCAACCGCCGCATTCGCACTGCCATTGCGCGTATCAACGCGTTCTTGCAGGAACACGTCAGCGGCATGTCCGTCGTCCAACTCTTCAATCGCGAGCAGAAGTCGCGCAAGAAGTTCGGAGAGCTGAACCACACTCACATGGTGGCGTACAAAGACGCGATTGACGCCTTTTCGTTCTTTTATCCAGGCGTTGAATTTCTCAGCATGGCCGGCATCGCGCTCCTGTCCTGGGTCGGAGGCACCCGCGTGATCGCCGGAACCCTCGAGATCGGCGTGCTGGTGGCCTTCATGATGTATGCCCAGCGTTTCTTCCGCCCCATTCAGGACTTGAGCGAAAAATTCAACATCTTGCAGAGCGCCATGGCCGCTTCCGAGCGTATTTTCAAGCTGCTCGATGAGCCGGTAACAATCTTCTCGCCCGCGAAGATTCATTCGCTTCCGGCTCCACGTGGCGAAATCGAATTCCGCAACGTGTGGTTCGCCTATCACGGCGGAGCCACTCCGAAAGACGAAGACTGGGTCCTGCGCGACGTTTCCTTCCGCGTCGAGCCTGGTCAGACTCTCGCAATCGTCGGGCATACCGGCGCGGGCAAAACCACCATCATTCAGCTGCTGCTGCGCTTCTACGACATTCAGCGCGGTGAGATTTTGCTCGATGGCGTGGACATTCGCGAGCTCGATCTGCAAGACCTCCGCCGCATGTTTGGCATTGTTCTGCAGGATCCGTTCCTTTTCACCGGCACGCTGGAATCGAACGTGAAACTCGCGACGCCGACGATTGATCGCGCGGCGACCGCCAACGCTCTGCGGGAAGTCGGCCTCGGGCCATTTCTCGAGTCACTGCCGCAAGGCGTGGAAACGCCGGTCACCGAACGCGGATCGACACTTTCCGTGGGCCAGCGTCAGCTCGTCAGTTTCGCTCGCGCGCTCGCGCACGATCCGAAGTTCTTGATTCTCGATGAGGCCACTTCGAGCGTAGATACCAAGACCGAGCTAATGATCCGCGAAGCGCTCGACCGGTTGCTGAAAGGCCGCACGGCGGTAGTGATCGCGCACCGCCTCAGCACAATTCAGCATTCCGATCGCATCCTCGTCTTCCACAAAGGCCGCCTGCGCGAACAAGGCTCGCATCAGGAACTCCTCGCCCTGCGCGGCATCTACTACCGCCTCTATCAGCTCCAGTACAAGGAGCAGGAACTGGTGGCGTCTCTGCCACCGAGCGGCGTTCCCGGTTTTTCGCAGCCTCTGTCTGCCAATGACTGAAGCGCTGCTCGGCGCCTTGCGCTTCGAGCGAGCACCTTTCGACATCCTCCAAGGCACCGCATCCCGACCTTCCAGCAATTCAAGTGAGTCGGCTCGATGAGTGAGCCGCCGCAGATCCTCATTTCGGCGGGCGAGGCGTCCAGCGACATGTATGCAGCGCGTCTAGCGACTGCGCTTCGCGCTCGAGTGCCCGCGACGTTTTTTGGCATGGGCGGCCCGCGAATGGCCGAAGCTGGCGTCGAGCTGGTGGCTGACTATCACGAAGTCGCGGTGGTAGGGATTACCGAAGTGCTGCACAAAATTCCCACGGTAATCGGTGTACAAAACCGGCTCGCCCGCGAAGCCGAAAAGCGCCGAGCTTCGCTTGCGATCCTGGTGGACTCGCCCGGCACGCACCTTGGCGTAGCCCGGCGCCTGAAACGCAGCAACATTCCGGTGGGCTACTTCATCGGGCCACAGATATGGGCCTGGCGCGCCGGGCGCGTGCGCGTTGTGAAACGCCTGGTGCAACGAATGGTCGTGATTTTTCCGTTTGAAGAGAAAATCTACCGTGACGCAGGCGTGCCGGTGGACTTTGTGGGCCATCCACTGGTAGATACTGTCCGCCCCACGATGACCCGCGCGGAGTTTGCAGCGCAACACGGGCTGGACGCCAGCCGCCCAATCGTAACGATCCTTCCCGGAAGCCGCCCGAACGAGATCGCGCAAAATTACGCGCGCATAGTCGCCGCCTGCGAGCGCCTCGTCCAGCCGGGCAACGTCCAGTTCGTACACGCTGTCGCCCATGGACTCAGCCCTGAGTTGCTCGCCCGCCATGCGAAGCCCGGCGTAAAAATCGTCCGAGTCCAAGACGCTACCTACAACGCGCTCGCTGCCGCCGATTGCGCGATCGTGGCCAGCGGCACGGCGACTGTGGAGGCCGCGCTGCTCAATACGCCTATGGTCGTTGTGTACCGCGTGGCTCCAGTCACCGCATCGATTCTCCGGCACATGGTGCGTACACCTTTCATTGGCATGGTAAATCTAATAGGTGGAAAACTTGTGTGTCCGGAGCTGATTCAGGACGATTTCACGCCAGCGGCAGTCGAAAAACAGGGCCGCCGCATCCTTGAATCGCCCGACGCGCGCGATGAAATGAAGGCAGGCCTCGCTGAAGTCCGCGCAAAACTTGGTCCTGGAGGTGCCATCGAGCGCGCTGCGGACATTTTTGCCCGGATGTTGTAACCTTTTATTCGGGCAACTTCGCGCGGACATCTGGTATCTGAACTAATTGGGCGATACCCCGTCGCGAGAGAGGTAGTTTTCCCTTGTTCAAATTCATGTCCATGTCCCAACGCAACTCGACCAAGCTCACTCCTGCTCTAGCCGTAGCGGCCGCTCTCCTCGTGCTCGCAACTGCTGCACGGGCGCAAGCTCCGCGCAGCTTTCCTTTCCGCGCGACCGACTATCAGGTGGAAGTCCTGCTCCATCCGGACGATCAGACCATCTCAGGCCAAGCTAAGGTGGAATTCATCGCGCAACAGCCCGCGCGTAGCGTCGTCGTGGAGCTTCACCAGGATTTGAGGATCGACTCCATCCTGGGGCCTGCCGGAAAACCGCTCTCCTTCGAGCGGGATAGCAATTACCCACTCATTTTGACGGTCGGCCTTTCGGACGTAGTGGCGCCCGGAAAAACGGTCTCGCTCACCTTCAACTACACCGGACCGCTCTCGAATGAGGAGGACAGTCCCACTCGAGGGGTGCGCTTTGCCTCCGTCGACAAGACAGGCGCGTACCTGTTGCTTCCGGCGCGCTGGTTCCCCCTGACCAATTACCCCACCAATCGCTACACCGGTACGTTCAAGATTACGGTCCCCGATAATTTCGCGGTGGTTGGCACCGGGAAAGCCGATCCGCCGAATTTGATGCCGGGCATCGGGAAGGGCGCGCCCGGCCAGGCGTCATATGTATTCCACTGCTCTCACGCCGCGCCGGTTGGGACATTCGTTGCGGGCAACCTGCAGCTTTCACCAGTACAATCCGAAGGCTTCAACGTGTCTGTTTTTACTCCGCCCACGCAGGCGAGCACCGCCAATGCATACGCGACGTCGCTTGCTCACATTTTCAGCTACTACTCTGACGCATTCGGTCCACTGGAAATGAAAGAGGACGATGCGGCTTTGACCATCGCGCAGATGCCCGATGGCACTGTCTCAGGATTTGCCGCGCCGGGACTGATGCTGATCAGCGCGCGACAATGGGGCACCAAGGCCAACGACAGGTTGCTCTCGCAACTGGCCGCCGAACAGTGGTGGGGCGATCGAGTTTTGCCTGCCAGCGCGTCCGACGTCTGGCTCACCGATGGACTCTCGCGCTACGCCGAAGCGATGTATGCCGAGCAAGCCGACGGTGCGGCCGGACTGCACAAGGCGCTTGAAGATTTTGCCGTTGGCGCCCTGATGTACGAAGACACCGCGCCCATTTCGCAGGCCGCTCGCTTGCAGACGTTTTCAAATGAGTATCGCTCGGTGGTAGCGGATAAAGGCGCGCTCGTCTTCCATATGTTGCGCACCGAACTTGGCGACGATGGTTTCACCGCGCTGTTGCGCGAGTTCTATAAGAAATACGAGGGCAAGAACGCCAACCTCAACGACTTCGAAAAAATCGCGATGACCAAGGTTCCGCCACCGGTCAAAGGCCAGCCCCCGGTCAACCTGGTGTCTTTCTTTTCGCAGTGGCTGAATTCTACCGGCGTGCCTGAATTCAAGCTCGAATACATCGTTTACCGCACCAAAAAGGGATTCAAGGTGGTCGGAAAGATTCATCAGGATCTCGACACGTTCCGCATGCCAATTGAAATTCGTATTGATACCGAAGGCAATCCTGAAATAAAGAAGATTCTAGTCACGGGAACCACGCAGCCTTTCGAAGTGGACACCTTCGGCCGCCCCAAGCCCAATGGCATCGTCATTGACCCGAATAATAATCTGCTGAAATCGAGCGCCCGCCTGCGCGTGCGCGCCATGATTGCTCGCGGCGAAAGCCTCGCCGAGGCGGGCAAATACTACGAGGCCATCCAGGAATACCAGAAAGCGCTCGACACTCAGCCAAATAATTCGCTCGCGCATTTCCGCATGGGCGAGGCCATGTTCTACCAGAAAAACTATCAGGCAGGGGCGAACGCATTTCGCGCCGCATTGGGCGGTGATGCCGATCCAAAGTGGACCGAAGTCTGGAGCCACGTTTACATCGGCAAAATTTACGATATTCTCGGCCAGCGCGAACGCGCCGTGAACGAGTACAGTCTGGCGCAGCACCTTGGCGACGATACCGCCGGAGCACAACAGGAAGCTAACCGATACATTCAGAAACCCTACACTGGAGACGAATCGGCGCCGGCGAATGCTGGTGCAGCCCCGGCACCGTCTAATCCCCCGCCTTCTGCGCCGGCGGATGACACACCGAACAAGCCGGTGCTGAAACGGCCTTCCCCCGGGAAATAAGTTCGAAGATCGGTCCGAGCGTGGCTTGCTAGAACGAAATGCGGACGAGGAGTGCTAGGCGCCTGCTACAGGGCATCCAGGCCAGCTAGCTGCGGCGATTCAACATTCTTGTGCTGAATCAAAACTTGAAATGTCTCGCCCATTCCTTCCGGGTAGATCAAGGTCTTGAACAGAAGCCGCGCGCGAGCTTGCTCGCTCTTGCTCATTTTCTCCGATTGCAGATCCGCGAAACCGCTTTGCCGCGCGAGCGCCATTAGGAAATTGGACTGTGATGTGAATCCGGTGCGTATCAGGCCGCCCCGTTCTCCCCAACGATCGAGCGCCGTAAAATTCACGTGGGCCGTCAGGTCCTGCTCTCCTGGCGCGCGAAAGAAATCCTCGCTCGCGCGGTGCCGCTGATAAGCAAGCCACGTGCCGCGCATGTGGCGCTGGTCGTAAAGCTCGCGGGCCTCGTGGCCGTAATCAATAGTCACCACAAAACCACGTTTCAATCTTTTGCCGGCGTCTTCAATCCAGTCGCAAGCCTGCAGGTTCACTTCTGCCTGCTGGCTCTCCTTGAGCGCAATCCCTTGCCCGCTGAAATAGTCGCGAAGCGCAGCCGAAGATAGCGGCCCGGTCCGTTGGCATAGGCCGTTTGGTCCAAGGGCCACATATAGTTCGCGCAAATCGTGACCTTCGTGGATAACGCGGTGAACCGGCATCGCGTCGAACAGTTCGTTGGAGAATATGCACCCGCAAGGAATTTCCGCTGGCAGCTCGGACGCCATCGCAAAATGTCCCAAGGAAAGGTGAGTTGCCAGGGCCTCGGATTGGGCAGACCGTCGCACAGCAGATCGCTCGATCGCAACGTATTGCAGCGTCGCATAAAATTCAGGAAACTCATCTGCCACGAAGTCCAGGATTTGCGCGGCTAGCGTTCCCACGCCCGCGCCAGCGTCGACCAGCACAAATTCATCCGGCCGCTCAAACCGTTCCCACATTTCGCGAAATTGCCGCGCGAGCAAACGCCCAAACAACGGGCCGGTGTCTACACTGGTGTAGTAATCTCGCCGAGGCTGTTGCCCTGCTTTGGTGTAATAACCATGCTCGGGGTGGTACAAGCACGCATCCATATACTCCGCAAACGTGATAGGCCCGTGGGTGCGGACCCGCTCTTCAATAGTCGTGGCCAGGACGCCAGACTCGGTGCGCGCACTCATCGCTTGCATCAATTCACCCGCTGGGGGTTGCGTGTGAACATTTCGATGACGTAGTCGTGCAGGCAGTCGTAAAGCTGCTTCTGAAACGTCCACGGAAATTGCCCATGTTCGATTTCGCGTGGACGCAGCTGGAAAATGTAGTTGTGAACTTCGGTTGACGCAGGCTTGTAGCGGATTTCTATCTCCACGCCTTCGGTCGCCGGCCGCGCCACAAAGTCAAATAGCGGATGCTCGTAACGCGCCAGCTCGCGCCGCACTTTGTCAATCATCTCTTCGCTCATCGCTCGGCCTGCGCTTTTGCCTGGATCTCGGCGCGAGCGCTATGGAAGGCGGCCAGCGCTTCCGGATCGAACAGGACGAAGTAAACCTTCTCGAGCGACGTGGGGCTCTCGAAATGTTTCGCTGTTTCGCGCAGCATGATTTCCGCGCATTCCCGCATGGGAAAGCCTGCGATGCCCGTGCCGATCGCCGGAAAGGCGATCGTTTTCAGCCCCTTCTGCGCCGCAATTCGCAGCGAGTGTGCCGTCGAACTCCGAAGCGACTGTGCGGAAGTCGTGCCGCCCAATTGCATGCTCGCGGCATGAATCACGTAGCGTGCCTTCAGATTGCCGCCGGACGTAATCGCCGCGCCACCTATGGGGACCGGGCCAATCTCGTCGCACTCGGCTTGAATCTGCGGACCACCCTTGCGGCGGATGGCTCCGGCCACTCCGCCGCCGAGCTGCAGGTCATTATTCGCCGCGTTGACGATCGCGTCGGTGTCCATTTCCGTTAGATCGCCCTGCAGAATTTCCACGCGACCGTTAAAGTTGGTCTTCGATGGCATAGGAATGAAAAGCCAGCGCGCCCCTGATCAAGTCGCTACCAAATCACTTCTTGGCCGCATCGTCGCCATAATCATACACGCCGCGGCCCGATTTTCGTCCCAGGCGTCCCGCCTTCACATATTGCGAAAGTAGCGGCGAAGGCCGATATTTTTCGCCCAGCGTCTTGTGCAGATATTCCAGAATGTTCAGCCGCACATCCAATCCCACCAGGTCCACCAGCTCAAACGGTCCCATCGGGTGATTGAGCCCCAGCTTGAGCGCTTTGTCTATGTCTTCTGCCGACGCGATGCCCTCTTGCAGCATATAAAACGCTTCGTTCCCGATCATCGCATTGATGCGGCTGGTGATGAATCCAGGCGATTCGCGAATCACCACGACTTCCTTACCCATGCGGCGTCCCACTTCGGCGCAGGCTTTTACGGTAGCCTCGGACGTCTCGAGCGCGCGCACGATTTCCAGCAGCTTCATCTTCGGCACGGGATTGAAGAAATGCATCCCGATGCAATGTTCCGCGCGAAACGTAATTGCCGCGAGCTCGGTGATCGAAAGCGACGACGTATTGCTTGCCAGAATTGCGCCGGGCAACGCGAACTTATCGAAGAGGGTGAAAATCTCGAGCTTGACTTCCATTTCTTCGGGAACAGCTTCAATCAGGAGCTCTGCTTCCCTACACAGGTCTTCCACCGAGCGCGAAGTCGTCAAATTGGCCAGCGCGATATTCCTTTGCTCCTCCGTCACTTTTCCGCGCGCGAGTCCCTGTTCCAGATTCTGGCGTATGTAGGCGATACCCTGCTCCAGCATCTCCGGCGAGACATCTTCGAGAATCGTGCGATAGCCCCCGCAAGCCGCCGCATAGGCAATTCCGCGCCCCATCGCGCCCGCCCCGATCACGCCAATCGTCTTTACTTCCATGATTCGGTGACTCTCCTAGTCTTGGCGGCGTGGAAAAAGCCGGGCCGCATTCTCGTACAATATTTTCTGCTGGGCCGCCGGGGAAATCGGTAGCGCGCGAAATCTCTCGATGTTGCCGCGCACGGCGGGAACACCGGGACCAGGCCAATCCGTTCCGAACAGCACTTTATCCGCAATTTCTTCGATTCGCGGGAAATATTCCATCAGCTTCTGAGGCGGAATGCCGGAAATATCCATGTACATATTGGGATGGCGCCGCACCAGGAAAAAGGCTTCCTTCATCCACAGTGGTCTGCCGCCGTGCGCGAGGATCACCACCAGATCAGGAAAATCCACGCCCACATCGTCAGCCAGAATGGGCTGGGCATACGCGTTGCGCGCACCGGGAAAAATCGAAGTTCCCGTGTGAATCATCACCGGCATGCCGACCGCCTGTGCCCGCTCGTACATTGTCCGCAACGGCCCGAGTCCGTTGCGATATTCGTTTGGTGCGAACAATTGATGCGAGGGATGTACCTTCAATCCTCGAATGCCGATCTTTTTCAGTCGATCTACTTCCGCACCCGCGTCGGAAACGTATCTGGGGTGCACCGACCCAAAGGCCAGCAACCTTTCCGGATCGACCGCACAATACCTAGCAACCCAATCGTTTACTTCGGTGGTAAATCCAATCACGTCCGGGCTCACATAGTTAATCAGCCCGGCGCGTTCGATTTCCGCGTCGTCCATGAATCGCAGAAATTCCTTGGGACTAGCGGCATACTTCGTGACTTCGTCGTAATCGCGGCGTCCGCGTCGAATTAAGTCCAGCGCGGCGGGATGGACCATCTCATGCGGATTGATATGGATGTGGATGTCGATGATAGGCGGCAAGCTTCGGCACTCCGGCAAAAAAACGGTGAAACGGACGCGAATATTTTACAGGTGAGCAAACCCGTTTTCATCGAAGCCCACCACCACCCGGCCGCCCGCCACAACCACCGGACGCCGGATCAGATTCGGCTCGCGGGCCATCATCCGAATCGCTTCCCCGCGTGACGGAGGATTTTCCTTCATATGCTTCCGCCGGTAAAGCTCATTGCGCGGATTCAAGAAATCCTCGTGGTCGCGGGGGCCAATCAGCTTTTCAAGCTCAGCCACGCTCAAGCGCTCTTTGTCCAAATTGCGGAAATGCAACTGGAATCCCCGCCTCTCAAGATGCGTGCGCGCCTTGCGGCAGGTCGTGCAAGAAGGTTTCTGCAAAAACTCGACAACCTTCTTGCGCCGTTTCCTTGTAGTGCTTCGAGCCTTGCTTCGCGGTTTGCGAACTGGCTTCCTCGTGGGCATCGTTTTATTCCTCAATAGCGCGGCACGTTCGGATCAATTTCAGCGGACCATCGCTCGATCCCGCCCGTCATGGACCGAGCACCTTCCACGCCCTGCGAGCGCAGCCAGGCGGCCGCGTCGAAGCTGCGTATGCCGTGGTGGCAGAACAGCACCACCTCTTCGGCGTTTTCGAACCGCGCCAGGTTCGACGGAATGTCGCCCAGCGGGATCAGCACCGAGCCTTCGATGTGCGCCGTATCGTGTTCCCACTGCTCACGGACATCGACAAAAAGCACTTTGTCGTCACCTGCGAGTAGTTCCTTCACCTCGCGCGGCGCTATTTCGATATTCGAAAGCAAATCTTCCATCGTCAATATCCAAAATCCGCGAGGGCGGAAAACGCGTGTTCCTTCACCGCCAAGCTTTCCGCGCGTCCGGCGCCAAGCTGCTTCCAATATTCCTGCCGGTCCGTAACCTGCACTACCCAATGCGCCAGCCAATCCTCAAAATCTTCCAGACGCCGCGTCTGTTCGTGATACTGCGAAAAGAATGCGTGATCGCGTCCATAGTAACCCTGCACTGGCGAAGGATGCGCGCCGCCAGGCTCGTGGACGACGCCGGCAACCAAAAATCCAGGCACAAGCGTGCGATTCGGGTCGGACGCGATTACCTGCGGTTCCACGATCTCCTCCGCCACCAGAATTATTTTCCGTGCCGCACGCGCGCCATCTACCGCGACCCCCAGGCTGCCCCAGATGTGCGCGTTACCCTGCGCATCGGAGCGCTGCACATGCAAGATGGCCACATCCGGGCGCAACGCACGCACCGCCACCAACTTTTCCTCACTCACCGGCGAGGAGAACTCCCGCAGATTGCCGTTTTTCTTCAGCAGGTCGCTCCCGAGCGTCGCATAGGTCGGCAGAAAGGGCACTCCTAGCGCCCCCGCGTGCAGCGCCATCGCCATCGTGAAATTCGAATAATCCACTACATCCAACCGTCGCGGAACGTTTCGTTCCACGGCTCGGCGAAAACAATAGCCTACTCCAGCCGATACATTTCCGATCCATGCCGCCATCACCCGCGAAACGCAGCCTGCCCCGATCATCTGGTCGAAAAGAATGTCCGAAATAGGCCCGACCAGCGTCAGGTCGCGCCGGCTCTGGCGAATCATTTCATGACCTGCTGCGAACGGAATCATTTGCTCGAGTTGCGCGCCCAGCAGCACCATCGAGCCAGACGGCACGTGCCGCGCAATCGCCTCGCGCATCGTCATTAATTTTGATTCAGCAATCATGTCAGCGGGTCCAAAAATGATTGGGATCAAGCTCGCGGGTCACGCGAAGTTCAATGTCTGTCGGCGCGGGAGTTTCCACCAGCTCGTCAGCAACGCGCAAGGTCCAGCTCGTATTGGCCAGCACTTCTTCAACGCTCACTCCCGGGTGAACCGACGCGAGATAGGCCTCACCGTCGTGCCCAAACCGCAGCACACCTAAAGTTGTGATGATCGCTGACGGCCCCGAAGCCTGCGGCAAACCCTGCGCCCGGCGCCAGCCATTGCCCGTTCCAAATCCAGGCGATGTGATGTGTCCAACACGATCGCAGAGCCTTCCACGATCGTGCGCCAGCATCACCACGGTTCGTCGCGCCAGGCAGGCGATATCGCAGGCGCCTCCCGACCCCGGCAAGCGCTGCATTTCCTTATTGCGATAACCCCAGGTTGTGTTGAGATTGCCGAACCGGTCCACTTCCGCCGCGCCAAGAAAGCCCGCATCAACACGCCCTTGCTGCAACAAGCCCATTACGCTGGTCATCTCTCCGCATTGCGTTGCGCCGCGCAGGTTTGCCGAGTCCCCCATGGTATAAAGCAGCTCCGTCGCGGGTGTTTCGCGAATCACGCCATTTTCGAATAGGCCGACCGCGCCCGGAGCGTGCGTTCTGCGTGCCACCAAAAACGCGAGCATCGGCAGGCGCATGCCGACGAAAACCAGTTCGCCATCGCCGATTTCACGAGCCGCTGCCGCCACCATCAGTTCGCTAAAGGTGTAACCGCGCGCGGCGAGATTTGCTTCCGAACGAGCTGTCATGATGGCAAGAAATCCACTTTCCGCAAGACTTGCACGCGAATCTGCCCACCCAAAATCCGATGCGTGATGGTATTTCTCCTCTAAACGAATTGCTCAGTGCTGCGGAATTCTGGCAGATTTTGCGTCGAAGTGCGAGCCTGCATTCGCGCCGGCGGCTCAGTGCCCCTGAAAGTTCGGCTTGCGCTTCTCGAAGAACGCGTTCAAACCTTCAAGGCAGTCCTGCGATTCAAAACAATGTCTCTGCAAACGAATTTCTTCATCTAGCGCTGCTTCGAGCTCTTTGCGCAGCTCACTGCTCATTTTGTGCTTCACATCGCGTTGGGCAAGACCTGCTCCACTCGCTATGCTTTCGGCAAGTTTTTTTGTTTCGGCCTCGAACTGTTCCGTTGGCACTACGCGCGTCACAATTCCCAGGCGCAGCGCATCCTCCGCCGAGAGCATCTGCGCCGTGTAGAACAATTCGGCAGCCCGCGCTGGGCCGACAATTCGCGGCAAGAAATATGTCCCGCCAAAATCCGGGAATAGCCCAATCTGCGCGAAAGATTCCGCAAAACGCGCCTGGTCGGAGGCGATTCGAATATCCGCAGCCAGCGCCAGATTCATCCCGCCCCCGGCTGCCGGACCATTGACTGCGGCAATCACAATCTTCGGCATGGTCGCGATGGCTACCGCTATTTCTTTTCCAGCCGACACGAGTTCCTCCACTTCGTCGGTGGCTTTGCGTTTGCGGGCGTCCCGCAACAGTTCCAGGTCGCCCCCGGCGCAAAACGCCCGCCCGGCTCCTGTCACTACGACGCACCGGATCTGTTTGTCTCCCTGCACGTTCAATAAGGCGTGCACCAACTCGTGGGCAAGCTGCGTATTGAGCGCATTCAATTTTTCCGGACGATTCAAACGAATCGTCGCGACGGCTCCAGCGCGTTCTTCGGTTACCAGCGGACTGGCTGTTGGCTGTGTGGCTCCCATCTCGCTTGTTTCTCCCTAATCCTTCAGACTCTTCAGCAGCGCCGCAAGTTTCTTAAAATAACGCGTTTTTACCGCGCGTTCCGTCCCGCCGTTTAACCCACTGGTCGAAGGGAGCACGAAGACCTTAGCGCCGTACAATTCTTCCTTCTGCAGGCCAAGCTTGCATGGCCTGCCCGCGAATTTTTCATAAACCATCTTGCCGTTAAACGCCACCACGCGCGGGCGCAAGTCTTCCAGCTTCTGCGCTAGCAGCACGCGGCCCTCGGCAAATTCCTGCCGTTCGATTTCATCTATTCCGCGCGTCGGACGCTTCACCAGGTCCGTCATCCCGATGCCGAACTCCAAAATTCGGCGGTCGTCCTCGTAGCTCAGCGGTTCGGGAATAACGCCTGATTCATACATGATCGGCCAGAATTGATTCCCCCGCCCCGCGTAATAGTGCCCCACGCGCGCGGAACGATCGCCGGGATTGGCGCCGACCAGAATCATTTTCATGCCCTTGCGAAGATAGTCAGGCAGTGTGCGCATTCAGTCCTTTTCGCTTCCCCGAATTCTGTTCGGCCTTCTGCGGTTCCCGGCCACGCGCGTCACCTCAGCCAGGCCTTACGCTTACTTACCCTTGAATACGGGCTGACGCTTTTCGGTATAGGCCTTCAGCCCTTCCTTTGCGTCTTCGCTGGTAAACAGAAGTTGCTGCAGCTCCCGTTCGATTCCAAGCGCCTCTGCAAATCCCACTTCCGAGCCGGTCACGACGGCTCGCTTCATCAGCCCGACCGCGTGCGAAGCTTTGTGGGGTGGACAGAATTGCTTGGCGTAGGCCATGGCATCCTCCCAAAAGATGTCCGCCTCGTAAAGTTTTGTCACGAGGCCGTGCTCGAGAGCCTCTTCAAAGCTGTACGTCCGGCCGGTGGCCATGAACTCGATAGCCTTCGTGCGTCCAATCAGCCGAGCCAAGCGTTGCGTCCCGCCAGTTCCGGGAAGCACACCCAGATTTATTTCCGGCAGGCCCACTTTGCCGCCATTCTTCTTTCCCAGTCGAATATCACACGCTAGGGCAACTTCCAGCCCGCCTCCCACCGTGTGTCCGTTAAGAGCGGCGATCACCAGCTTGGGCGTTTGCTCCAGGCGGCATAGCGTCTCGTTCGCATGCAGGCAGAAATAATACTTAAACGACGGATCCGCCTTCGTCAGCATCGGAATGCTCGCGCCGGCGCAGAAGAACTTCTCGCCCGTGCCGCGCAAGAGCAGCACATGAACGTTTTCATCCATTCGAGCGCGCAGAATGGCGGCGTCCAACTGCTGCATCATTTCGTAGCTGTACGTGTTCGCGGGAGGATCATCTAGTTCGAGGATCGCCACTCCATCCTCGACACCGTAATGAACTAGTTTTCTCTGTTCAACCGCCTGTGGCGCTGCCATACAGTTCCCCTATGCGTTTGCGGTGTGATTCGTTGGTGCGATTATCCGTCAGCACTTGCCCCGTCCGCAAGTTCGGCGCGGCGCCTGTTGCTAACACTGCTCTAGGTCCGCGCATCAGTATGCAGCGCCGACTCTAACTGCCTAAGTTGCTGAAAATGCGATTATTGGCTGCGGCGCCGCCCGCAGGAGCGCGCGCAAGGCTCGATTTGTGCTAACCTAATTGCTCACCAATGAGTGCATCGAAACTGAATCCCTTGACGCCGCGCACCCCGCTACCCTCACAGGTAGTGAAAGACGATGAAGGTTCGCTTGTCGCCGCCGCAAAATCAGGCGACATTTCTGCGTTTGAAACGCTGGTTGGGCGCTATGAACGCAAGATCTTCCGCCTAGCCCAGAACATCACCCAGAATCGCGAAGATGCCGAAGACGTGATGCAGGAATCGTTCCTGAAGTCGTATCAGCACCTCGGCGAGTTTCAGGGCAATTCCAGATTTTACACTTGGCTGGTCCGCATCGCCGTCAATCAGGCCCTCATGAAGCTCCGCAAGCGCCGCCCCAATCAGGTATCCCTCGACGAAGAGATTGACACTGGCGAAGATACGATGCCGCGGGAAGTGGAGGATTGGGGACCTTCGCCCGAGGATCGTTACGAGCAATCCGAACTCGGCCAAATACTTTCCAGCACAATTGCGGAACTCGACCCGCCTTTTAGAATCGTTTTTCAACTTCGCGACATCGAAGAACTATCGACTGAGGAGACGGCGGAAGCGCTGGGGCTTTCAATCCCAGCCGTGAAATCACGGTTGTTAAGAGCGCGGTTGAAGCTGCGCCAGAAACTGAACCGTTATTTTCGCCAGGGTGAGAATTCGTGAACTGCAAGAGCATCGTCAAGGAGCTTTCCAACTACCTGGAAGAAGGGCTGGAGCCGTCGCTAAAGTCCTCAATCGAAAGGCATCTGGAGAATTGCGAAGATTGCCGCATTGTCGTGGACACTACCAAGAAAACGGTCCAGATTTTCTGCAACTCCGAACCCGCTCCCCTGCCGGAAGATACCCGGCAACGCCTACGTGACGCCCTCTTCAAGCATCTGGGTCATCCCCACACGGAGAAGCGCTAAACTCCTCGCGCCTCCGCGGAGCGAGCGTCTTTTTCCCACAAAGGAATCTGCCGTCCCATTCCTCGCTGACGGGCTAGTTCGTAAATGCGCCCCGCGGCCACCACGTCCTCTATTGCGATGCCGTTAGATTTGAAAAGCGTAATCTGATTGGAATTCGCACGACCCGGAATCTTCCCGGCCACGATTTGCGCCAATTCGTTGACGCTATCCCAGCGCCTCTCATCGTCGCCGTACATTTGAATCAAATCGCCGGCTTCGATTTTCGATTGCTCGCGGGAATCCACCGCAATGATGTCGCAGCGGCGCACGGCCAGCCCGTCGAGTTCATGCTTCTGCGGGAAATTGGCTCCGATGGCGTTGATGTGCATGCCGGGCTTGAGCCAGCGCCCTTCGAGCAGGGGATCCGTCGAATTTGTCGAAGTCACCACGATCGGGGCATCGCCCACCGCTTCTTCGGCCGACCCGACCGCTTTCACCGGCAGCCCCAGCTGTTCGGTCATTTCTTTTGCGAATTGCTCACGATGCTCTGCGCTGCGGCTGAAGGCGCGGACTCTTTCGATTCTCCTCACCGCTGCGATTGCCGCCAACTGTGTGCGCGCCTGCAAGCCAGTGCCGATGATTCCCACCGTGTTAGCGTCCTCGCGAGCCATCAGGCGCGTCGCCACCCCGCTTGCCGCGCCGGTCCGCATTTGTCCCAGGTAATCGGCTTCGATCAACGCAACCAGATCGCCGGATTGCGCCTCAAATAACGGCACCAGAAAGCGCAGTCCTTCTCGCGCGCTCGTGTACATCTTCAGGCCCAGGTAGCCACTCGTTGCATCAGCCGCCGCCATGTAATGAAGATAACTCTTTCCCGGTATATGCAGTCGTTGGCGGGAATGGACCTGCGCGCTGCCATCCGCAAGCCGGCGGAAGGAATCTTCCACCGCTTCGAGCGCCATCGGCATGGTCAGAATATTCTTAACGTCTGCTTCGGATAGCAGTAGGGCCACGGAGTCGCTCCTCGGTCAAATAAGAGCCCCCATGATAACGCGCGGTTTGGAAATATCAGAAACTGACGCGATAGCGCAGCACGCGCGCTTCGGGTGCGTCAAGGACCAGCAACTCGCCGTGAGAATTCACGGCTAGAGCGGGAGCCTTGCGCGTTCCTTGGCCCAATTGCGGTGCGAGGTCCATGTCGAGCTTGGGGGCTCCGTCCGTGGTTACGATGTGCAGCATCAAGCCGTTGGAATCCATCAAGAACAAGCAATTGCTCCAAACCGCGAAGCCCGCGTTGGGATTCCAACTCGCATCCTTCGTGGTGGGAACTATTTCGGTCATCAGGTGGCCTTCGCGAGTAAGCTTCATGATGCCGCCCGATGGCGTCGCCAGGTACAAATAATCATCGGGCCCCTTCACCAACGGGCCAAAGTGTTTCGAGCCTGGGAAAGTCTCGCGCGGCTGCCAAGTCTGCATCAGGCGCAATCGTGAGGTGTAGGTGAACACCTTTCCAGCATTCGAATCCAACACGTGAATCGAGCCGTCGTCTCCCACCGCGACGCTCAGAACGTTCCCTGCTGCTGGCCTTGCTCTCAGTCGCAGCTCACGATAGCGGTCGCCATTGGGCAGAAAAATGAAGACGCTGTCGCGAACGGGATCGGTTACGTAAATTGCTCCGCCCGAATCGATTGCAATGGATTGCGGATGATTCAGTCCATCTTCCTGAAAGGAAAGAAGCGGCTTGCCGCTGGGAGCAAATTTGGAGATGAATGCGCTCCCGGCGTCAGCGATAAAGATATCGCCGAGCGAGTTAGTGGCAATTCCGGAAGGATCCTTGAGTTGGCCAGGTCCGTCGCCCTTCACGCCCCACTCGCCGATGTATTGAATAGAAGGCGCGTTGACGACGGGCTTCTCCGCCATGGCGATGGAGGGCCCTTGCGAACATCCAGTCGTACAGACCGCGGAAACGAGCAGTAAAATGCATGCAGCGATCGAACTGCCATTCTCCATATCAATCAATGTATCCCAACCGGAACCGCGCGCCAGATGAAATGCTCGATGATGAAACGCGGTGATTAATGGTGGCGCTTTCGTGGCTGCGGTGCTCCGCCCTCTCTCAGGCGGCGAACAATGGTCTGGTGCATTTCATACTTACGTGTTTCAGCCACGCCGGCGCTCAGATCTGGGAACGAAAAGGCGACGTCTCCTGCCGCTCCAGGTACTTGCGTCCGAGCAATCGGCAACTTGCCGCAAACGTTGCTCTCGACGAAAGCCGTTTCGTAGCGCTCCCTCTGTTTGCCCCAGGTGTACACCCGCATCATGGTGAAATCGCACGGCTGGCCTTCCGGCCCGTGCGTGCCGACCAGCAAGTACTGTGGCATTGGCTTTCCGGAGGCGGCGTTCACGCGATTCAGTTCGGTCCAGGCAACTATTCGCATCCCGGCCGCGCTGGCATAATCGGCCAGCGGCTGCGGGACGTCGAGTTCGACGAAGCGGCCTAGCAGCCAACCTGCCATTGCGCCTTGATCGGTTGTGTGCGCGCGAACGAACCACCAATCCTCTTTCTTCCCTTCCGGTGGTGGAACCGAAGATTCCTGCTCCGCGTTCTCCGCTGCTGCTGTCGGCTTGATCTCGGCGGGTTGGCGCGTCAGAAGCTCAAGTCGCACGTCCTTGTTCAACTGGCGAACGCGCGTCGTATCGCGTCCCGGACCGAAATGCAGGTTACTGAGAACGCGCGTGTGCCCGCGCGCCTCGACCGGCATGCCCTCGGACTTCGTTTCCAAATCCTTCAACCTCTGCCACAGGTCCGCGGAGAGCAGGTCGCGCTCGGCGACCCAGCCGACAATGCCGTCCGGAGTGCGCACCTTCACTTGATCCTGAAAACGCTGCAGCACGTCCAGGCGTTCGCCGAAACTGACGGTGCTGATCTGCTCGCGCACCTGCGCCGATGTGCTGTATACCGCAACCACGCGACTCCCGGAGTACGCCGTCTCCAGCGGCGCGGTGGAGTGACGCAGCCGAACATAGGCTGCAACAACGACAACGAGCACCACGGCGAATCCGAGCAGGAGTTTCCGGATCACGGGCGGTCTCCGAATCCGCCCGCAGCAATTGGGGTGCTTGATCGCGCTTGCTCTGTCATGGTCGGGTTGCTTCCAAAGTAACCGAGGGATTTTACACTAATCGCCGCGCACAACCCTGCGCGCGTTACGCGGATAGTTTCCATCGTCCGGCGCGAGGAATATTTGTGTTCTGATACAATCCATCCGCGCAGTCATCATTCACTGATCTTTTCGTCGGGAGGAATTGCATGCAGAGTTTGGAAGGACTGAAACCCTTGGCGCTTTTGCTGCTGAGAGTGGCTTTGGGAGTTATCTTCGCGTTCCATGGATATCCTAAGCTGTTTACGCACACGCAGGAGGCGATGCAGGGTTTTGGGCACATGGGTTTTCCGTCTTATTTCGTGTATATCGCGGGCGTGCTGGAGTTCTTTGGTGGCTGCTTGTTGATCGTGGGATTGTTTACGCGCGTCGCGGGATTGCTCTTGGCGGGGGAAATGGCGGTTGCGCTGGTGAAGGTTCACGGATTGCTTTCTGCGCCGATGAAAGTGGATGCCTACCAGTTTCCCCTGGCGATGGCTGTCGGATCGTTCGCGCTGGCTGCGTTTGGCGCGGGATTGATTTCTCTCGATCAGCCCGTTTTTGGAGGAGGCGGAAGAGCTCCGGCGCGAAAATTTAAAAGCAAAGATCGCGGCTAGGGCGCAATCTTCGCCGCAGGTGCGAATGCGGTAGCGTGGGAGCGGCGCTCGCCTGCGCCGCTCCAGGCTCGCAAATCTTTACGCGATCTGTGTCGAGCCGTGATCGGGCGCAGTTGGCGACGTGGGTTGCGGCGACAGATCGGCCGGGGACGGCTTGGGCGCCTGCGGCATCACCAGCCATGCTATGAAGTAGCCGAGGACTGCCGGCACCAGCGGGACCGGGAAAATCACCAGCAGCACCCAGATTAGCCGCACGATAGTGGAGTCAACTTCCAGGTATTCGGCGATGCCGCCACAAACTCCGGCAATCTTGCAATCTGTCGAAGACCGGATCAGGCGCTTGTGGATCGGCGGAGGGCCGACAGGCGCGGCGTGTTGCTGCGCGCCACAGTAGTAGCAGTAATTCGAATATTCAGCGATGTCACGATGACATTTCGGGCAATTCATAGCCCCTCCCGCGGGCCGCGCTCAAACTTCGACCCTCACAGCTAGTATACGACTCCCTCAGCCAAAAAGTTTCATGCCAGCAAGCGGTATTTCCAGCGGCTGCTGCGCTTGCGCCGTAGCTGAAGCTACGGACTGCGCGCTGGTCCCTATTTTACTTTCGCGCCCGCCGGGACATCCTCGGCGAACGTGCATAGGACCGGCTTGCCGTCTGGCCCGACCGACGCGGCAAGTAACATTCCGTTCGACTCCAGACCGCGCATCTTGCGCGGCGCTAGATTTGCGACGATCACGACTTTGCGGCCGACCAGTTCCTCCGGCGCATACGCCAGCGCGATCCCGGCAAGCACTTGCCGCACTTCGTCGCCTACGTCTACAAGCAGCTTGAGTAGCTTGTCCGCGCCCTGAACGCGTTCGGCTGATTTCACCACGCCGACACGCAATTCCACTTTGGCGAAGTCTTCGATTCCTATCTTCGCCGGTGCGGCCGCCGCTGCTGCCGCAGCCGTTGCCGCGCCTCCGGGAGCGGGGCTGGTTGCCGGAGCTTGACTGGTGACTTGTGTTTCGTCGCTCGTGGCGGGCGCTGCCGCGCCCGGATTGCGTATTTCGTTCTCCATAGCGTCAATCTTCTCCAGTACTTCTTTCTTGTCCGCTCGTGGAAACACCCCTTCCGGCTTTCCAATCCGAGTTCCGGGTTCAAGTCCACCCCACTGCAACTCATTGATTCTCACATCTTCGACTTTTCCGGCCTGCCCAAGCTGTTCCCAAATTTTCTGCGTCGCATCCGGGATCACGGGGTGCGCAAGCACGATCGCAATTCGTAGAGCCTCGGCGGCACGATAGAGAATGGCCTGTAGTTGGAAAAGCTCATCAGGTTTGCCGGCTAGCGTCCATGGCTTACCCAAGGTCAGGTACTGATCTACTTGAGACACAATGAGCCAGGTCGCGCCTAGAGCTCCAGAAAAATCGACCTTTTCGAGCGCGGCCTTGGCGACTTCTATACCTTCATTCGCGTACCTGTGCTCAAGTACGTAACCGAAATCGTTCGGATCCCATACACCTGAAGGATGCCCCTGCGGTGCATCGATGCGCGGTACATTCCCACCAAAGTATTGGTTAATCATGGTGAGGACGCGGCTCGCCAAATTGCCAAGACCATTCGCCAAATCCGCGTTGTAGCGTGTGATCAGCGCTTCGCGCGAAAAATTGCCGTCTTGGCCAAATACGGTTTCGCGCAGCAAGTAGTAGCGCAGCGCGTCATTGCCTAGAGCTTTCACGATTGGCTCGGCGTAGGCTACGTTGCCCTTGGACTTGCTCATCTTTTCTTGTTCGAAGAGCAGCCAGCCATGGGCAAAGACCTGCTTCGGTAGCGGCAGGTCCGCAGCCATCAAAAACGCCGGCCAGTAGACGGCGTGAAAGCGGATAATCTCTTTGCCGACCATGTGCAGATCGGCAGGCCAATATCTCTTGAACCTGGGATTGGCTTCGCCGTCTGCGCCTTCGCCGTAACCAACCGCGGTCATATAACTGGTGAGCGCGTCGTACCAGACGTAAAACACATGCTCGGGATCGCCCGGCCAGGGGATTCCCCACTTGATCGTCTTACGGCTGATCGAGAGATCCTTCAGGCCGGTTTCAACGAAACTCCTTACTTCATTCATCCGGAAATCCGGCTGCACGAATTTCGGATTATTCTTATACAACTCCAGCAACCGGTCTTTGTAATCGCGGAGCCGGAAGAAATAGTTTTCCTCGGAAATCAATTCCGCGGGCCGTCCGCAGGTCGGGCAATTCACCGGCTCCGGCGTGTCACTCACGTAAGCGTTGTCGTAGATGCAGTAGCGGCCTTCGTATTTAGCCTTGTAGATGGAGCGCTTTTCGGGCGGCAGATTTTTGTCGCGCTCGAGCGTGCGCTTTACCAGAGTCTGGACCGCGCGTTCGTGTTCTGGGGAAGTGGTGCGGATGAAGTCCGTCATCGTGATTCCCAGCAGCTTCCACAAATCGCGGAAGATTTTCTGGTTCTTGTCTACCAGCCGCTGCGGCGTGATTCCGGCGGCCTCCGCTGCGCGTTCGATGTTGACGCCGTGCTCGTCGGTGCCGGTCAGGTAGGCGACGTCGTAGCCGCACATGCGTTTGTAGCGCGCGATGACGTCGCAGACGATGGTGGTGTAGGCCGAGCCGACGTGCGGGCGCGAGTTGGCGTAATAGATGGGCGTCGTGAGGTAATACTTGGGCTTGGTGTTGTCCATGAATTATTGGGGCCTGCTCGGAGGACACTTACTGCGGCCGGTATCCACTCGACTCACGCGAAGCAAGCTTCGCTTGCGAAGGCGGCGGCAAGCCGCCGCACTCCAAAAGTTCTGCGCGGCGCGATCGCGATGAGAGAGAAAAGCAGATCCCTCGCTGCGCCCGGGATGACAACTCTGTTTGGGGGGCTGCGGAGCGAAGGACAGCGAACGCGCGGTCGCCGCGAATTCTACTGGCGGGTTAGCCATTGGCTGCTCCCTTGCTTCCCGCGGGCTTCGTTCGGTGCGGTAGCGACTCGGTCTGTTTTTGAAATTCAAAAGTGGCGGCGGCCATCACTTGTTTCAGCGGGATGCCCTTTTGTGCTGCGATGCGTTGGCAGTCCTCGTATTCAGGGGTGGCATTCAGCACCGTGCCGTTCATGCGCGAGACTTTCATCTGCACTTCGCCGAAGGGTGTTGCGACCGGGACGAATTCGCGATCGAGAATCTTGCGGCGGACCTCGTGTGTGCGCACGCCCAGCGTGGTGGTTTCACGAAAGACCAGATCAATCAGCGGCGCCACTTTTGCCGACTCGGCGAGAATCGTGACCAGCAAGCCCGGGCGATTTTTCTTCATTTGCACCGGCGCGGAAAATACATCGAGGGCGCCGGCCGCTAGAGCACGCTCGACAAAATAGCCGTAAATTTGCGGACTCATATCGTCCACGTTGGTTTCGATCACGGTGATCGGTGCATCCCAGTGCTCGCCCGGCTCGCTGACGGCGGTTTCGCCGATCAATATGCGCAGGACGTTCGCTTTTTCCGTCAAGTCGGCCGAGCCCGCGCCGTAGCCGATGGCGCTTAGCGTCATTTGCGGGATTTCGGAGTAGCGCGTCGCAAGCGTGGTGGCGATGGCCGCGCCGGTGGGGGTCACCAACTCTTTCGCGATGCCGCTCGTATACATTGGCACGCCTTTGAGTAGTTCCGCCGTGGCTGGAGCGGGGACCGGCAACAGACCGTGCGCGGTCTTCGCTTGGCCAGCGCCTACGTCGAGAGGCGAGCACGAAAATTCGTCAATGCCGAGAAGTTCGAAGCCGATGGCGGCGCCGACAATGTCTACAATCGAATCTACCGCCCCTACTTCGTGGAAATGGACTTGTTCGATGGGCATTTGATGAACTTTGGCCTCGGCTTCGGCGAGACGCGTGAAGATTTTGCGGGCGCGTTCGGCGGCGCGTGGGACGAGATGCCCTTTGTCGATGCGATCGAGAATGATGGAGAGCCCACGGTGATGATGGCCTTCGGTCGATGCGACTTTTACCTGCGTGGCGAAAATCTGGCCGCGCTTCACTTTTTCGGCGGAAATCGTCCAGCCTTCCAGGCCCAGTTTGCGCAGCTCGGACTCGATGGCGCCGAGGTCGGCGCCCGCGTCCACGAGCGCGCCTAGAACCATGTCTCCGCTGATGCCGGAGAAGCAATCGAGATAGGCGTGGCGTAGGGTTTTCATTGGGTCTTTTGGATTTCTCATGGATGAATGCGAAAAAACGATACTAGTCTGGGCGGGAAAGGCTGTCAAATGGACGTGGACGCCGATTTTTGTCCTAACACGCGCGAAAGTTGACGATTGGAGGATCGCGCTGGCGTTTGTTTTCTGTAGTTTACGGTTGTTTCTAATCGCCCGCGTTGGCGATTGAAGCCGGCCGAGACCGCGATCCTTCGCTCCGCTCAAGGATGACGTCAAAAACGCGATGGCCTGCGTGGCGTACCAGAAATTCAGCTCAGGATGGCGTCTGTTTTTGACCCGCTGCCGGGGTTTCTCTATAATCGCCGGATTCATTTCACTTAAGGAGCCACGTGTATAAAGCGGTCGAAGAGCGGTTTCGCAAGGCGTTGCGGCATCACATCCACGAGCGGTACAAGACGGATGTGCCAATCGTCACGGAGCGACCGCCGAGGTTGGCGATGGGCGAGGCGGCGTCGCCGGTGTGCTTCGAGCTTGCCAAGCGGCTGAAAAAGCCACCGCGTGCGCTGGCGCAGGAAATTGCGAATTCACTGAAGCCGATCGAGGGCATTGCGCGGGTGGAGGTAGCCGGAGGAGGCTACCTGAACGCGTTTTTCGATCGGGCTACATTTTTTCGAGCCGCTTGCGAGGAGGCTGGACGCCCAGGCGCGGCGCCCGGCGCGAATGCGACTAAGACGGTGGTCGAGCACACTAGCATCAATCCCAATAAGGCCGCGCACATCGGTCATTTGAGGAATGCGGTGCTGGGCGACACCTTTGGGCGTTTGCTGCGGCATACCGGGCGGCGCGTGGAAATTCAGAACTACATCGACAACACCGGCGTGCAGGTCGCGGACGTTGTTCTGGGATTTTTGCACCTCGAAAAGAAATCGCTCGATGAGGTGCGGACGCTCGCGGCCGCGCCCAAATTCGATTATCTGTGCTGGGATTTGTACACGCGTGTGACGCAGTTTCTCGCGGAAGACAAATCGCGGCTCGAGTTGCGGAACCAGACACTGAAGGAAATCGAACAGGGTCACGGCGACGCGGCGAGGATGGGCGAGATTGTTTCGACGGCGATCAATTACTGCCACCTGCACACGCTGGACCGCTTGGGAATCGATTTCGATCTGCTGACGCAGGAGAGCGACATTCTGCATTTGAAATTTTGGGACGCGGCATTTGCGATGTTGAAGGAGCGCGGCACAGTGCAATTGGCGACATCCGGCAAGAACGCGGGATGTTGGGTGATGCAGTTGCCGTCGGATCGCCTGGTCCCGGAGGGAAGCGCCGAGGGCTCGTCAGCCGTCGAGGGCGATGCCGTCCAGGAGCCAGCGGAAGAGGCCGAGGCGAAGATCATCGTGCGCTCGACCGGGACGGTAACGTACGTCGGCAAGGATATCGCGCTGCACCTTTGGAAATTCGGATTACTGAATCGCGATTTTCATTACCGGCGGTTTTACAAACATCCGGACGGGCATCAGGCATGGGTTACGGCGAGCGACGGAGACGACCCTGGCGCGCCGGAGTTTGGTCACGCGCGGGAACTTTTCAATGTGATTGACTCGCGGCAGGCTTATCCGCAGCAGGTGGTGGTGGCGGCGCTGCGGGCGCTTGGGTACGGCGACGAAGCGGATCACTTGAAGCATTTTGCGTACAACGTGGTGGCGCTCACGCCGCGTTGCGCGCTGGAGATGGGTTACGAGATTCCTCCGGAGGATGCCAAGCGGGCTTATATCGAAGTGAGCGGGAGGAAGGGGCAGGGCGTCAAGGCTGACGATTTGATCGATCAGCTGGAGGCGGGGGCACAGAAGGAAGTGGATGCGCGGCATCCGGATAGTCCGGATAGCGAGCGTGCGGCGATTGCGCATGCCGTGGCGATTGGAGCCTTGCGATATTTTTTGCTGCGCTTTACGCGTTCGACCGTGATTGCCTTTGATTTCAAGGACGCGCTGAGTTTCGAGGGCGAGACGGGACCTTACGTGCAGTATGCCGTCGTGCGCGTGAACGGAATTTTGCGCAAGGGCGCGGAATTGGATCCTAGCCTAGGGGTTCGAGACACCGCGAATATTGCCAAGCTTCGGAGCGGCGAGATTGATGCGGGGCGTTTTCTAGCAGCACCTGCGTTCGATGACATCTGGGATTTGGTGCTGCTGGCGGGGTCGTTTGATGCGACGCTGGATACGGCTGTGGCGGCGCAGGAGCCGGCGTTTTTGGCGCGGTTTGCGTTCGAATTGGCGCAGGCTTTTAATGTGTTTTATCACAAGCACCATATTCTTTCGGAGGAGGATGCCGAGAAGCGCGCGTTTTTGCTGCTGGTTACGGCGCTGGTCCGGGAACAGTTGGTGACGACTCTAGGACTCTTGGGGATTACGGCGCCGGAGAAGATGTGAGGCGGCGGTGGGGTTTTGCGATGGCGGACGCGACGTGCTGATTGATCGATTCCGCGAGGCAAGCCTCGCGCGGGCAAAGGCGGTGGCAAGCCACCGCAACTCCACGTGGGGCCGGGCGAGATTTTGGATTGTGCCCGGCGTCAGAGTTTCATTGCGAAATCTACTATGGAGCGAATGGCTACGCCTGTGGGGCCTTTGGCTAGCCAGGGTTTGCCTTCGTCTACCCAGCAGGTGGCGGCTATGTCCAAGTGGATCCATGGCGTGTCTTCGACGAATTCCTTGATGAACCAGGCGCCGGTGATGGCACCGCCGCCTTTGCCGCTGCCCGTGTTGCGAATGTCCGCGATATTGCTTTTGATCATCTCTTCGTATTCATCATCCATAGGCATGGGCCACATCTTTTCGCCCGCGGCTTTCGCGCTTTCGAGGAACTGGTCGAGATATTCGCGCGGAGTGCCGAAGGCGCCGACGTGCACGCTGGCAAGAGCGACCTGGATCGCGCCGGTCAGTGTTGCGGCGTCGATCAGATGCGTGCAGCCGAGCTTGCGGGCGTAGAAAACGCCGTCGGCGAGGATCATGCGGCCTTCGGCGTCGGTATTGATCACTTCGATGGTCTTGCCGGACATGGCGACTTGCACGTCGCCGGGCTTTTGCGCGCGTCCGCCAGGCATATTTTCGGTGGAGGGAATGACGGCAATCACTGGAACCGCGGGTTTCAGGTAAGCGATCGCGCGCATGGCGCCAAGCATGGTGGCGCCGCCGCCCATGTCGTACTTCATTTTCTCCATGTTGTCGGCAGGCTTGATGGAGATGCCGCCGGTGTCGAAGGTGACGGCTTTGCCGACGAGTCCGAGGACTGGAGAATCGGGGCGGGGATTATCGGGCGTGTAGCGGACGATGATGACGCGCGGCGGTTCGACGCTACCCTGCGCGACGCCGATCAGCGCGCCCATTTTCAGTTCGGAGATTTTTCGTTCGTCAAGAATTTCGATGCCGAGGCCGACTTCCTTGGCCATGGCTTCGGCGCGGGCGGCCAGGATGCGCGGGGTGAGGCGATTCGAAGGCTCGTTGATCAAGTCGCGCGCAAAATTTTGCGATTCGGCGATCACGCGGCCGTGATCCACGGCGTCGGCCACACTTCCGTTTTGCGCGGAATCGAAGCCGGCGAGCGAAACGGACTGGATGTCGCGATTATTCTTCTTGTCGGTGCGGTATTTGTCGGACTCGAAGTCGGCGGTGATCAAACCTTCGGTGACAGCTTGCGCTGCAGCGGAGCCCCGCTCGCCTTCCCGGGCGAGAAAGATAAATTTTTTCACGCCGCGCGACTTCAGATGACGCAATGCAGCGCCGGCAATTTTGCGCAGGTCCGAGACAGAAAACTTTCCGGGCTTCCCTGCCCCGACGAGCAGCAGGCGCTTGGCGTCTAGCCCTTCGGGAAAATGGACTAAAACCAGTTCAAGAGCCTTCCCGGTAAGTTCTCCGGCGGTTGCCAGGGCCGCGAGGCGGCCGTCCATTTTTTCGTCAATGTCGGCGAGGACCCCCTCGATTTTCTTGTCCTGATCAAAAACATAGGTTACCAGTGCGTCGGCGTGTATCGAAGAATACGGCTGGCTATCGAGTTGGATCTGCATGTCTCCCTTTCACTTTCGTCGAATTTCAGCGGCGACGGGAGCGGTAGATGGCTTCACTAGCTTCCCGTTTCGCCTCTTTTTGTTTTTCGGCTTCGCGCCGGTCGTGGAACTTCTTGCCTTTGGCCACGGCCAGTTCGCATTTGGCGGTTCCGTCCCGGAAGTAAATCTTGGTAGGGACGATGGTCATTCCCTTCTGCTGAGTCTGAACGAGCAGGCGGTCCAGTTCGCGCCGGTGGAGCAGCAGCTTCCGTTTCCGAAGGGGATCGTGGTTCCTGAAGCCTCCGGGCAGATACTCGGGAATGTGGCAGTTTACCAGCCAAGCCTCGCCAAGGCGAATCTCGGCATAGGCCTCCCGGAGGGTGCCTTTGCCCTCGCGCAGCGTCTTGACCTCCGTGCCCACCAGTACCAGTCCCGCTTCCAAACTGTCCAGGAGGTGGTAGTTGTAAGAGGCGGCGCGATTCTGTGCAACAATCTTCACGCCCTCGTGTTGAGACTTCTGTGAGTTGGATTTCACGTCGAAGCTATCATAGCGCGAATCACAGGCACCGCGCACAAGCCGCCGCAAGTGATGGATTCCGATGGATTTCCGGCGCTTAGTGTTGGATTTTACAAAACTTTAACCCACGGCGGGCTCGGAATTCGGTATTTCATACGTCAAACACAACGTTGCGGATTTGTTGCCGCATCACACTGCGGATGCTAAACTCGGTGGGAATTAGCATACCCAGCGCGGAGGCTTACTTTTGCATCGTACAAGATACTTGCCCCTTTTGATGGCAGCTGCTTTATTGCTAGCCGGCTGCCCCAAGGGCAATGACGATTTTTCGACTGCACAAAAGGCCAACGCGCTCCAAGACTATGACACGGCTCTCGTTCACTACGAGCGAGCCGCCCGCAGTGACCCCACCAACGCCGAATACAAGTTGCGCGCCTCCCAGGCGCGATACGATGCCGGCATGTTTCACGTCCATCAAGGCCAAAAAGCCCTGGCAAATGGGGATCTGCAACTTGCGCTTGGTGAGTTTCAAAAGGCGTACTTGATTGACCCCTCCAATGTTGCGGCGGAACAATATGTAAAGAAAACGATGGATTTAATCGCGGCGCAGAACAATCCAACAACAAATGCCGAGCCGACACCGAACGAGCAGATTCTGACAGCGCCTCCGGAGCTGAAACCCCTTTCGCGCGAACCGATCAATCTGAAGATGACGAATGACGCGAGAGTGGTTTACGAGACCATCGCGAAACTGGCGGGGCTGAGCGTGATTTTCGACCCCGATTTCACTTCACGGCGGATCACCGCGGAATTGCCGAACGTTACGCTGGAACAAGCGTTAGACGCGGTCTCGCTCGAGAGCAAAGCTTTCTGGAAGCCCGTGACGCCGACGGTGATCTTCGTAGCACCCGACCAGCCGCAGAAGCGCAAAGACCTGGAAGATGAGGTTGTGCAGACTTTTTATCTTTCGAATACGCTGACGCCGCAAGACCTGACCGAAATCGTGAATGGCCTGCGGCAGTTGCTGGACTTGCATCGCTTGTCACAGGTGAACTCGCAGAATGCGATCGTGATCCGCGACACGCCGGACAAATTGATGCTGGCTTCAAAAATCATTAAGGATATCGACAAAGCCAAGCCGGAAGTCTTGATCCACGTACAGGTTTTGACGGCGAGCGTGATGCGCATGCGGGATTTGGGAATTTTGCCGGGCCAGAGCGTCTCGGTAGCGTTTCAGCCGCGCTCCGCACTGAATCCCAACGGGAATACCAGCTCCTCCAACAATTCGGGCAGCGGCGGTTCAACTACGACAACTACGAATAACCAGGTCTCGTTGAACAATCTGAAGAGGCTCTCGACGCAGGACTGGGCGATCACGCTGCCTGGCGCGCAAGCAAACGCGATCTTGACCGATGACCGCTCCAAGATCATTCAAGATCCCGAGTTACGCGTGACCGATGGACAGAAAGCTACGCTGAAAATCGGTTCACGAGTGCCTGTTGCGACCGGCAGCTTTCAGGCCGGCGTCGGCGTGGGCGTAACCGGGAGTTCGGGCGTTGTGAACCCGTTGGTGAATACGCAATTCCAATACATCGATGTCGGCGTGAATATTGAAGTTACGCCGCGTGTTCATCCCGACGGCGAAGTGAGCATGAAACTAGTTGTGGACATATCGCAAATCTTGACCACCAGCAATATCGGCGGAATCCAACAGCCAGTCATTGGGCAAAAGAAGGTGGAACATGACGTTCGGCTGAAGGAAGGCGAAGTCAACATATTGGGGGGCTTGTTCGAACGCACGGTGCAAAATAACCTTAACGGAATACCTGGCATCGGTGAAGTTCCCGGGCTCGGCTATTTGTTTTCGGATAACAACCATCAGGTGAACGAAGATGAGACGCTGATCGTGCTGACGCCGCACGTCCTTCGCATGCCGTCGGTCTCGGCGCAAAATCTGCGACCGATGGCCGCCGGAACGGATTCGAACGTGCGTATATATCACGAAGATGCGACGGTAGAGACCCCAGCGACTGCGCACCCGGGTGTTCAGGTAGTTCCTCAGGCAGCTCGCCCCAACGCCGCAGCCGCGGCACCGGGCATGACTCCCACTTCGATGGCTCAGCCGGAATCAGCAGCTGCGGCGCAGCAACCCGGCGCGGCCGTACAGCTTCATTTCGAACCGCCAACCATGGCGATGAAACCCGGCGACACGACGACGCTGGGCCTAGCCATCTCCAATGTGAACGATCTATTCTCGATTCCGCTGATGATCCACTACGACCCAGCAGTGATTCAGGTAGAGGAAGTGCGCAATGGAGGATTTCTCTCGGGCGGTACGCAGGAAATCGCCGTAGTGCAGCGGATTGATCAGCAGAAAGGCGAAGTGGTGGTTTCGGCGACGCGGCAGCCCAACACTCCTGGCGTGAGCGGCACCGGGACCGTTTTGGGCCTGGTGGTGCGCGCCGTAGGTCCGGGAACCGCGAGACTCGAAATTCTGCAAGTGAACGCCCACAATTCGCAGCAGCAACCCATCCCCATTGTGTCCGGAGAAGCCACCGTCCAGGTGCACTGAGATCGATGATTTGGAACAGCAATGGCGTGAATTCCCTTTCTGAGCGCAAGCGGCGTGATGGCTCTGCGGGAGTCACGCTTCTGGAACTGGTTGTGGCTTGCGCGATCCTGATTCTTCTGGCGTCGATTTCGGTGCCACTGGCGCGCAATCAGGTGAAGCGCGCAAGAGAAGATCAGCTCCGCCGTGACCTGCGCGAGATGCGCGACGCCATAGATCGCTACAAGGACGCTTCCGACAAGGGCCAGATTCAGGTGAAGGCCGGAACGGAAGGATATCCGGTGGATCTCGAAGCGCTTACCAAGCCGACGCAACTGACGGGCGCTAACGACAAGCGAATCCGATTTTTGCGTTCAATTCCGACGGATCCAATGACGGGGAATAAGGACTGGGGAATGCGCTCCGTGCAGGACGATCCGGATACGAGCGCGTGGGGTGGGCAGGATGTGTTTGACGTGTTCACCAAATCGTCGGGCACCGCACTCGACGGCACAAAATATTCGGATTGGTAAATTTTCGCGACCAAGCTTGGAACAACAACGACTCGGCAAGACGACGGTTTGAAAAATGATTCGCAGAATAAAAAACGCGAAAAGCAGATTTGGCCAAGACGGAACGGCGCAGAGCGGTTTCACTTTGATCGAGCTGATGGTCGTTATTACCATCATCCTCATTCTCGCAAGCATCGCCGCAGGCCAGTATCAGAAGACCGTGCTGAGAGCCCGGGAAACGAAACTCAAGTCAGAACTCGCAGTGATGAGGAAGGCTATCCAGGATTACACAACGGATAAGGAATGCGGGCCTTCTTCGCTCGACGATCTGGTCACCAATAATTACCTCAGAATGATTCCCGCCGATCCGATCACGAACGCGCCGGATTGGGTGACAAAGTCCGACGACGTTGGTTACAGCCCCGAACAAACCTGCTACGGAGTCACGGACGTCAATTCCGGGTCGGATCAAGTCTCGCCGTTCGAAAACACTGCTTACAGCTCCTGGTAACGCTGCCTGCTGATTTTCCCGTCTCGGAGTCTCCGGGATAAACTGTATTGCCTGTAGGGGAGCTCCGGCGTACATTCCGCCCGACGGAATCCGGGGAAGCAGACGGCCCCTTCTCATTGCTCCGGTGTATTCGACACCTTCCTCCCGCTGCCTGCTACCCAACCAGGAGAAGGCCTATGCGAAAGCTAATGTTTTTGGCGCTGTTCTTGGTGTGTCTGCAGCCCGCCGCAAAGGCACAGGCAACACTGATCCCTGCAGGAACCTTGCTACATTGCACGATAGACGATCCGACTATTTCCCCGAAAACCGCCCAGGTGGGCGATCCAGTCCTTTGCCACCTACATCAGATCTCAGAATTTGGCCATCCGGCGTTCCCGCGCGGCTCCTACCTGGCCGGGCACCTTGAAGCGGCCAAGCAACCGGGTCACTTTATCGGGAAGGGATACCTCGATATCGTTTTCGATCACATTGGTATGCCTAATGCAGACGGCGACTTGGACGCAAGAATCGTCGCAGCGCAGGGGCAGCACGTCGACAAGCAGGGCGACATCGTGGGACATGGACATGCGAAACGCGACATCGTCGAGTGGATGATTCCGCCGCTCTGGCCTTGGAAAGTGATCATGCTGCCCGCCCGCGGCCCCCAGCCCAAGTTGAAGAGCGAGCAACTTGTCACTCTGAAAGTGATGCAAGATGTGGAGTTGCCTCAGTTAACGGCATATTTATCGCCATCGTCGCCGGCGCGCCAGTATGGAAACCCGGCCGCGCGTACGCAATCCTATACGCTGCCATCCTCGGGGACTTCCGCGCAACCATCCGGCAGTTCTTTCACGGTGGACCCTTTATCCAGGGTGTATTACGTCCTGCCCGCTGCTCCTGCGCTGGACCCGCCCGTGAGCGCAACGCCAGCAGCAGTTTCGACCAGGCAGACGCCGTTAAACGCGCCCGCCCGCAGCCTGACCCTGGTGGCCCTCAAATCGGAGACGATCTATCCGGCAAAGGATTACTGGGTGGCGGACAGGCTCCTTGTCTACGTGCTGCCTGACGGGAGCGAGGCGTCCACGGACCTGAACAATATCGATTGGCAGCGCACGATGGACTTGAATGCCGAACGCGGGGTACGCCTGACGTTGCGGACCAAGCCGAGTCAGTTCTAGCTCAAGCGCGACGCACAATTTGGCGGAGGGTGTCACCCTCTTCGGCGCTGGTTCGTGCCGCGATTGCTCGAACACTGCGTTGAGATGGTGGCTGCGGGAGGGTGCGGTCCCTTTTGTTTGTGGCCTTGAGCGACCGTTGTAGGTTTGTGTGTCGCCATTTGTGTCGCGCAATTTGAAAGTCAGCAAGCAAACGCGCTCGGAATTTCGAACATCTTCATTGCGACCGTTATTTTTGATGCGAGTTAAATTTCGTTTTCGGCTGGCCCCAGGAGGTGATCGCGTACTTGATCTGGTCAATGTGCGCCCACGGTCTGCACAACGACGGAGGTCAGCGTCCCAGGTTGGCTCTCCGGCAGAAACCGGGTTGGGTAGGAGTGCCACGTTTGGAAGACAGTGTCATCGGGTTTTGTGTCGGGATTACTTGTCACAGTCCCCAGGCCAGGTCGAACCGTACGGCCACGGGGAGTTCATTCAAAGCGGCCTGATAGGCGTCGAGAAACTGGCTTAATTCGGTGACGCCGCCTTGCAGAGATTGCTCCGGTTCGACCAGGACGAATTGAACCTTGGGATAATAGGAACGGATCACTTTCACGTTCCTGGCAACGGATTCAGCCACTTGCTGGATAGAAAAGGTA
>Ga0210401_10000481_pt1 | contig 49077 bp, 47 predicted proteins | sample IncBWH32MmetaG_FD_150866 | JGI IMG/M metagenome (GOLD analysis project Ga0210401, IMG submission 150866) | Forest soil microbial communities from Barre Woods Harvard Forest LTER site, Petersham, Massachusetts, United States - Inc-BW-H-32-M | ecosystem: Environmental > Terrestrial > Soil >...
CATTTGTGGCGGCGGAGGCAATTCGAGAATACGTCTCGCTGAACGACTGGCAGATCGCGGAGATTAAGAAGGGTATAGCGGAGGCCGACCGCGGAGACTCCGCCAGCGACAAGGAGTTGGAACGCACTGTGAAGAAATGGAGCAGTCGTGCGGGTTAAGTGGCTCCGCATAGCCCGCGCGAACTTGGATAGGGGAGCTCAATATATCGCTCATAACAATCCGTCGGCAGCCGCTGGTGTGGTGTTTTCCATAACCGAGGGGGTGGAGCGCCTTCGGGAATATCCGGATTGGGCCGCCCCGGGCGGGTCCTTGGCACGCGAGAACTGGTAGTTCCTGACACGTCCTATATCATTCCCTACCGCGTGCGGGGCAACACCCTGGAAGTATTACGTGTCTTTCATACCGTCCCCGGATGCTACGCGGTTTTGAGTTTTGCTTAAGACTTACGCTGGAGGAGGTTTTTTTCTCGCGTCCCGGTTATCCTCTGCTTTCCTCAGCTTTTCCACAAACTGGCTCTCTCGAAAAGCTGCACCAGAAACGCGATCTCAAGGGCCCTAGCAACTCCAACACTTTTTCTTTCAAGCGAATGCACCGACTTGACCTTCGACTGTAACTTAAGTCGTTGACAAATATTTCTGGCAGGATAGAATACGCGACGTTTTCTAACTGTAAAATTCAAACATGAGCCCCCAGCTTCTCGATTCCGTTCTGCTGCGCACCGACTTCCCTGAACTCAAGCTCCACGCCAGCGGTAAAGTCCGGGACGTGTACGAGCTCGACAGCGAACATCTTCTATTCGCTGCGACCGATCGCATCTCCGCGTTCGATTATGTACTGGCCACTGGCATTCCCCACAAGGGGCGCGTACTGACCCAGATCTCGCTCTTCTGGTTCAACTTCCTTCGCGACGTTGTCGCCAACCATGTGGTCACGGCCGATGTAGAAAAGTACCCCGCAGCGGCGCAAATATACGCCGATCAGCTGCACGGCCGGTCGATGATGGTCATGCGCGCGGAGATGATCCCGGTTGAGTGTGTGGTTCGAGGATATATTTCCGGATCGGCTTGGAAAGAATACAAAGCGAGCGGACGTGTGTGCGGAATAGAGCTTCCCGCAGGACTCAAGGAGTCAGCTAAACTACCGCAGCCTATTTTTACTCCTGCCACCAAGGCGACCACTGGGCACGACGAGAATATTCCCTTCGATGAGATGACGCGGATCGTGGGCGTGGAGCTAAGCCGCCAACTCCGGGATCTTACATTGAAGATTTACAGCAAGGCGGCGGATTACGCCCTTCAGAAGGGCATCATCATTGCCGACACGAAATTTGAGTTTGGGATGACCTGCAAGGGGATCACCCTTGCGGATGAAGTGCTTACTCCTGACTCGTCCCGTTTCTGGCCGGCGGACAAGTATCAGCCCGGACGGGCGCAAGACTCGTATGACAAGCAATATGTTCGGGATTACCTTGAACAAATCCGCTGGAACAAGCAGCCGCCCGCACCCGCTCTCCCCCTGGGGGTGGCGCGCCAGACCAGCGAGAAATACCTGGAGGCTTTTCAGCAGCTCACCGGGCACAAGCTGGATGTTTAGCGAAGCGATCCGTTGGAGAACGCGATGACGGGTGCCGACTGGGTCATCGTGGCTGTAATTGTGGTTTCGGTAATTCAGGCCGCGATTTCCGGCTTCTTTCACGAAGCCTTTGGAATCGCGGGCTTGGTTTTTGGGTATCTGCTGGCGGCCTGGAATTACACGCGGCTAGCAGCCCGGTTTGCGCCTCACCTGAAGTCCGAGTGGCTGGGCGAAATCGCGGCGTTTCTGCTTATTTTTTTGGCGGTGTTGGTCGTGGCCGGAATCGCAGGCCGGATCACCCGCCATATCGTGCAAGAGGCTGGGCTGAGTTTTTTTGACCGGATTTTAGGTGGAGCGCTGGGGCTGGTGCGAGGAAGCCTGATGGTGGCAGTCGTTCTTATGAGCATGGCTGCCTTCACGCCTTCGTCGCACTGGCTGGAAGGTTCGCAGCTGGCGCCTTATTTTCTGGTCGTAGGACGCGCCGCCATTTGGGTGGCACCTTCAGAATTGCGGGCCCGCTTTTATCAAGGACTCGACTTGCTGCGCCGTGAGGAGCTACACAAGTAAACTCGCGGTTGCGGCGTCCGAAACGGAATCTGGCAAACAGAGAAAAGCCTAGCTGGCAGGTTTGAAGAGCAGCTTTTCAAGAGAAAGAGGGATGCCGTGAGAGATCAGCTCGAAGCACTCGTCCTGCAGATGTACAAAAGCAACATTCTGTACTCCGAGGCGGTGCGCGAATTCAAGAAGCGGTTCATCCTCACCGTTCTACAGGAAAACAACGGCAATCAGTGCCGCGCCGCGCGTCAACTGGGGATGCATCGCAACACGCTAAGCCGCACCATTTCCGAATTGAAGATCGACATACGGCAGCTGCGCGCTGGCGTCAAACGTCCTCCCCGCAGCGCTCGTCCTACCGCTTACGATAAGAAAGCCGTCCGTTGAAATCCTGCTGTAGCCTTCTGGAAATCCCACCCAAGAATAAGGGCAGCGTTAGAACGCTGCCCTGGTGGATTCGCAAATCCGGGCTCAGTGCGCGGTGGAATGGTGATGAGGGGCGGGTTTCGGTGCTGCCTTAGTTAACAGCGCACCCTTTTCCATCGTCATCACAAACGGGCTCGGTGTGTAGGAAACCGGCGTGCCTTCGAAGTCCAAGGTAGACCCTTCCTGCGGCATAAGCTTGGCGGGAATGGTTCCGCTCATCGTGACCACGATATCCGCCCTCTTCGCGTCGATGTCATCCTGACTAGCCGCGATTTGCAGTTCGGTTGGAGAGGCCTTGATGACCGTACCTTCCATCTGCAAGGGCACTCCCTTGATCGCAGACCAAACTTTCTCTGCGTCAGCGGCTGCACCCGCGGAGAGTACCAACTCCCACTCGGCGAAACTCATATCCTTCGGAGCTTTGCTCTTGACCAGATCCGCAGCTTGCTGGGCCGGGGTAGGAGGAACGTATGCTTTGATAGTGAACCCCGGCGGTGGCAGCGGGGTGGTTGCGGTCATGGCCAGGAGTTCGTTCCAACCCTCGTCCGAGCCATGATATTTCACGTACTTGGCGTGCCCGAATTTCGTAATCTGCGCCTTGCCGGCCGGGTCCTTGACCAGATTGATGGCGCGGGCGATGAAAAACAGTCCGTTCACGTCATCTTCAGGAGTGGCGGTGAGGCTGGCGAGTGCCAGAGGATAAACGTTTTCGACATTGTTTGGTTCGGCTTCTACCGCGGCGCGCAGATCCTTCTCTGCCGTGGCGTTATCTTTCAACTGGAGAGCGGCAAAACCGGCCACGCTTTCCAGCAGGGCTCCCAACTGGGTCTTCTGTTTCTGGAAATCCGCGTCCGAAACTCCGTCCGGTTTGGTCATGCTGTCAAGAGCCGCCAGACCTTGTTCAGCGTGTTTCTTGGCATCCGCCCATTTTTGCGCGGCACGCTCGCTATACGCCAGTAGGGCCAGCGCGCGAACGTTATTCGGATTCACCGCCAACAACCGGTTCGCGGCGTCCATCACTTTGGCCTGGTTGCTGGTCTGCTGGTAAGCTCCCATCAGTATTTCCAGCGCGTCTTCCTTCATCACGCTGTTGGGGTACTGAGTGAGGAAAGCTTCCAGACCGCTGATCTTGGCGGTCGGATCCGTCTGCTGCAGTGCTCCGACGTAGGCGTTGTACTCCGCCGGATTCTTGATCTCTTTCTTCTGTTGGGGTTGTGATGCGGCGGGTTGCGCCTGTGCGGGCGTCGCAGGTTGCGTTTGTGCAGGCGCCGCGGGTTGCGTTTGCGGTTGCGTTGTTGCTTGCTGACTCGAGGCTATTCCAGCAAACATAATCACAATCGCCACTAGACTCGTCTTCATTTTGAAATGGCTCCTTGAATTGTCGGGAAAACAGACGGCGTTCGTACCCCGGGTATACCCAAGCCCAAATACCCGGCTTGCCAGGAGCATGAGCCTGCGCCCATGCGACGGCCGGAAAAGCCTAGCGCCCCCCGGTAACGTCAACCAGGCCAAGATACAATTTCCGGTGAGCCGGATTATAAGTATGTACCTCGACTAAGGCAAGCTTACTTTCGCGGACGTTCCTGCCGATCTTGTAAGATGCGACAAGGTGCCCGACCGTTATAGGGCACGCCAACATAACAATCATAGCCCAAGAGGTCCGATGTACGAGACTACTAATAACGCTAGTCTGGCCGGCCAAGTAGCCGTGATCACAGGTGCGGGGCGCGGCATCGGCGCCGCCATCGCCGCTAAACTCGCCCGTCTGGGCGCCTCGGTGGTTCTTTGCGGACGCACCCGCGGGCCGATCGAGTCCACTGCCAGCGCGATTTCAAAGGCCGGCGGTCGCGCCGAAGCACTGGAGTGTGATGTGACCGATCTACACTCCGTCGAAGCCGTGGCCGCGCACGTGAACAAGACTTTGGGACGGCTCGACATTCTGGTCAACAATGCCGGAGTGGGCGGATTTGGCGGTCCCTTGCATCAACTGCCGCCCGAGTCCTGGGACCAGGTGTTGAATACCAACTTGCGGGGAGTCTATTACTGCATTCGCGCCTTCGCTCCCGTGATGATTCGCGCTCGTACGGGACACATCATTAACATCTCCTCGCTCGCCGGTAAGAACGCGTTACCCAATGGCGCGGCCTACGCCGCGTCGAAATGGGGACTGAACGGGTTGAGCTACTCCGTCGCCGAGGAGCTGCGCACCTATAATATTCGGGTCTCCGTCATTTGTCCCGGTTCGGTGGACACCGAATTGACTCCGCATGCCGGCAAGGACAAAACCAAGATGCTGCAGCCGGACGACGTGGCCCACGTTGTGTCCACACTAGTGACGCAAGCCCCGCAATCGTTTGTCAGCGAGGTTCTGATGCGGCCGACTCAGAAGCCGTAAGGGCTTCTTTGCTCGGTTCGCTGATTCCGGCGAACTCGAATACGGTGCGGAGATCGCGCCAGTTTCCTGCCATTGCGCCGTGGATCGCGGCTTCGGCTGGTTGGATCCGTTCGTATTCTTTCGAGTTCTCGACCTTGTCCGAGGATGGATCGCGAGGGTTCTTTCGCTCCTTCGGAGCTGGATTGTTTTCGGGTTCTTCCCACGGCTTGCGCCGTGGGCTGCGTTCTTTCGCCGCTCCGCAGCTGGGTCTGTCGCCACACCTTTCTGCGAGGCTGTGCCGGTTGCGGCTCGGCTTTTGCTTCTCGCTGGGCTACGACTTTTGCCGCCTCGCGGGCGAGGGCGCCCGCGCTCCGGGGTTCGATGGAGGGGCCGAATTCGGGGTGTTCGATCGGGTATTGGCGGGCGTACTCGGGGACTTCGCGCACCATCGCTTGCTCGCTGACCCGGTAATGGACGTCGTCGCGATCGGGGCGAGGTTGAGGGATACCCGCCAGGCCTATGAAAAGACACGAGTTGCGGGTATCCAATAAGGCCAGCTGCACCGCATAAGGTTCAAGCTGCTGCTCGATGCGTTGTTCCAGAGCTGCCAGGTCTTTCTCCGCCGTTTCGAGTCGTTGCAGCTGAAGGGCCATCAGGAAACGATGGTCTTCTTCCAACTTGCCTTTCAGAGCCAGTTGCAGGTCGGGAATCTTCTTGCGTAGAAGCCCTTTGGCCAGCTCGGCCATTTCTTGGGGGGTCGCTTTTCCTTCGATTAGAGCTCGCAACATCATTCGGTCGGACACTCCGAACACGGCCGTGGCCACGTTTGCCAACTTGATGTTCGCAGTCTCCAGTACTTTCAGCAGACGGTTGCGCTCCGCCGCCTGACTCTCCACCAACTTACGACGATGGCGCCACATGGGGGCAGCCTTCAGAGAGCAACCATTCGCGCAAACCCACCAGCTCTCGCGTAGTGGTGCCGAACGTTCACATTTGCTTCTGAATCTTTCCGTCCTTGCGCACGATCAACAAGCAAGCCACTACCGTGGCCTGATGTACGTCCAATCCACATCCGCGTTCGATCAGAGTTTGCATAACGCCTCCATCGGAGGCGATTGCTGCGCCGCAGGTCTGGTGCCGACACTGTCATGCGTCCTTCCCGTTTGCGGGTGCGACAAAAGGTGGTACCTTTTACCGGCGCGGGTCAGTCTTGCGGAGCCCTATTTTCATGCTTGGTGGTGCGCCAGAGGCGCATGAGGTCTTATCGAAAACGCCTCGGTTCGATCCCATCGCTCCACTCCAGACGTCTGCCCGAGGCATTTCCGATCAAGGCTAGCGACCATCCGCCAGTAATGGCGCCGGAAGCGCCGAAAAGCTGCGGGGTGGCAGGCTGGAACACACGCGAACCAACGGCTTCAGATGGGCTGCGCTGAAAGCCATGCGGCCGCAATCAAACACACTGTAATCACCATTGAGAAAACGATAGGGAGGATAAAGAGGTATCTCCAGCTCACAACCGTGATGGCGGCAAAGCAAACAGCGAAGGCCCACGCAGTGCCGCGCATGAGCGCTAAAGTCTCTGCCGGAAGGCTACCCAGTTGCCAGGCTAATATCGCCGCGAAAAGATAAAACACGCCGACAGAGAGTCCAGCCGCAACAAAAAGGTCCCAATATGTCCGGCTAAACCCCTGCACGTCAAAGTGAACTGACCGCATTGAGCCAAGAAGGGTATCAACTCCCCAATTGGGATCGGACTGGCGAAAACCAAGTGTATGTCCGACAGCAAAAAACAGCAGAAGAACAGCGGCGATTCGATACAACAGAGAGGCCTTCATGGCTTGCCTCCACAGATAACGGCTGAAGTGTACCACTGTGCTCGGCCGGCACTTGCGACTTAGTAGGAATTCTCCTTCTTGACTGAACGGGCAACTTCCATAGCCACCTTGTCTTCCGCAACTAATTTGAAGCTGGCTACTTCGGCGGTAACGATTGTAATCGGCCATTACACTCAGAAAAGAGAAAGCGGCGCCAGCACGGCCAGCCGGGCGCGCAGGCCATGTCCTATGATTTCGTTGGTTATGCTCGATGAGGGTGTCGCTCGCACTTTTCCTCGCAATGGACTCAATAACGAACCAGCATAGGCGTGCTTGGCTGGACTGAAAGTTGGGGAGGTGCTAAATGTCGTCGAGAAAAGGTAATGCTCACGCAAAGTTGCCTAGGAGAGCCGTATTTGCTAGACCTTGAAATCGGAGATCCTCACCCATCTCTTCTCGCAACACTCGGCGACCGGGATATAATCTCTGCCGCCGCGCCTTCGCGCAAGAGTTTCTGATGCTTTTATCAGTAAATTTCTGGATGTGTTTTGCCGGGCTTATCTATTTTGTCGCCGGAGTTTTATACTTCGAAAAGAGATCAGCGCGGCTCGCGGCTGGGATAAGCTCATCACCTTGGGCTGTGTCTTCATCGCCGTTCCACTCGCTGTATTCGCGCCCGAGCATTTCGGCGGTCCGATGGGAGTCCCGGAGATGGTCCCGTCCTGGATGCCGGCGCACTTGTTCTGGGCGTATTTTGTTGGATGCGCGCGGTTCGCAGCAGCTACCAGTCTTACGGTGAGGAAGTTCCTACGCTGGTCGTCCACCCTGCTCGGATTGATGTTCTTTCTATTTGTCTGCATGATGCATATACCGAATGCGCTCACGGATCCCAAAAATCGATTCGCCTGGGCCTATTCGCTAAGAGATCTCTCTTTTGCCGGAGGCGCATGGGCTCTCGCCGGACTGCATAGTCGCGCCTCGTCGCCGCAACAATCGAAATGGATGATTTTACTTGGGCGCATCGTCATAGCGATTGCTGCGATCTCTTTTGCCGTAGAATTTTTTCTTCATCCAGAGTTTGCGCCGCGCCCGGCTTTCCTTTGGAAAAGATCACGCCATCGTCGGTTCCATTCCCCAGCGTATGGGGATACCTCACAGGAGCGATCCTACTGGCCGCTGGAATCGGCTTGGCCCTGACCAAAAAATCTCGGATGGCCGCAATCTCGATTGGCGCGCATTAATGACCGTCCTCACTCTGTTCCTATATCTGCCTATTTGGATCCTCGCCCATGGCGGAACAACGCCGGCGATCATGGTGACATAAATTACGTCTTTGACACATGGCTCTACGCCGGGAACAGCCGTCGTCCTGGCATCGGTATTGCCGCGCGATCCTGATCACGCGGAGAAAACGTCAGTGCCTCCTGTGACACTTTCCGGCTTTCCCAGTTTCGGATAACTGTCGCAAACGGCCATAGCATTCGCTGAGAACTACCGGCGGGATGGTTCTCGTGATGGGGTAGAGTGTGTGCCCGCAGCGGCTAAAGCCGCAACTCGTTGCAGTGCGTCGCGGCACGGCTGAAGCCGTGCCCTGCCGTTCCTGGCTTACCTAATACGGCAACTCGAAAACTGCTGTAATCGAACAAATAGGGTAACTCGGAGTGCAGCGCGGGCGGAATGCATCGATTCTTCGTTGGGAGTCCTTGGCCAAGACTCCGCTGCCTCCAGGATGACCGGCAGTGGCGGACCGCCAAGGATCCTACCAGGTGTTGTAAGCTGTGCCGTCGCTGCCGACCGCGGTTGAGCCGCTGTGCACGTCGTAAATTCCGGGTTCCTGCTGGTCTACGGTCATGATGGTGTCGGTTTCTTCTTCCACCGTCCAGCTATCGTTGCGGCTGGTCATGGGGTCGTTGGGGATTTGTTTGAAGTAGCCGGCTGTGACCAAGTCTTCCAGAGACTGCGGGGCTTTCTGTTTATCCAGCGTGTATTGCGAGATCACGGAGCGGATCGCGAAGAGATTCTGCTTGAGCACCGACTCTCTTGCCCGCCAGATGGATTGGTTGTAAGCCGGGAGCGCGACCGAAACGAGGATCAGGATGACGCTGATGACGATCATCAGCTCGATCAAGGTGAAGCCATGGCTTCGCTTTTTGCCAGATCTTGCCATCTACCAGTCCTTGTACTTGGTGCCGTCGAGCCCCGTGTCCTGCGATTTGGTAAACACGTCGAAGACGTTTTGCTCGCCCCAGGAGTCGGAGTCGGGATCGTCCTGCATGGAGCGCATTCCCCACTCGGTGTTATTCGTCATGGGATCAACCGGAATCTTGCGGAGAAACTTTAATTTCTTGCCCCCTACGTCTACACCCTTCACCAGCGTGTCCAGATCGGGAGGGTAATTTTCCGAGCCCACCTTGGTCTGGAACTTGCCCGTGTCAGCAGCGTCCTTGTAGCGATCGATAGCGTCACGCAGGTCCCACAAATCGCGGCGCAACTGGTGTTCTTTCTCGCGCTTTATGCTGACCCGCGCCAGCGGGATCGCCAGGCTGGTGAGGATGACCAGGATGGCCGTGGCCACGATCAATTCGATCAGCGTGAAGCCACGCATTTTTCGCACGACATTTTTTCTCGCAACCGTTAACTGCATATTCGAAGCATTGGCGCCGGTGGGACGGTGCGGCGCACGTGAGAACTGCTCTTTCGCCCCGCTGGGGCTTGTCTGTTCTTCACTTTTCCGCCACGGCTTGCGCCGTGGGCTGCATTCTTACGCCGCTTCGCGGCTATAAGGTGCGCCCTGTTCCACCGCGTCTGTGGAGACGGGCGAGGACGCCCGTCTTCCATTGAGTCTTATGCCATTCTCGGCACCTTGGCGACACTATTGGATCGTCACCGTAACTGCGGCCCCGGCGGCGGGCGCAGCTTGCATGCCGGGGTCGCGTACTCCTCCCCGGGCAATGGTTAGCGTGGACTGACCGGGGGCCTTGGCCACTAAAGTCAAAGTTACGACCGTTCCCTGCCCTGAAATTCCGCTGGCTCCCGGTGGCCGCGTCGCCGTAATCTGCAAAGTTCCGGTGGTGTCATCGTCGCGATGAACCAGCGCTACCGCCTGGCCATCGTGCGAGAGGAAACCGCCGTTCGAGACATTCACGACCTGCAGCATCTTGGGATCGTAGCTGATCTGCAGGGGCACGGAAAACGCATTCTGGGCTCCCGAAAGCAAAACATTTACGGCAAAAGTCGAACCTTTGGCCTGCGTGATGCTCGCTGGATCGAAGCTAAAAGCCGTCGGGCCGCTGGGTGCCGCAGCCGTTGGTGGCGGATTCGGCGGCGCAACTTGCGGCGGTGCGCCTGGCGGCTGGGCTGGAGCCGCAGGAGTTTGGCCTGGGGCTGCAGGGGTTTGTCCGGGCGTCGCGGGCGCCATCTGATGGCTGACGCGCCGCAGCCCGATCGCGTTGGCCGTGCCTACGTCAATGGCCTGCTGGTTCATGTCGTTGTATTCATGGGCGCGGACGATGTGCGGAATCAGCACGAATACGGTCTCAGTCTCCGAGTGGTCGGTGGTTGACTGGGCAAAGAGATACTTCAAGATCGGAATCTGGCCCAGTCCCGGAATGCCGCTAAGCGCTTTGGTCTGCGAATCCTCCAACATGCCGCCGAGCATGTTGACTTCGCCTTCTTTCAGTCGAACTTCGTGCTCGATCTTGCGCTGCCCAATTATTGGTTGGCTGATGCCGCCGATGTTGGATGTACCGGTCACGGAAGAAATATCCATGACGACCTTCAGGGTCACCTCGCCGTTGGAGTGGACCTTAGGCGTGATGTCGATGTTCACGCCGACATCGAGATACTGAAATTGTGTATTGACCAGCGGGTTGATGCCGACGCCGCCGATTCCGGGCTGGAAGGAACCAGTCGCCACCGGGACGCGATCGCCGATCTTGAGCGAAGCCTTCTGGCCGTCTACCGCGCGAATTTCCGGCTTCTGAAGGAGCTTGGTGCTGCTGTCGCTGAATAGAGCCGTGGCTGTCGCCGGGGGAATGGTGATGGTGAAATCAGTCGCGTTCAGGTTCGCGAGCTGATTGAGGTTGAGCTGGTTGGGCGTACCCGTGCTCGAATTTAGCGTGCCCGTGTTGCCCGCACCTGTATTGACGGTCGTCGTAGTGTTGGTCGTGTTCGTGAGGTTGTTCTGCAAGGCCACGGTCGCGCTGGTGGGTGGACTAATGCCTAAGGTCCTCGACTTGTCACGGTTGACTTGCAGTATGGCAACATCGACGATGACTTCGGGCTTGGCCTTGTCCAGATCGCCGATTAGTTTTTGTCCCAGCGCGATCTGGTCAGGGGTCCCGCGCACCACAATTGCACCCTGCGAAGGCAAGGGCTGAATACGGGAGATTTCGAGGATCTGCCGCATGGCGTTGACCACGTCCTGCAATTCCGTGGGCTGAGAAAGGTTCGCCAGGTAGAAAGTCTTGATGACACTTTGCTCGAGATCTTTGCGCTTGGCAGGATTGTCGGCAGCGATGAAAATCGTGTTCGGGGTCACCGGTCGCCAGAAGGTTTTGGACTCCAGCGCGATAATCCCGAGCGCTTCTTCGAGGGACACATTATTCAACTCAATCTTAACGCGGCGGGAAGTGTAGTCGGGATCGAACAGCACGTTGATGCCCGCCAGCTTGCCCACGGTCTCGTAAATGACCTTCGAATCTTCCGTGATCTTAAGATTGATGGGAGTGTTCGAAATGGTCGCCAACTCGACCGGGCCCCCCGCTTCGTCGAGCCGCTTCTGTACGCCGCTCGCGGGAGGAGCCGCAGCTTTTGGTGCGGCGGACTTGGTTGCCTCGATCATCTGCTTGGTGTGCTGGATTTCCTGCTGGGCGATGGCACTGGAGGGATCGATGTCGATTGCTTTCTGGAACTCGGCTAAAGCAGTGCCGAGCTGGCCGGCCTCGCGCAGCAACTGCCCGCGATGCACATGCGAAGCTCCAGCCAGAAAACGCAGCCGCTCAAACCCAGACCGGTAGGCGAGATCGCCCGGTTTGAGGTCGTAAGCCTGCTTGTAAAAATCGTAGGCCTGCTCGTAGTTCTGTCGAGCCTCGGCGTCTTTCCCCTTGTTATAGAGTTGCTTGGCCTTGTCAGCCGCGATGGCTAAAGTTACGGCCAGGAGCAACAAAACCATCGCCACCGGGTGGGTCAAGCGTTTCATCAAAATTCCTCGTACACAGTTTTCTCCCGCCGGCCGGCCAGGACCTCGAGATTCAACTTAAAAATTTCTTCCGAAGATAACGTTAGATGCGCGATTATAGCATCGCCTCGCGGCGTTCCGATGTGACTGCTGGGGTGGCAGTTACACTCTTTGGTTCTAGTACCGAAGATGCGAAGCTCCGGGCTTCCCTATTTTTTGTTTTTCTCTTTCTCTCCATCGTACAGTTGCAACTTAGCAAACCCGAGACGTAGCAAGCTACGTCTCTACGGCGGCACTGGACAGACGTTGCCTGCAACGTCTCCCGCCCGACTCGATGCCGCCCCGCTGTTAATGAGATAAGCTAGTAAGAAACCATGCCACGCCAGCCTTCGCAACCAACCCGGCCGAATCCGGAGAAAAATCCCCGCCGCGATCCCACCGCAGCGGGGCAGCGTGATGCCTCTGTTAACAGGATCGCTTCCCATAACTACTTCTTGCTGGAAAAATTTGAGGCGGGTGTTGCGCTAACCGGGACTGAGGTCAAGTCGGTCCGCGCTGGCCGCAGCAACCTCAAAGACGCTTACGGACTGGTAAAGGACGGTGAACTCTGGCTGCTGAACTGCCACATCGGTCCCTACGAACACGGCAACATCTTCAACCATGCCCCGTTGCGAACCCGCAAGCTGCTGGTACATAAAGAAGAGATACGCAAGCTGATCGGCAAAACCCAACAGCGCGGGTTGACGCTCATCCCCACCCGGATGTACTTCAAGAACGGTAAAGTAAAAGTTGAGATAGCACTGGCCAAAGGCAAGCAGCTATGGGATAAACGTGAAACCGAGCGCCGCAAGACTGCAGACCGCGAAGCGAGAGAAGCGATTGTGAGATCGCGAAAGAGCTAGCCGTGTTTGCTCGTCTTCGCGGCTGGTTTCGAAATCCATTGGTTCTACTTGCCGTGACAGCGGGACTCGCGGCATTGGTGGTTCAGTCCGGGGAGTTGGGCTCCGCTGACACCATGCATCGCCTGCAGACCGCTCATTCCTTCTGGACTTCGGAACCACCGGTTTTTCCACAAGAGTACCCCGAGTTCGGTGCGCACGGCCGGGGAGGCAAACTTTTCGACTGGTATGGGATAGGGCAGCCTCTGCTGATGTTGCCGGCGGACATCGTCGGAACCTACATCGAGCGGCTGCCAGTCTTTGAGGAGTACAACGGCAATGACCCGGGCGTGCGCAACATCGTGGTCAGCTACAGCACCAGCATTCTCCTCAGCGTTTTGACTGCTGTGGTCTGTTTTCGGTTCCTGCGCCAGTTGAGTTTCAGCACCCGGCAGGCGGTCGCAGGTGTGCTGGCACTGCTGTTCTGCACCACCCACCTGCACTACACCCAGAACATGATGGAGAACAACTACATCATGCTGCTGACCTTGGCTGGGTTCGCATTCCAGTACGAATGGCTGCGCACTGCGAGCGCCCGGGCGCTGCTCATTGGCTCGGCCGCTCTCGGACTGAACCTGCTGACCCGCCTGACCACCGGGATGGATCTGCTGGCTGCGGCATCCTTTTTATTACTGGTGTCGTGGTTTGAAGGAGTGCGCGGGCGGCAGTTGTGGAAGCGGCTTGTGGTGTATATGAAAACGGCGGTGCCGGTCTACGCCGTATTTCTGCTCATCGACCGCCTTTACCAGTACTATCGGTTTGGATCTTTCTTCAACACCTATGTGCATTATTTCACCGTGGAGCATCGCCTTCTGGATCCATCCTTGCCGGCGAGTTACCCTTTCGAGAACCCGTTCCACGTAGGCTTTCTTGGCGCTCTCCTCGCGCCGGAAAAATCCATCTTTCTTTTCGATCCTCTGCTGGTGCTCACGATTGTCATTGCCACGCTGGCCTGGAAGCGCTTCCAGCCGGTGATCAGAGCGTACCTCGTCGCCGGATTCCTGCTGTTTCTGGCGTACATCTGCTTTTACGCAAAGTATACGGTGTGGAGTGGTGATTTCGCATGGGGCGACCGCTACGTTTCCACGGCGGCGGAACTCGTGGCATTCATCTCAGTGCCTCTGCTGTTGCGTTATCGCCTTGAACTTGGCAGGTTCATTTGGACGATTGGAGTGGCACTGATCGCGGTCAGCGCCTTGATCCAATTGGCCTCGCTCGCTTTCTGGTTGCCGCTTGAGATTTATCAGATGGAAACGCTGGGTCATCCGACCTTCGTGGTCGCGCTGCGCTTCAGGAACATCGCCGCTTTTGCTCTGGGAAAGATGGACACATGGGGACTCAACAATTACGCCATGGCGCAGGATCCGTGGGATTACGTTCACATCACGACCTGGAATTTTCTACCGTTTGTGCTGCGAAGAGTCGGAGAGGCTCCGGGCTGGGTGGTTAGAATTTGCCTGTTGCTGTGGATTGCTGGGCTTGCGGCCTTGACCTGGACTCTTTCGCAATTGCGCGAGATTCTTCGCTCCGACGAGCGCGAGGGCGACAAAATCCGCGCTGTTGCAACCACCCGTTCATGACTTGGATTTCCTTAGTGCACCTTCGTGTTCTTTGTGGTTGAGGAAGTTCAAAGGCATGAACCACAAAGGAGACGAAGGTTCACAAAGGGGATTCCTCTGAGATTCATGCTATTCGGAACTTCGTCGCGCACCCGTTCCGCGTAGACAAGGCGCATGCTAAAGAAATACTCTTCCCGAGTCTTTAGTTCACAAGATTGACAACCATGAGGGTCGCAACCGAGAACTCGTCGCTACCGCTACGACCAGCAGCAACGCTGCGCGCGATCTCTATCTTCAGTGTCTTATTGTTCTTAGCCGGGGCCGCGTTGCCACTCTTTCTCTCAGGACACGCTTGGATTGCCACCCTGCGCTGGGCTGGTCTGGTTGCTTTCGCATTGACCGGACTGTGGCGGCAATCGCTCACTCGCTGGATTTTCTTTGCCATGCTGCTGGGCGGAGAGCTTGGGCTGGACCGTCCGCAACTGGCCGAGCACTTGCGAGTGTTGAGTGAAATCTTCTTGCGTCTCATCAAGGTCATCGTCGCACCGCTCATCTTTGGAACGCTGGTCACTGGAATCTCCGGGCACGGCAATTTGCGCAGCGTGGGCCGGATTGGCCTGAAGAGCCTGATCTACTTTGAAGTCGTCACTACCCTGGCGTTGTTCCTGGGCGTAGCCGCCATCAACATCAGTGGCGCGGGAGAAGGGCTCTCAATTTCGCAGACCGCCGCCATCGCCCCAGTGCAGAACACCGCTCCACTTCGTTGGGATGATTTTGTTCTGCACATCTTCCCCGAGAACATTGCGAAGTCCGTTGCCGAGAATCAAATTCTGCAAGTTGCGGTGTTCGCAGTCCTCTTCGGAATCGCGCTGGCACGATTGCCCGAGGCCAAGCGCGCTCCCATGCTGAAATTTTGCGAATCGCTCACCGAGACCATGTTCTCCTTCACCAATCTGGTCATGTACTTCGCTCCCATCGGCGTGGGAGCCGCGATGGCCTATACCGTCGGCCACATGGGGCTTGGCGTGTTGTTGCCGTTAGGCAAGCTGCTGCTCACGGGATATTGCGCGCTGATTGCGTTCCTGCTCCTGATCCTGTTGCCCATCTCGCTCATTGCGCGGATCCCGCTCGGCCGATTCGTCAAAGCCGTGGCTGAGCCGGCGACCATTGCATTTGCCACCAGCACATCGGAAGCGGCGCTGCCCCGCGCTATGGAAGAAATGGAGGCATTCGGGGTTCCTCGCCGCATCGTCGCATTTGTCATTCCGGCTGGCTACAGCTTCAACCTCGACGGCTCGACACTCTATCTGGCGCTGGCTTCAATTTTCGTTGCGCACGCTGCGGGCATGCACATGGGATGGTCGGAGCAACTTTTGATGGTCTTCACGCTGATGCTGACCAGCAAGGGAGTGGCGGGCGTACCGCGGGCGGTGTTAGTGGTCTTGCTGGCCACTGCCGCTACGTTTCATCTGCCGACGGAACCGATCTTTATTATTCTCGGCATTGACGCGCTCATGGACATGGCGCGCACCGCGGTCAACGTGATCGGCAATTGTCTGGCCTGCGCGGTCATCGCGCGCTGGGAGGGTGAGTTGGCGGAGAATTCCACGACGGCCTAAATGGAGGACGGGCATCCTCCATGTCAGGCTCTCACGGAAGCCCGGCTGTTTGACTCAAGGGCGGTATCCTGGGGGCGATTGCTGGCACTCGCATCGAGTCCCCATAAATCTCTTTGCGCGCCGGCTTCCAGCCCAACCTGTTGTTCGACGCCGGAACCCAGCGGCTTGGTCCAAACTACCCGAAATTCCGCCTTGTGCTGCCGATACTGCAGTGTGATCAGGCTGCCAACTTCGAGTTTGCGGCGGACCGCACCCAGCCGAACTCCGGTCCGGCTGACGTCGAGAGTATGGACGAGTTCGGAATAGGCTTCGCCGGAAACATCGTTGCCGGAAATTCTTACCGGCAATACTGCCTTGGACCGGTCCACGCTTCGTTGTTTGCCTGCTCCTGCCTTTTCTACCAGAGCTGCCAGAGCTTTATTCGGAGAGTTCAATGCGACGTCCTTGATCTGATTCATTTGACTTCGGATGAGCAACGCGAGGGGAGTGTAACTGGTTGCTGACTGCATGTATCTTCAGCCATGCCTCGGGTTTGCGCCATAGCACAAAGGTGGCGGAGTCGTCCTCCGCGAGTGTTAGACCCCGGGCCTGGCCGCCTAAGTCGCGGCTTTCACCGGGCGCGTGACCCGAGTAACCACCACCGGTTACAGCCGTGAAGCATAGGCCACGAACGGGCCATTGCCGGATGGCGGCCTCTAGCGCAATCTGGTGCCAGTCGTCAACGCGTCCCGCAAGGGAACGTGGGCGCGAGCGTCCCCCCTCGTGCTCGACGCAAATCCCGAAAGGGCAGGAGGGGTGAGAACATGACTATCTTACTTCATAGACTCTGGTCAGAGGACGAAGGCCAGGACATTGCCGAATACGCAGTAATGCTGGCGGTAATCCTGGTGATCGTAGTCGGAACGATTCGCTTAATCGGTGGAAATGCGAATAACGTGTTTTCCGCCGTATCCAGTTCCATTGGTGGATAAGCTTCCGCTACCTGATAAATGTCGTCGAAGCAACATCGCAATGATTTTATTGTCATTGAGCGTGCGGCACAGAACCGGGCGGTCCTCACCCGGTCCTCACCCGGTCTATGCTTCGGCGGCGCTGGTGAGGGCGGTTATGGCGTCGTCCAAAGTGGGAAAAATCAGGAACAGCGGTTCCACTTTGGTAGTTTCGAACAGCTTCAACACGCGGTCGTTGAGTCCACTCAATGCGATGCGTCGCGTGGCTTTGTGCCGCGTCACGTAGGCGCTGACCAGTGATCCCAGCCCCGAGGAATCAATGTAAGGAACGTCGCTCAGGTCGACGATGACCATGGGGACATTTTCCTCCCTACGGATCGCGTTCTGAAACAAAGCCAAATTCTCTAATGTGAGCGGCCCTCGCAGACACAGAACGTGTGGGCCTTCCTTGCCGCTCAATCGCTCGATCTCAAGGGGCTCCGTAGTCACCGGGAGATTGTATGGCGACTCCCGAGCAGTACGCAAGCGCACGCTGGTGTAGGCGCGAGCGTCCGCAGTCGTGCTCTCCGAAGGTACAGGCCCAATCGCCCGGACGCGGATGGAAAATGCCGCTCTGGCAGGCAGCCGTTTGGGTGGCGGTAGGCTGGTTTCAAGCTCAAGCTTCTGGCGATCCCGCCGATTTGCAATCTGTAAGTGAACAAAGGGTCGTAGTGCCGTTGCTGACCGTGCCCCTGACGGCCTGCCTTGGCGTCGCTGCTTGAAATTATTCAGGTTCGCAAAGATGGAGATCTCCACGAGCGACAGGGTGTCCATGGTTTGCAGTTCCCTTCCCTCGTCCGCCGCTTCTGTCCTCCCCGAGACGGCTGGCCCCGAGTGCTCCCAAACTGCGCTATGCCATCGGCCGACGCGCCCTCGGTGTGGGCCTCTCGACGGGCGAGTCGGCCAAGGCCAGGACAAAATTGCGAGTGTTTACTGGTGGAGGACAATCCAGCTGAGGTCGAACTGGAGTTACTTACCTTGCGGAAGGATGGGTTCGAGGTCTCAGGCGACGTCGCTCAAACCGCCGAGGAGTTTACCGAGCGCATACTGACCACCCACTACGACCTGATCCTTGCCGACTACGACCAGCCGAAATGGCGAGGAACCGAGATCCTTCGCCGCGAAAAAGTGGATGTTCCGTTGATCGTGGTGACGGGGTATCTGGGCGAGGAAAAGGCAGCGGGCTATATCAACCAGAGCGCTACTGATTGTGGGTTGAAAGACCGTCTTGCCCGGCTTCCAGCCTCAGTACGCAGGGCGCAGCAGGAAAAGCGGCTTCGCGATCAACGCCGTCCGGCGGAAGAAGAGCTGGCCCAGAAGATTGCAGAACTGGCACGCTCCAACGCGGAGCTCGAGCAGTTTTGCCTACGTGGCTTCGCATGATTTGCAGGAACCGCTGCGCATGATCGCCAATTACACCCTGCTGCTGGCCGAACGATTCCGCCCCAAGCTCGACGAACAAACCGACAAATACATCGCTTACTCGGTCGATGGCGCGGTGCGTATGCAAGCTTTGATGCAGCACTTGCTGAAATTTTCCCGCGTCGGCAGAGCGGAGATTGAACTCCGGACCACCGACTGCCGCGCGGTTGTGGAACATGCCCTCACGAATCTGCAGGCCGCGGTCCTCGAGAGCAAGGCGACGGCGAGGTGGGACAGTTTGCCCGTGGTGATGGCTGACCCTTCCCAGCTCACGCTCGTCTTTCAGGACCTGATCGCGAACGCCATCAAATTTCACCGACCGAAACCACCCGTAATCCAAATCGAGGCAGAAAAGAAAGACCACGAGTGGGTGTTCACGCTCTCCCACAACGGCATCGGTATCCCGGCGGAGAACTGGCAAGACATCTTTGTCATCTTCCGGGGTTTGCGCACCCGCGACGAGTATGCGGGAAATGGGATCGGTCTGTCGATCTGCAAGAACATAATCGAACGGCACGGCAGAAAAATCTGGATCAAAGCTCAAGCCAACCCCGGCACTAGTTTTAGATTCACTTTGTTGCCGGAGCTACTCCTCAAGGCGCCGCAGGAAGCACAAGCATGAGAACAACCGAGATTTTGCTGGTGGACGACAATCCTGCCGACACGGACTTGACCACGGAGGTGCTGTCGCGCAACGACTGTCCTAGCCGCATCCACTCAGTGATCAATGGCGTGGAGGCGGTCGCGTTCCTGCGCCGGGAGGGAAAGTATGCCCACGAGATTCTGCCGGACTTCGTGATTCTTGACTTGAATTTGCCCGGAAAGGACGGCCCGTGCCGGGCTCGCCGAAGTCAAAGGCGACCAAGTGCTGCGGAAGATTCCGATCGCGACCTTCAGTACCTCCGAGGGGCAGCAGGACATTGTCCGCAGTGATGAACTCGGAGCGAACTGCGATGTGAGCAAGCCGCCAATCTTCGGGACTCCATCTCCAAGGTGCCGAGCTGTGTGCTCGGCTGAGCGGACAGGGCGTCCGGGCGTACTTGGGCCTGGGGTCCGGCACCATCGTAACCTCGGATTTCGATGCTTGGCAGGGCAGCTTAGGTCTGGCGTGATATACTGACGTTACGCTTAATACCGCGGTTGTATGGTGCGATGGCTCTGGTGCAATATTTGATCTGAGAACTCCCGCCTTCAGTATCCCCTCCGTAAGTCTTCAGCGTAATCAAAACATAAGACTGGTAATGCTGGTCGTTATGCCCACCGGAAATTCGTGTGCGCACCGAGGCCGCTTATGCCAGAGAAAGCAAAATGCAGAATTTTTCAGAACTTTCGATTTCCCCTTACGTCAAAGATCGTTTGGCGTTCGGTGGCTTTTCCATTCCCACTCCGGTTCAAGCGGCAGCAATCCCGGAGGCGCTCGCCGGCAAGGACGTCCTCGCTACGGCGCAGACTGGCACCGGTAAAACGCTGGCCTTCCTGATTCCGCTCATGGAGCAACTGCTCAAGCAAAATACGCCAGGGATTGCAGCACTGGTGCTGGTTCCGACGCGTGAACTGGCGATGCAGGTTGCGGAGCAATACGATGCCCTGCGGGGCAAGCGACTTTCACCCGCGGCTCTGGTGGTCGGAGGCTTGTCTGAAGGACAGCAGCTTCGCGCCATTCGCAACGGGGCTCGCGTGGTGGTCGCTACCCCGGGCCGGCTCGAAGATTTCCTGGATCGCAAACTGGTCAATTTCCGCGGGCTGCGCGTCCTGGTGCTCGACGAAGCAGATCGCATGTTGGACATGGGATTCCTTCCTGCGATTCAAAGAATCGCAGCCGTCCTGCCCAAAGATCGCCAGACGATGTGTTTTTCGGCCACGCTCGAAGCATCAGTGGTCCATCTTGTAAATGACTACATGAGGAACCCGGTGCGCGTCGCCCTTGGTTCCACACTGAAGCCGTCCGAGAATGTGCGGGTGCAAGCGTTCGAGGTAGATGCGGACCGCAAACAGGAAGTGTTGCACCGTTTGTTAGCCAAGGAAACTGGCCGTTGTCTGGTGTTCGCGCGTACCAAGCGTGGAACGGAGCGGCTGGCCAAAAATCTGAATCGCGAAGGATTCGCCGCGGCCATGATCCATGGCGACCGCTCGCAATCTCAGCGGACTGCGGCACTCACCGGGTTTCAACAGGGACGCTACCGCATTCTGGTTGCTACCGATCTGGCCTCGCGGGGCATTCACGTGCAAGACATCGCACACGTGATCAACTACGATTTACCCGAAGTGGCGGAGAACTTCATCCATCGCGTTGGCCGCACCGGCCGGGCCGGCGGGCGCGGTGTCGCTTCTACCCTCTTCGGTCGCGATCAGCGTTCGGAGTTGTACCAACTAGAGCGCACGCTTGGAATTCGAATGGAGAGAATCAGTTCCACTGGCGACCGGACGGAAAAAATTCCATCGCAGAATCAGGGTGCGACGCGAAGCAATCGCCGCCAATCCGATTCAGTCGAAGCAGTTCCCAAGTCCCGGATGGTTCGGCTGCCGGGCGAGGTTCTGCAAGTGCAAATGCAGAATTAGTCTACGCGACAGCCCCGCAAGGGGCTGCCTTCAACTCTTCCGTGAGTTGCGCGACGGTCACGAGGCGAGCGAAACGGCGGCGCAGAGCGTACTCGGTGCGCTCGCGTATGGCGGTGACGCCCAGTTCTTCGCCCGGGCGATCCCAGTTCGGAATCGGAAAAGTCATGGTCGCTTCGGTGACGAAGTCGACTGCGTACCCGAGATCAGCCGCAATCCGGGCGGTGGTCTCGCAGCACTGCTCCATCTGGATGCCGGCGATGGCAACTCGCCGCACATTCTTCTCCAGCAGGTAAGGTAGCAGCGGAGTGCTGGTAAAACAATTACGAGTGTTCTTGATCAGGATCGGCTCATCGGCGCGTGGCTTGATGAAGTCCATCAGCTTGAAAAAAGGGCTGTCCGTGGAGAAGCCCTCGTCGCTGTCGGTGTGAAGAAAGAATATGACCGGCAAGTTCGCGGCGCGGTACGCTGCGATCAGTGCACTCACATTTCTTTCAAAGTCAGGATTGTTGCGGCGCTCCCAGCGTGGTGTGGCTTTGAAAGAATCCTGAGCGTCAACAACGAGCAGCGCGGATTGCGCGATTGGTACCTGGGCGGAATCCAGCATGAACCCTCCTCAACTGAAACACTATGTTACATAGTCCATTGACTGTCCACCGAAAGTAGTAAGGTATCGTACGCGGAACCTCCAGGTTCATGTTGTTTGGTTGGTTAGTGAATCTCCCAGTATGAAGTGTGACTCCCTTTGCAAGAGCGTAATCCAGCCTTTATGGGATTTTGGATTTTTCCCTCGCTTTCCGACGCGCCCGCCCAGCCTGAGGTTTGCTCCGCTCTCTGATCTTCTTCGACAGCAAGGACTTTGCCTTTTCGAGTTCTGCGCCGCGCTTGGCACTGAGCCCGCGTCCGGAGCGGTTTATGAAGTATGTCAGCATCCGCATGCCCGAGCTGGGCCCCTTGGGCGAAACGTTCTTCGAAGCTAGGGCTCTGGCGATTGTGGTCGCACTCTTCGTAAACAATCCCGCGGGAGGATGCGTGGAATCCGTCTTCACACTTGCTACCCATTTGTCTTTCTTTGTTTTCCCCGTCTTTGTTTTCACGGTCTTCATCGAGCCTCCTTCCGGAGCGATTGTGATGCATTCCCGCGCTAAAGAGTTCGCATCCTAGTAGTTGCATCGGACTTGGAGACAGGTCCCTTGATGAAAAGTATTCACAATAACGAGTCTGTGCCGTCCAGAAGTCAGACAGGCAGGGCCCTTCCTGCCGCTCTCGTGTCGCCACCCCGAACAATTGCGGGCCTGCGGGACGCTGCGGCCGCCTGCAAGGCTTTTGATCTTTGGAAGAAGGCAACCCAGACGGTCTTTGGCGAGGGTCCAACCGGGGCCAGAATCATGCTCGTGGGTGAGCAGCCAGGAGATCAAGAGGACCGCAGCGGCCACCCTTTTGTCGGACCAGCCGGAAGACTCCTGGATGAAGCGCTGGCGAAGGCTGGTATCGACCATGAAGCGGTGTACGTTACCAATGTGGTGAAACATTTCAAGTGGACCGCCTCTGGGGCGCGGAAAACGGCGCATTCACAAAAAGCCTGGTTATTCGGAAATTCAGGCTTGCCGTCCCTGGCTCGACGCCGAGATCAGGGTAGTGAAGCCGCAAATTCTTGTCTGCCTGGGCGCGACTGCTGCACAGGCACTCCTGGGAAGAAACTTCAGTGTCAACCGCCAATGGGGTCAACGGGTAGACTCCTCGCTCGCCCCTCACGTAGTGGCAACGGTACATCCATCGTCGATTCTGCACGCCCGACGAGAAATCTCGACAAACCCAAATGCGGGCGTTCATAAACGATCTGAGGAGAGTGGCGCGGTTGGTCGGGGATGAACAAGCGGCTTAGCACGCCCCTGCTAGTGGCGTTTAAAGAATTGAACCGCTCGCTCGTGAGCTTCCGCGGCTTTCCTCGTGCCGAAAGTACCAAGGTTGTGTCGGCGGCCGGTCTTCCGGTCCTTCTTGCGGGAGTATAGGCGGAATTGGCCGGATTTCAGTTTTCGAATCATTGCCTACCTCGGTAAACTTTGATGCCCAGTCGAAGGAAGGCGTTGACCGTGGCAATAGCGCATTGATTCCCCAAGGCGAAGATTACCTGGGTGGATTGGACAAATTGCGGTTTTGAGCGATGTCGTGTTATGAAAGAAGAGAATTTCAGGAAGGATGGCAACCTATGGAAGCTGTGAGCGGAATATTTCGTGCGCGATCAGACGCGGAGCACGCTATGGCCGAGATGCGCTCAATTGGGCTGGCGGCAGACCAGATCACGCTGTTAACCCAGGGAAGAGCCGAGACCGAGTTGCAATCAGTTCCCGCTGATGCTGCTGAGCAACCGGGCATGGGTAAAGCGATTGGCGCCGTAGTCGGAGCTTCTGCCGGACTGTCTGGCGGTGCGCTCGTCATGGCGGCAATACCGGGCGTGGGACTAATTACGGCGATTGGCCTGTTGGGCGCGGCAGTTCTCGGAGCCGCTGGAGCCGGTATTGGCGCCGCTGCCGGCGGGAAGTTGGAAGATTCTATGACCGAGGGACTTCCCGAGGATGAATTATTTGTCTACGAAGATGCATTGCGGAAAGGCCGCAGCGTCGTGATCGCGCTCGCCGACGAAGCCAAGGTCCCGCTTCTTCGGGAACTGCTTAAAACCGAAGGGGCAGAAGCGGTCGATGCGGCGCGGGAACAATGGTGGATCGGTCTGCGTGATGCCGAGCACGAGCATTATTCGGATCTCGGCAGGAATTTTACGGAGGACGAAAAGTTTTATCGACTCGGTTTCGAGTCCGCGCTGCACGCTCGCACGCGGTGCAAGGAATACGATCAGGTCATGGGCGAGATGAACGCTGAGATCGAAGACCTCGAGCGTCAGCATCCCGGCGTAGACGTAGCCGAACCCTTCACGCGAGGGTACGAGCGCGGTCGCGACTACTACCAGCAACTTTGCAGTGAATCAAGGGCTGCGTAAGAAGAAACCTTTCCCATAGGTATCGACCGCCCGAATCGCCGGAGGCTGCCTCTTTCTGAGGCTTAACCCCGGCAAGGTTGTGTCCGCACAAAATCCTCGCTCGCGTTTTGAAACAGAGGCTACAACCCATCTCATAAATGCCTTAGCAGAATGACGCAACAGGCAAGATAGAGCATCCCGAGAAAGTTCTCAGCGTATCGTTCGTAGCGAACAACTAATCTGCGGAAGTTCTGCAGCCAGGCAAAGAGTCTTTCAATCTTCCAACGTCGGCGGTACCGTCGCAGTCGCCTCAAATCCTGAGTTCTGTTCTTACGGTTGCTTCGGTGGGGAGAGATCAATTCAATCCCGTAATTCTTGAGTCGCTTGTCGAGTTTGTCGGAGTCGTAAGCATTATCACCTATGAGATTTTGAGGAGGTTCAGGGATGACCATCTGCACGAGCGTGGACTGCGCCAACGTTACTTCGTGAGGCGTAGCACTTTCAACCGCTACAGCCACAGGAAGGCCATGACAATCTGCCACGGCCATGATCTTTGTTCCTTTGCCACGTTTTGTTTTGCCGACCTTCGATCCCCTTTTTTCGCTGGAGCAAAACTGCCATCGATGAAAGCTTCACGGACATCAAGCCCACCTCTGGTCCGCAAGTCTTCGGCTAGCGCTTCTAGAACTCCTCGCATAATTCCTGATTGCACCCATTGTTGGAATCGGCGATGGCACGTCTGGTACGACGGATAACATCGGGGGAGGTCCGCCCATGGAGCACCGGTCCGTAGCACCCACAGAATGCCATTCAAAACGGCACGTCGACTCTTCCATGGTCTTCCGCGACCATCCTGGCGGTGCTTAGGCTCAGGAATTAGATCATCCAAGATTTCCCAGTTTTGATCCGTAAGGTCACGGGCAGTTGGGGTTGGCATTGGATTCCCCCAAAAGGCTGCTCCAACTATCTTGGGTCGGAGCTCTGATCATGTGAAACGGAAGGGCGAAAAGCTTGGAGCAGAACGATTTCTGTCGGCATTAGGAGTACATTCCCACACCCGATCGACCGGGTTTCAAGTGCATTATTGGCACGCGACCGTCAAAGTATCAATCTCGGGTTGGTCGTATAGCGAAATCGAGGCTTCTCTAGACGCGTCATGGTACGCCCTCGCCATTGGTTTTCGAAAAAATGCACCACCGCTCGCTGAAATGTTGGCTCGTAGGGCGTGGAGTTGTGGTCGCCTTTACATTCCGCGGCGCGCGCGGTTGGGATTGCTTTGAGAAGCCCGGCAATCCTTTGGTTGGCGGCATCTGCCTTTCCATTGAGTATCAGGACCGGTATGTCGACTCGCTGGAGGGCTTCAGCCGACAAACTGTTCATGAGCGCACCACGAATGACGGCCGCCATCACTTTCGGATCGGTTCCCGTGACCCGAGCTCCTATGAGGTTCGCCGAGGCGAGGTGTCCGGGAACCATTTCCCCCTTTTCCAGAATTTTTGCTCCCTCCTCCAACCACACGCGGGCAGTAATCGGACGAGGTACGGACTCTGGAACTGGCCAATTCTTTGGAAACTCCATTACATGCTCTTCGATGGCGTAGTCTCCGATCCCGGCGAGAATGGCAGACTTCACCTGGGGTGGGTGCAGCAGGAGCAACCTCGCGGCGGCGCCGGCTCCCATTGAAAAACCGATCACATCAACAGTGTCGAGACGGAGGTGGTCAATGAGAGATACCACGTCTCGGGCCATCGCTGAATTCTCGTAAGATGCTTTCTCTCGCGGTTTATCAGAGGCTCCGAAACCACGCATGTCCGGCAAGATGGTCCGCGCACCTGCCGCCAGTAGTGCCCGGACTAAGCCGGGCCTTCCCTCGATCGGAGGATTGGGAAGCGGAAGCGCTCCCCCAAAGACCTCCCGGAACATCTCTTGCTGCTTTTCCAGTAGCGGAAGAATACGTTCGAAATCTCCGAACTGGCCCAGTCCATCGACATAACCTCCATGCAGCAGAATTACAACCGGGCCATCCCCCTCGTCGTGATAAGCAATCCGCGTTCCGTCAAAGGATGTGAAGGTATGCATTGGCTCTGTCCTGTCTGGTCGGTATGTAAGGAGTCATCTTCAATTGCGGCAGGAGTGATTTGGTCCGGTTCAGTGCACCCTTTGGGGTGACTCATCCTGGCAGGGAGTCAAAACGAAAACATGACCGCAGACAAACTCATCACTGCAACCAGGCGGCACTCCCAAACCAGTAATCTCTCCATGATCGTTGATGTTGTACGCATCGGTCAGTTGCTGCAAGCCAGCCCCAGGAGGAAGAAAAATATTGAGATCGGTCATGTGACCCTCTTCCCACAAGAACGCGTGTCGTTCTGTAGCCGCGTTGGTTCACGATGAATGCGTTCGCATCCGTTCCGCCCAGCGTGCCGAGATCGCGCATTGTTCCGTCCTGCCACAAGAAGGCGCGGCTCTGCGTTGCCTGGGGAACGCCCATGCACACGGAAGCGGCATCTGCGATTGTGTTGGTGGCGCAACCCACCACCTGGCCGTGATCATTCACACTGCCCGCCATGCTCTGAGTTCCACCGAATGTTCCAAGGTTGATGGGCCCGCCATCCTTCCAGAGTACGGCCTCGAGTTCGGCCTGCCCGGTGATCGGGTCAAGGGCACCATTCATTGAGAGGCCGGCGATCAGTCCCGTGTCACTGATCCAGCTGGTGCCACCATTGCCGTTCGCTATCGTCCCCAAGTCGGTTATCACGCCGTTCCGCCACTGGGTCGCGTGGCCGACAAAAGAGTCGTTCAGGCAAAAGGGTGGTGTGGCAGGAGCCGAAGTGTCCGTTCCTGTTGCAAGAGTGCCGTTGTTGTTGATGTTGCGCGATCCTTCAAATCCAAGAAAGCTGTTTGGACCGCCAAGTGTCCCCGTGGCAACAACCCGGTAGCCGTGTTTGCTGGGAAGGTCTTGGCTCTCTTGCGCAATCGCTAAGTGGAGCGATGCACTGCACAACGTCAGTGTCACTATGTACATGAAGTGTCGGAACTTCATATTCGTGTCTCCTCGAACCTGTCGGATCAATTCATGCCACGGACAGATAATCTCGTGCGGTGAGCACGGTCTAATCGCAGCAAAGGCGACGAAGGCTCGGACGCACCTCGCAAACTGTGAGACCCAGGCGTCTGATAGGACACAAGAGGTTGTGCAGTTGCATCGACACACTCCTCATCGTCGCTTTGGTTTTCTTCGCAGGGGATGAGAAGCACGGCGCGTTGATCACCATTAGGAAGAACAGCTTCCGCGGTGATCTCGCCGGTTTCGCTAATGAAATCTGCCTGGGTGAGGGTGAGACTGGAACCAGCAGGCAAAGACGAGTTCAGGTCGATCATGTGACCGTTCTCCCAAAGAAAGGCGTGCAGGAAATTGGAACAGTCCGTTGATCCGCCCACTACTTGCCCTCTCGAATTAACCCCAATAGCTACACTGCAAGGATCGCCGTCCTGTGTTCCGAGGTCCGTCATGATTCCATCCTGGGCCAAGAACGCATCATGCGTCTGGGAGTCGGGCAAATCCGCCTTGCCAACTATCGCGCCGGTAGACGAGAATCCGATTACTTCCAGGCTGCTCCCTCCTAAATTACCCAAGTCTGTCAGTTTGCCTTTGTTCCAAAGGAAGGCGTGAACGATTTGGTCCGCGGCCAACGTCGATTCACCAGCGACTTGTCCCCGATCGTTGATTCCGTTAGCGGTTGCGATCGTCCCTCCGAGGCTTCGCAGATCGACCATCTTCTCCCCCATCCACAGAAACGGGTGGATCGTGGGCAAACCGGTGGTGAGATTTATCGTGGAGTTGGTGAAGGAATTCCCGACTGCAAGGCCGTGCTCGTTGAGATATAGCGCGCAACTGTCGGTGCCACCCAGGGTGCCTAGGTCTTTCTTGACTCCATCTCGCCAGATAAATGCCCGCATCTGGGTTGGCATTGGATAGTTCTGACAGAAGTCGCCAAGGTCAAAGGAGTCGGGTGTCGTATTCAGAGCGAATCCGACAACTTGGTCATGGTTGTTGATTTCAGCTGCGTAACTCAAAGGGCCGCCAAACGTTCCCAGGTCGACGATCTGGCCGTCTTTCCAAATCACGCCATCGAAGAATGGTAGGCCAAGCACGTTGTCGACCCCGCCGTTAAAGGCGAGGCCGGCCACTACACCTCTGGCGTTGATGTCATTTGGCGCGCTACCCGAAATAGGGACGCCGGGTAGGCCACCCAAGTCTCTCGACACGCCTTCGTTCCACTGGAATGCATGCGACAGATAACAGTCGATCAAGCAGAAAGGAGGATTAACCGCCACCGAAGTATCTGCTGAGCCAATGGCCAGTCCTCGGTTGTTCAGTGACCTGCCTGTAATGAATGTGAAGTAGCTGTTTGGGCCGCCGAGTGTGCCCAGTTCGACAAGTCTGAAACGGTGATGCACCTCATCCACGGACTGCGCAGCCATCCGACCACGCATTGTCTGTATGACGATCAAACAAGCCATCGCAACCTTGGCGACTGTCTTTAGATTCATAGTGATTCTCCCAGGCACATGTCTCTATGCAAGGCCTTGAAACCCGTTTCCCCGATTGAGGTTTCTCACCAACGCTCATGCAGAGATAGCAGTTCGACCCGACCAACGTCCCGAGGAAACGCCGAGGGTTTGCCGAGGTTTTCGCGCACAGCCATGATGGACGCGCGCATATAATGGAGAACTAAGTTGGGCGGATGGGGCGTATGCAGTCCGACTTTCAACTCGGCGCCTGGCGGGTTCAGCCCCAATTGAATAGCGTTGTGTGCGATCAGAGGACCATTCATCTTGAGCCCAAGATGATGGGAGTCTTGGTATGTCTAGCGCAGCGCTCCGGCGAGGTGGTGCCTAAAGAGCAGCTCGTGCAGGAAGTGTGGCGGGGTACGTTCGTCACCGACGACGTCTTGATCCGCTGCGTTTCCGAATTGAGAAAGGCTTTTGGCGATAGTGCCGGAAAGCCAACTGTCATCGAGACCATTCCCAAGAGGGGTTACCGGTTATTGCTCCCAGTAGTGCCTATCGCGCGCGGGATGCAATCAGAGAGCAATTTGCGCTCTGGTCCCCTCGATTCCATCGCCGTGTTTCCATTTGAGAACGCCGGGAGAACACCGGAAATGGAATACCTGAGTGACGGCATCTCGGAGAGCATAATTAATAGTCTTTCGCGGCTGGCGTGGTTGCGCGTCGTTCCTCGCACCACGATCTTCCGATATAGGGAAAGATCAGCCGATCCAATTCGAGTTGGGCAAGAATTAGGTACCCGCCTTGTCCTGACGGGCCGTGTGCGGGAACGCGACGGCGATCTCATTGTTGATGCGGAGCTGGTTGACACCGCCCGCGAGTCCCAACTGTGGGGCGGGAAATTCAAGCAGAAGCTCTCGGATGTCCTCGAAATCATGCGGGAGATCGCCGCCGAAGTCTCAAAGTGCTTGCAGTTAAGGCTGAGCATTGAGGAAAGCTTACGCTTGGCACAGCGTCCTACTGAGAATCGCGAGTCTTTCCGTCTATTCCTCAAGGCGATGTATCACGTAAACAAGTGGACTGCCGAGGGGAGCCGCAAAGGAATTGAATTCGCCCGGCAGGCCATCGAAGCTGATCCCGCGTACGCGGCGCCTTACGCCGCTTTGGCCTATATGTATGGCATGCTCGGCTACGCCGGCGTGCTGGCACCCGGTGATGCTTTTCCGAAGTCACGCGCGGCGGCACTCAAGGCGCTGGAGATTGACGCCAGCGATGTGAGCGCGCACGTGTGGCTGGGTCTCGTGCGGCTCTTCTACGATTGGGACTGGCACGGAGCTGAAATTGAAATCCGGACTGGTCTGGACCTTGGCCCAAACGATCCTACGAGTCATTTCGCCCACGGTATCTGGCTGTTGGCGATGGGGCGTTGTGAAGAATCAATCCTGGAGATGAAGAGAGCCATCGAGCTCGACCCTCTTTCCAGCCCAATCAATGCGTTCACAATCGCAGCTTACAGCGGTGCCCGGCAGTACGAAGAAGCGCTGGAGCAGTGCCGCAAAACCCTTGAACTCGACCCCACATTCATTGCCGCTCGGGCACATCGTGCTGCGCTCCTTGCCCGGCTCGGTCGATATGACGAAGCAATTGAAGAGGCGCAGAAGTTTTATGCACTCACTGCCGCGGACTTGCGGGGCAAGAGCGTCCTCGGACGAGTGTACGCAATTGCGGGCAGGGTTGAAGAGGCTCGGAAGATCGCCGAGGAGCTCGAAAGCCAGGCCAGGCCCTCCAACCTTGCCTCGGCACTTCCATATATCTACGCCACTTTGGGAGATCGTGACCGCGCGTTTTACTGGCTGGAAGAAGCTTATCGTGCGCGTGTTAGTGAGCTTGTCTTCATCAGTCACGTGCCAGACTGCGATGGCTTGCGAGGCGATTCTCGTTTTGAGGATCTGCTACGCGGAATTGGTATTCCGGCAGATGCAAGCACGATCCTCAAGAGTATGGGGCCGCCAGCCCAAGACCGTCGAGCACACCCAGAGGACGAAAGTGGGGCATGATCGAAAGATCTAGAAACCGTCTGCGCTATTTGTGAGATGGCTTCTAGACTCTTCGGCTACAGCAAACGGTCTGCACGACTACAGAATGTAGTCGATTCCTTCTACCTCAGCCGCAATTTACGGTGGGTTCAGGAGGTTGCTTATGCCTGAAAAGGAAACCGTCGAACGTGCTCAGAAAGACGCCCGCGAGGGAAAATCCCCCAGCACGCAAGCTGGAGAATTTGTGCGAGAGGAGATGCATCACGTTCGAGAGGGGAAACATGGTGCGCGCTCCACTAAACAAGCCATCGCCATAGGGCTTTCAAAAGCGCGCCGAGCGGGGGTAAAGCTGCAAGCGCCTCGCAAGGGGAAGGTTTCCACGAGAACCAGAAAACAGGCCGGCCGTAACTATCGAAAAGGGCAGAGCCACCCCGCCGGGAAGCCCTCGGCTCGACGCTCTCGCGCGACAAGTGGCGCTCTGAAGAAAGAAGGGCACAGCGCGGCGTCACGTCAATCGTTATCAAAACAAGCGCGGAACAGCGCAAGCAAGCGGGGCTCAGCGGCTCGTCACCGTTCCGCGATGAAAGCCGTACGTACGAGAAAAGAAAGCCGCAATCAAGCAGCGCATAAAGCTGCCTAACCCAGTGAACAAAGCGCTACCGGGAAATCCTTCAAGACCTCGGAGACAGGAAGATGCGCGCCGCCATTGGATTTCTGCAGGCTCACGGATTCTCCGGTAAACGTGTTCCGGTACCGTTCAGGACGCGATGAGAGCAGAACGCGAGTGTCCCCCCAGATCTGGGGTCCGATCGGAGCGACGTCCGTGTCTTGCAGCAGCCCCGCTACCAGGCGCGGGACGACCACAAGCACGCTTGCAGATTCGGTCTTCCTGATGAACGCAAGGACGTGATTGGCTTTCACGCCCTCAACCGCCAGCGGCAGATATTCTCCCTCCCGAAAAAGATCTGCTTGCTGCTGACGCAAGCACAGAGTTCTCCAGATCAAATACAACTTGATTCGACCGTCCTCGGGATCTTTCAGTAGTCCGCCTGCGCTCAATTTGCCAGGGTCGCGTCCCAACTCGCGAATACTCTCAAACATTTGGCGGTGGCGGAGATACTCTACCGGGCGCCGGTTGTCCGGGTCGACCAGACTAAAATCCCACACTTCATTTCCCTGGTAAATGTCCGGCACGCCTGGGCAGGTCAGTTTAAGCAAAGTCTGCGCCAGGCCGTTCCATAAGCCAATGCGGGCAACACGGCGTTGGAAGGGCAAAAAGTCGTTGAGGAAGCGGTTCTGTGCGCCCTGAGTGAGCAATGCCCTGACGAACGACAAAACGGCGTTTTCGTATTCGGCATTGCGATTGATCCAGCTGGTATTCCGCTTGGCCTCACGGATCGCCTTCAACATATAGTTTTCCATCCGCTCTGCAAACATCTTCCAGCGGTCTGTATCGTCCAAAGGCGACGATGGCCATGCGCCGGCCAATGTCTGGTAGAGCAAGTACTCGTCATTCGGGGACGGAGCGGGTCTGCCGTTGACAAGACGCTTGTGCTCGCGATTGAATCGCCTCCACTCCCGCACCCGAAGCCTCCACAGTCCTGGAATCTCCGAGAGCACATTGATCCGAGCCCTGACATCCTCGGAACGCTTTGAGTCATGCGTGCTGCTGGCAAGCATGGTGTGAGGCCAACGGTGGAGGCGCTCCTGATTAGCGAGATGAAACTCCGGGGTTGTGGTTCCGAACTGGTGAAGGTCGCTTCCGACATCGTTCAACGAGACCAGGCGGTTATAACGGTAAAAGGCCGTATCTTCCAGGCCCTTGGCCATCACCGGGCCGGTGAACTGCTGGAACTTCATGGCGAAGGTCGTCACTGCATTTTTGTAGGCAGTGTCTTGCCCTTCGGCGATGGCGGTCAGAAGAACATTGCTTATGAAGTCAAAGATACTAGTATCAGCGGCCGGACTTCGCCATTTTGCTGAGGCGATAGCACTACGGATATAGCGTACGTCTTTGTCTGAAATGCCGGAGGGGCTGACGTAGGTACGGTATACCGGGAAGCACGCGACCACCTCCGCCAATGCGTCGCGCAGGCTGTTGAGCGTGAAGTCGCAGGTGCGCCGTTTAGAAAGCGCAATACGGCTGAGTTGACTCGCAAGCACGCTGAGTTCGCTGGCCAGGGCAAACCGCATGACCAGCATGCGGCAGTCGTATGCGAGGTCATCGAGATCGATTTCGTCATCGATGAAGTTTCGGTAAACGCGATCCAAACTCACAGCAGCCGCTGAGTCTACGAATACTCCGTTAAGGAGATTGGCGAAGTCGTAGCCTGTAGTGCCGCACACCGGCCATTCGGCAGGTAGCCGTTCGGCGCCCGAAAGAATTTTCTCGATGACCACATAGCGCGATCCGCTCTCTGCGCTCTTTGTGGCTTCGGAGATGCTGCTGTTGAGTCGCTCAAAATATTGAGCTGGATTGTAGAGGCCGTCAGGATGATCGATGCGCAAGCCATCCACTTTACCCTCTGCCATCAGGCCGAGGACCAGCCGGTGGGTTGCTTGAAAGACCGCCTCGTTCTCCACGCAAATGCCAGCCAGATCGTTGGTATCGAAAAAGCGCCGATAGTTGACGTCGTCAGACGCTACTCTCCAGTTAGCCAACCGGAACGCTTGCGCTTTAATGAGTTCGTGCAGCTCCTCGAAGCTTGCGGGATCAGCGGCTGTCCCATTTATCCTGTCGATGGCTTGCTGGATGCAGGCGACGATTTCGGGCGATCGCGAGCACAACTCCACTAGCCGGTGCTTGTGGATTTCCTTGTCGCGATTGCGCTCGGCGATGCGATCCGCACTCACCTCGTATCTCGCCGGCAAATGGCTGAAAGCGGTAATCAGGCTCTGAAACTCCAGCGAATCCGGGTTCTGTTCGCTGCGGTCTGCCGCCGCGAGCGTGTCCGTGCAATGCTTCAGAATCCGAGGATACTCGCGGGGATCAACGGGAAAGCGATGACCGCGGTAAGACACGTCGAACTCGCCCCGGTCAACGCGAAAGACGAGCTTCAGTTCCCCGCTCTCCAGGTCCACGCCGTAATGATCGTGCAGAACCGGAATCAGCACTTTTCCGTGGAGCTCGGCTTTGATCGGATTCCAGTCAATATCGAAAAAGCTCGCGTAGACGGAGGATTCGCCGTTCTCAAGAACGTCGAGCCACCATGCGTTGTCATTCCCCATGACGCCCATGTGATTGGGCACGATGTCGAGTATCAATCCCATGCCATGTTCGTGAAGAGTCGCGACAAAACGATCGAACTCTTCCGGGCTCCCGATTTCAGGATTGAGCGAGTTATGGTCGACGATGTCGTACCCATGCATGCTGCCAGCGCGAGCCTTTAAAATCGGTGAAACATAGCAGTGACTGATGCCAATCGCGGAAAGGTACGGAACGATCGCCGTGGCCTGGACGAAGGTGAAGTCGCGATTAAGTTGCAGCCGGTAAGTCGCGAGCGGAATGGACGACGGCGATTTCATGATTGCAGAAACCACAGCACGGACCAAGGCGGCAGTGTCCCCTCTCTCAAAGTACTGGCGCTCACTTCCTCGCTGACATAGATGACCTTCGAGCTGGCAGGAGTCAGACCTGAGACCGAATCGGGACCGAGATTTGCCATCAGAATGAGTTCTGAGCCGTCAGGAAACTTCCAGCATGCGGTGAGACCTCGACGTCCTTTGACTTCATAGTTCGCATTTACCGCGCACGTCATGGAAAGGCGTGGGACGACGTGCTGACGCCGCAACTTTAATAAGTCGCGATAGACGCGCTGCCACTCTTCATGACGCGGTTCCGCAATCACGCTCCAGTTGAGTCGCGATGCCTCAAACGTCCTGGCATCGTTGGGATCGGGAATCCGCTCGCGTTTCGCCGGATCATTGAACCTGGCAAAATGGGAGAATTCGTTTCGCCGACCCTCGGTGACCGCCGCAGCGAGATCCTTTTCGAAATCGCAGAAAAAGAGGAATGGCGTTTCAGCTCCAAACTCTTCGCCCATGAAGAGAAGTGGGGGGGAGGGCGCGAGCAAGAGGATCGCGGTCGCCGCGCGCAGGGCACGACGGTCTGCAATGTTAATGATTCGCTCTCCGAACGCACGGTTTCCGATCTGGTCATGATTCTGAAGAAAGGAGACAAAGGCGGTGAGCGGCAAGCCCTTGGTAGCCTCACCACGTGGTTTGCCATTCCGGTACGCGGAAACTTCGCCTTGATACGCGAATCCATCTACCAGGCAATGGCCCAATTGATCGAGAGGGCGTTCCGCATAGTCTGAATAATAGCCGTCGCGTTCACCCGTGATTAGGGCATGTAAGGCGTGGTGAATATCGTCATTCCACTGAGCGTTGTACCACTTGGGCTGGCAGTACTCCTCGCGTTTAAGATAGCGGGCCTGATTGAGTTCGTTTTCCAGAATGAGGTGGACATGGCGATCGGGCTCGACGGAACTCCGGACCGCATCAGCCAATTCCGTGAGGATGTGTGGGGTCGAGTCATCGATAATCGCGTGGACCGCGTCGAGACGAAGGCCGTCGAAATGATATTCGGTCAGCCAGTAGAGTGCGTTGTGGATGAAGAAATCTCGGACGGCTCGGCTTTCTGGACCATCGAAATTAATGCCATCTCCCCATGGGGTACGGTGTTGATCAGTAAAGAATTGTGGCGCGTAAGACCTAAGATAATTTCCTTCGGGGCCAAAGTGGTTGTACACGACGTCGAGGACAACCATGATTCCGCGCGCATGGGCGCGTTGAACCAACTCTTTGAGATCTTCGGGTCGGCCGTAAACACGATCGGGAGCGAATGGGAAGACGCCGTCGTAGCCCCAATTGCGCTCGCCGGGGAACGCAGCAACTGGCATCAACTCCACCGCAGTAATTCCCAGATCCGCGAGGTAGTCGAGCCGATCTCGCACCGCTGAAAAAGTCCCGGATGGCGTGAAAGCTCCGACATGCAGTTCATAGATGACCGATTCTTCCCATCGGCGTCCACGCCAGCTGCGATCCTTCCAATCGAAGGCAACGGGATCGATCACTTCGCTGGGCCCATGCACATCCCGAGGTTGAAAGCGGGAGGCTGGGTCGGGGACTTCGTGCTCGCCGTCAATCCGAAAATAGTATCGACTCCCGGGCTTGGCCGCATCGGTGACAAGTTCAAACCAACCCTCGTCGCAATGGTCTAAAGCAAATCGCATGAATCCGTTCGCGTTGGCGACGCAAACATCAACCTGGCGCGCTGCCGGAGCCCACAGTCGAAAGCGTACGTTTCCGTCGTCGCGGCACTCGGCGCCGAACGGCATGCTATAGCGTCGTTTCACTTGATTCTTCCTTTTTGCCGTTGCCGCGACGTTCCAGCAACACGACCATGGACCGCGCCTGTAGGGGATAGGGTGTGCCCGCGTCGTAGGTTTCGACGGAGCGCAGACCAGCTTCTCGAGAAGTATCCATCCATGCGGTCCAGCGGGTACCGGCGCGAAGCGCCGGCAAGACAAATCCAACATCTTCGTGGTGGCCGTTCAGAAGAACGAGGAAGTTTTCGTCCCCAAGTTTTCGTCCGCGTTCATCGGTCTCATCCAGTCCCTGGCCGGAGAGAAACATTCCCAGACAGTGAAGCGAAGGATCGCGCCACTCTTCCTCGGTCATCTCATTGCCGCTGGGATTGAGCCAAAGCACATCTTTTACAGTTGCACCCTTAATCGGACGGCCCTGAAAAAAATGCCGACGCCGGAATATGGGATGCCTCTTCCGGAGGCTAATCATGCGCTGAACGAACGCCAGCAAGTCACGATCTTGAGGCTGCGAATTCCAATTCAGCCAACTGATCGGACTGTCCTGGCAGTAAGCATTGTTGTTTCCCACCTGCGTATGCCCGATTTCATCTCCCGCATATATCATGGGCACGCCCTGGGACAGCAGCAGGGTTGCCAGCAGATTCCGCTTTTGCTTGCCGCGCAGCGCCTGGATTTGAGGATCGTCTGTGGGACCCTCCACCCCGCAATTCCAGCTGCGATTGTCGTTGTTGCCATCCCGATTGTCTTCGCCGTTGGCCTCGTTGTGTTTTTGGTTGTAGCTGACGAGATCCTGTAACGTGAAACCGTCATGCGCGGTAATAAAGTTGATGCTGGCGTAGGGACGCCGGCCACTGTGCGCGTACAGATCGCTCGAACCGGTAATGCGAAAAGCCAGGTCCCCCAGAAGTCCTCCATCACCCTTCCAATAAGAACGCACCGTATCCCGATAGCGATCGTTCCATTCGGCCCAACCCACGGGGAAGTTTCCGACCTGATATCCTCCTTCGCCAAGGTCCCAGGGTTCGGCAATCAACTTGACCTGGGAGAGTACAGGATCCTGATGGATGATGTCGAGGAAAGCGCCCAGGCGATCGACCTCATGAAGTTCCCGGGCGAGAGTGGCAGCGAGGTCGAAGCGGAAGCCATCCACGTGCATCTCAAGGACCCAGTAACGCAGACTATCCATGATCAGCTGCAGCACACGAGGATGCCGCATGTTCAAGGTGTTTCCGGTGCCTGTGTAATCCCTGTAATAGCGCGGATTATCGGGCATCAGGCGGTAGTAAGTGCTATTGTCGATGCCCTTGAGCGAAAGCGTGGGACCCAGATGGTTGCCCTCGGCAGTGTGGTTATAGACAACGTCGAGAATCACTTCCAGTCCCGCCGAATGTAACGTCTTAACCATGGTCTTGAATTCGCGGATTGAGTGGGTTGCCATGTATCGCGGCTCCAGCGCAAAAAACCCGATAGAGTTATAGCCCCAATAGTTGCGCAGACCACGTTCCACGAGTCGGCGGTCGTCCACGAAGCTGTGTACCGGCATGAGCTCGACCGAGGTCACTCCGAGGCGGGTGAGGTATTCAATCACGGGTGCTGTGGCCAATCCCGCATACGTCCCGCGCAACTGGGCGGGAACGTCGGGATGGCACATGGTGAATCCTTTTACGTGCAGCTCGTAGATCAAAGTCTCGTGCCAAGGGATCTTGGGAGGTGCGTCTGCTCCCCAGGTGAAGGCGGAGTCGATAACCCGGTTCTTCAGCATTCCGGCAGCATCGTCTCGGCGGTCGAAAGACAGATCCTCCTGCTTGTGTCCTACCCGGTACCCGAATTGGGAGTCGCTCCACCGAATCGTCCCCTGAATCTGCTTGCCATAAGGATCGAGCAAGAGTTTGTGATGATTAAAACGATGGCCTTGTTCCGGAGCGTAAGGACCGAACACTCTATATCCGTACAACTGACCTGGCCGCACTTCTGGCAGGTAGCCGTGCCAGACCATGTCGGTTTGCTCGGGAAGCGGGACGCGAAGGGTCTCACGTCTCCCGGAAATGTCGAACAGGCAAAGTTCTACTTTCTCTGCATGCTCCGAGTAGAGCGCGAAGTTGACACCCTCACCGTCCCATGTCGATCCTAAGGGATAAGGACGGCCGGGCCAGACAATGGGCTGAGGTTGCTGGGACATTTATCCTGGATTCCCCCCGGGCGGTCGAAGACTCCCTTTCTCAATTTGTAAGGCTCTCGTAGTGAAAACCAAGCAGGATCTCCTGCGCTGCACGGCGCCCACTTGCAATCGCGCCATGGACAGTTCCGTTGTGTCCGGTCGTATCCGTGGCTTCACCGGCAAAAAACAAAGTGTTCTCTACGGGAGCTGCCAATGCCTGTTGCGCGCCATCCGCGCCGACCGAGCCATAACTATAAGCCCCGCGAGAAAACGGATCGTTCTGCCAATCATGAAAGTAGGCGGCATCCAGCAATTGCGCAAGCTGCTCTGATCCAACATGGAGCAGCGTGCCGAGCGCCCGCAAACATTGTTCAACAACGAAACTGCGACTGTTGCAGGATAGCCGCTCGGCGCAGCGGAAAGGAGCCCACCCGGTAATAATCGGCAGTTTCTTGGGCATGGTTGTCCACCAGGTAGGAAACCACTCATCTTCAGAAAACAGAAAACCCATTTCGGAGAGTGTCTTGGGTTCATTGCCGGCTGCAGAAATAGTGTCCCAGAAGCGATGATGAAAGCGGAGAGTTACCCGCATTACTTTGCCCATTTCCAACTTCTTGAGTGCCTCCAGCTTTACGCGAGGTAATTCCGGAGTGAACCGCACCGCACCCTTGGCTTCGACAGAGGCCTGCAAAATACCCAGCGGCAGCGTCACGAGCACGCACCCGGTTGAAAGGTTTTGACGTTCGCTGGCTCGGTGGGCCGTAATCTCGGCGCGTCCTTGGGTCCACTCCACAGAGTCGACCACAGTTTCGGTTTGGATGTCGACATCGGCCTGGGACAGTTCCTCGCGGAAGATCTGGAGCAAATCTTCGTATCCGTTTGCGGAGCGGAAGGCCCGATCCCCTTCGATTTTCTCCTCCGCGCGCATCCCTTGGACTAACCAATGCACGCCGACTCGATCCGGGTCCGCAGCATTGAAGCCAGTGACATAAGCCAAAGCCCGCTGCTCCGCCCTACGGTGTTCTGGATTGCCTTTTGACTCCTTGCAGCAGCGTTTCAAAAAGGTCAGAAACGATTCATCGGGGGAACGCGCATCCATCTGCTCGAGGATGTCATCGACCTGGGAGAAAAACTCGCAAGTGGACAGCCGGCCTTCGTGAAAGCACCACGGTTCACCGGTTACTTCTGTCACCCTTACATTTCGAGCCTGGAGAGGCTGCCAGATCTCAGGTGGCAACCCGTGAATGAACTCAGCCCCAAGCTCGATTGGAGCCTGGTAAACCGGATCGCGCAGAGTAAACATCCGGCCGCCGATCCGGTCACGCGCTTCGAGAATTGCGACAGACAGCCCGGCGCGTCCTAACTCGCTAGCCGCGGCGAGTCCCGCCGCTCCTGCGCCAATCACGATTACATCGGGGATCTTCGACATGACAGTTAGTCTAAAAGGCCAAGATCACGATGCGACACCCCAACGATCGAATTACCAAGCGAGCCTACGCTGGAAATACCACTCGTTTCGCGGATCGACGCGAATTTAACCATGCTATTCTCCAGAAGCAGATTGCACATTGACGTCTTCGGTTTGCCACGAGGCTGCCGATGAATTTCCTGGTGCGATCTTGGTCTTTTCATTTATGATCTCACCTTGGATGATGTCCAGCGACAAAGCGTTCTGTGTCGATATCAGGAACGATCAGATGTCGCGTACCCATAGTTCAAAACGCTGACCATAATCACTCCGTCGACAATGTTTCCCGATGTTGCGTTGAGTAGCCATTTCATGTAAGCGCCCGTCGATCTCTAGCCCATGAGAATGGCAGAAATGATTTCTCCGCTGGTGACAACGCCGTGAGAGAACCTGCCCACACCGACCACGAAAGTGAGAATCCAAACCGTCGGTTGAGCCAGTGGGAGTGGCGGATTTACGTCGACAAGATCGCCGTGCCTCTTTTTCACACACAAACCACATAGCTCCGGGATGGGCGGGAGGCAAGCGGAACCGTCCGATGATTTGCTATTCTGATTGAAGTAGTTTCAATTCAAGTGGAGAGATGGCCGAGTGGCTGAAGGCGCGCGCCTCGAAAGCGTGTATACCTTAACGGGTATCGGGGGTTCGAATCCCTCTCTCTCCGCCATTGCCTTCGTTATCTAGCAGTTGCAGTGGGCTCCTACCTACACTCATACCACAAGTGGAGGAAGCCCTTGGCGCAAAGTCAGAGTAAATCTCACCACATACTTCCAGACCACAGCCGGTCCTCGCTACTGTCCTGCGGTGATTTCGCCTAACGGCCGAATTAAGCAAGATGTCGTGTTAGTCAACGGCAAAGGAACGGCACCGAGGGCGCCTACTACTTAGACTGGCGGAACGACATCGTTGTCACCCGACCTATGCACATTTCAGCGATTTGACTCCTGCGTGAATTCAGCCCGCATCGGAACCTTGCGGGGATGGGACCTGCAAGCTATTGATAATACAGGGAAATCTGTGCATGGAATTCTATGCACGGGTTTGCAAGAAGCGATCGCTATGGGCATAGTGTCGGGAAGCCGCATTTTTATTGGGTCTCCGCAGGACTTCTACAAAGCAGCCCTGGGCGCGGGTTTCGTGCTTGGGGCACACTTTTGACGGAACCACGCGGGTGAATCACGGGCGTCAAGTTAGGCAGTGAATTCGCGGAGAATCCAGAACGGCATGCATAACTCAGGTGTCAACTAACCCATCCACGCCAAGACTGCTAGTTGTGCACGTCACTGCCTTTGATTGAATAAGATAAACTCAAAATCTGGACACCTAAATTGGGCCGTGGGAGTGCGTCGCCAAAACAAGGGCACGAACGCGCCGGCTAGCTTTGCTCGGGCGGCCTCAGCACAACTGTAAGGATCAAGGATGGATGACTATGCAAACGTGGAAACCGAAAGTTATGTATATTGCAGTTCTGTGCTTTTTGTTCGTTGGGTTAGCGAACGGCGTATCCAACGGCGAGAAGGCCAAGATTAAGGGCGTGATTGCTACGCGCACCGGAGAGACCCTGGTCGTGAGCACCAGTTCCGGAGACGTCACCGTCGTTCTTACCGATGACACCAAGGTGAAGAAGTCAGCCGCCGTGCTCATCCCTGGCCTCAGGGTCACGGTAGAAGGCGTCGGCGATGCGCAGAGCAGGGTGGTGGCCAAGCCCATAAACTTCGACTCGCAAGATCTGGAAAACGCCGAAGCCATTCAAGCTGGCGCGACGCCGACCAAGCAAGCAGTCAAGAGCAACGCACAGAATATTGCGGCGAACAAACAGGCCAATCACAATGCTGAGGCAACAGCGGCCAACCAGGTACAAACTGCGTCCAACAAACAGGAGATCGCCGCCAATCAGGAGCAGATCGACGCCGATCAGCAGAAAATCCAGGCAAACACCAAGCGTTTCTCCGAGCGAGTATGACATCAAGGGCGACCTTACGGTCAACTTCGCAAGCGGCAGCTCTGTCATCTCGGCCAACGACAAAACGGCGCTCTCGAAGCTGGCCCAGGATGCGGTGAATCTCACTGGCTACATCATTTCCGTGAAGGGTTTTGCCTCCACCACGGGCGGCGCCGCCATAAATCAGAAGTTGAGCATGGACCGAGCCCAGGCGGTGATGGCCTACTTGATCCAGAGCTGCAACGTGCCCGTGCGGCATATGGTAGCGCCTGGAGCGATGGGTACGGCGGATCCTGCAGCGCCCGACGAGACGGCACAGGGGTCGAGCTGAAAACCGGCGCGCGGAAGTTAAGGTCCTGGTCAACAAGGGTTTGGCTGGACAGTGAGCAGAGCGAAACGCAAAGCAATACTAGGCTAGAACTAGCGGTATTGGCAGTGGTATTAGGCCCTCGGAGAAGATAGCGTGCTTTGCGTATCATCCTTTCACAATCCTCCCACCTTTGCCGGTTTGCTTGGCAGAGGTGGGGGGCTGTTCTTCCCGTACCTTCATAGCTGGTACGTATGGCCGAACGTCGCCTAGTGATTCTAATGTACAGCGGCAAAACGCCATCCTTAGCGATGTGTGACGCTTGTCATTTGAAGTTCTTCGCTCCCCGAGACCTAATGAACAAGCCCGTGGACGCAGAGATGTACCTTCGGGAAAAATTCACATGGCATGAGTGCCATTACACTCACTGAGGTACCGCGTGTTGATTTTGAGCGCATCGAGTGTCCCGCGTTCGCGGAGCGGTTCGCGCCTCGCCATTGAGTTCGTCTCAATCAAATCGACTCAGGCGTCACCTCAATCTCTCTGCGCAAGTCTTTGGACTGGCCCCCCGCATGACCAATAAGTAGGTACCTTTCATGCTTATCCCAGGACAAGGTGAAAACCCTGGTTTTGGGTGTCGTCTTTGCCTGTTTTCGATGCTTCCTCGGGGATCGTTTTCACTCATCTCTCTTATCCCCACATGACGCGATCTTCTGTCACGCCTTTTAACCATAACGTTCACCACCACGGTCTTTGGACCGAAGCAGCTTATGCCAGTTTGATGCCTCCTCCTACAAGGTGGCTCCGAGGACCTACCTTCATCTTTCGTACAGCATGACGATTTCTCGTCTTCTTGACACAATCACCTCCATCAGGTTGTCAAAGGGACTTTCACCCTCCAGCGGTCGAGCATGCTCGGCACACAACAAAAAGGCCGCCCAGTTTGAGCGGCCCTCATTCTAATAAGCTCACGACCCGCAAGGGATTACTTACAGGGTGGCCCTGCGTCGGTCATGAACGTCGCGTTGTCCGAGAACCATCCATGGATGGCCACAGACGGAGCTCCGTAGAACCACGAGTAGAACGCGAGTTCCTGCAGGTGGTAGGTGAAGCCATTCTTCCCAACGATGGGGGACGTGTTCGTGCCCGTGAGTGGATCTCCGACCTCCAGGTTGTTCTGACAACCGCTCACCTGGCCGACGTGTCCCCACGCCGGAGTCGGGTTCACATCGTACGGATCGTTCATCCACTCGGCGGCTTCATGGGACAGAATCACAGTGTCGTCCGCCGCCAAGAATATGCCGTTCGTCTGGAAATCAAATGGAGAATAGGTCTGGAATGTGACCGGGTTGACGGGATTAACACCATGGTACCCACCGGCACAGCAGTTGTTGATGTTGGTTGGATCTCCGATTGACATGCCGCTGTTGTAAAGCATGAACATCGGGAACGTTTTCGGAGTGATGCCACTCGTTGTCAGAGTCGCCTTGACTACGGCCGCGTCAATCAGATTGATGTCCACAATCCCAAGTGAGCTGCAAGCTCCAAAGATTTTGCCAGAGAGCGCCAAGCCGCTCTTCGCCGGCACATCAATCACAAGCGGAGACAAGACCCTGACCGGGGAGAGGCGGACGTGGTAGTTCGCCCTGTCGATCATGCTCCAAAAGTTGCCCCGCTGGAACGCATCGGTATACTGCGTGGTACCCACATCCGTCCCACCAAAATTGAACTTGGCGTCCGACAGATTCGGACCCTGCCGCAGCAGGTCCACGGGCATGTTATTCGGAGCAGTCAAGCACACGTTGTCAGCGACCGTCGGGTCGAAAGTGGTATCCCCTGCTTTAGTTTTTATCTTTCCCGTCTTCTGGTTGATGCTGACGCCGATGGTGTGCAGCTTCAGAATGATCGGCACAACCTGGCCGGTTACGCTGACACGCGCGTCAGATCCGCGCGCAGCGGGATTTGCACCTACCATCGATCCGGCGTAGATGTTGCCGTCGCGGGTGGAGAGCGCTTGGAAGTTCCACACGGGCAACACACTGGCGGCCCTGCCGGACTGGATGACTTGCGCGCGGGTTGCTCGGTCCGAGCCGTGGGTGATAGGTTCAGCATATCTGAGTTGTAACTTGAGAGGCTTCGTGCGAGCCTGATCCTGCCCGGACATGGGCGCGCACAGAGCGAAGAGAGTCAGAACGCTACAAGCGAAGGGAATGCAGAACTTCATACAAGAACCTCCGAAGATCGGTTGAGTGTTTCTGCCTGCCAATGGCGGGTTGCCATCAGTACGGAGTCGCGGCGGGCCGATGCCCGTCGCCGACGACTGCGGCTGAAATTCTAAGGCTGTGTCTCCCCGCGTTTGTCATGGAAATGTCAAAAGACTAACGATGATTTCTAGCTAGCCACCCCTTCTGAGAACAACTAAACAACCGGCATTGGCCAAGGGTCTTTGAGGCGGAAGTTCCTGATTCCTCCAACGTCAGTAGGTGCCTTTGTCGAGGCCCGTCAACTGATTAAAGGAAAGACTCACTTCGGTTGGGCTAGTTGAATCTGACTGCGGGTTCGGTGCCAGTGGGATAGTGGTGACGGTCGAGGTGAGCGTTGACGGACAAGCCGGATGGAGTTGTGACCCACACCACCAATTGCCTGGGCGGGTTAGCATATCCGATGCACACGGAGGCAACGAACCATGTTCAGCTCGGACGTAAAAGCCTCGGCTGCCCTGCGGCGATGAACTGCAGCGGTAGGAACGATCGGGGAGGCGAACCTGAGGGCCTGAACATAACGAAATGGCTGCAGTCTCGAAAAGGCGATCCGTCATGAAATCGTTTGGACGGGGAAACGCGGGAAGCCGACCTCGATAGTGTACGGGGGAAGGCCGTGGACGTGGAGGAAGAAACAGGCAGGTGTACTCCACGGGACCGCCGTGACAGGGGCGCAGGCACTCAGGGAAGGATTCACACATAAAACCTGCGCCTCCAAGCGAGGTCGCTGAATCTCGACGTTCACTTCACAAACGTCAGCCCATGCGGGACTGCGGCGCGGAAAACGTAGGCGTACAGCATCACGATAATTCCGACGATGGCGCCAAGAGCCACAGAGTGCCACACCACAAAACGGAAGATGATTCCCTCGTTCCCCACTTGCTCGGTGGCTGCGGTGGCAATCGTGATGGATTGGGCATCGACCATTTTGCCCATGACTCCGCCGGCGCTATTCGCCGCGCACATCAGAACTGGGTCGATGCCGAGTTGCTGGGATGTAATTCGCTGCAGGCTACCAAAGAGCGCATTCGAGGACGTATCGCTGCCGGTGAGGGCAACCCCGAGCCAGCCCAGGAATGTGCCAAAGAACGGATAGAGCCACCCGGTGCGCGTGAATGCGAGACCCAACACAGCATCCAGGCCTGAGTACCGCGTCACGTAACCTAGACCCAACATGAATGAGATCGCGATCATAGCCAGCCGCATGCGCACCAGCGTGCGCCAGAAAACTCTCATGAGCCGAACTGGGCCCAGCCCCAGCAACAACCCTGAAACGATGGCAGCGAAGAAACATCCTGTCCCAGTTGCCGACAGCCAGTTGAAATCGTATCGCGCGGGCTCGGCAGTCGGCTTGGACACGACCGGCGCAGCGCGATAAATGGCGCCGTGCAGGTAGGGCACATCCCACCCGGGCGGACCCGGACGCGGTTTGCCGTCAACAAGCACGACTCGAAAAGCGGGCGTGGTTGCTCGATTCATGGCGAGTTTAATCGACGGAAGCCCCCACAGAAGCACAAAGACTGACAGGATGGCGAAAGGCATCCAAGCTCGCAAGACCTGGCCAGCGGTGTAAGGATGCACCTTGAGATATCCGTCAAACTTCTCCGCCGACCACTCCCCGCCAAACTGGTCCGCGATCTCCGCCGTGGGCGGTGGCAAAGACGATGCATTCTTGTCGTAATCGAAGCGCCAGATCTTCTTCGGCTTCCAGAAACGGAGAAAGACTACGACGGCGATAATCGAAATTACACCGCCCATAATGTCGACAAGGTTGCTGTCCACGTAATTCGACCAAAAGAACTGAGTGAGCGCGAACGAGAATCCGACCACCAAAATGGCCGGAAACACCTCAAACGTTTCCTGCCAGCCCACCATCGTTCGCACCAGCCAGAAAGGAACGATGACGGCGGTGAAAGGAAGTATGCGGCCAATCATGGCATTGAGATCGGACTCGGGAAGAGAAGTGACGGCCGCAAGGGTGTGGACGGGCGTCCCGATGGCACCCCAGGCTACCGGCGCGGTGTTAGCAATCAGATTCAGTGCGGCGGCATGAAACGGCCTGAACCCGAGGCCGATCATGAAAGCTCCGGCGATGGCAACTGGTGCCCCAAAGCCGGCCGCGCCCTCGATGAAAGCTCCAAAACAAAACGCGACTAACAGCGCCTGCAACCGGCGGTCGGCGGTGATTCCCGCGATCGATTCTTTCATGATTTCGAACTGCCCGGTCTCGACCGAAATGTCGTACAGATATACAGCTGCGAGAACAATCCAGGCGATTTTAAGCAAGCCGAAGGCGACACCGTACCCGAAACTTATCACGGCCAGGGTCAGAGGCATCTTGAAAAATAGAATCGCGACTGCCATCGCCGTCAGTGCCCCGGCAATCGCGCACCAGTGTGGCTTCACCTTGAAGCCGGCCAACAGGCTAAAAAGCGCGATTATCGGAAGTCCCGCGACCAGCGTCGAGAGCCACCAATGACCAAATGGATCGTAGATCTGAGTCCAGGGCATACCCCGCTCCCTTCAAAAGAGAGTCCGGTGCTCAACTGAAAACTTGCGGCAAGAATCAACTCCACTCCCAGCTCTTTGGAACATTCACGTACGAACGGTCCAACGCCGTGATGGACGGGCAACCGAGCAGCCTGAGAGTGCGTTCCACATCAGTTCGCAAAATCTCAATCGCACGCGTCACGCCTGCTTCACCCGCCGCTGCCAGACCGTACGCGTAAGCACGCCCACACAAAACCGCGCGCGCGCCCAGGCAAATGGCTTTGATCACGTCGGTTCCTCGACGAATGCCTCCATCCATCAGCACTTCGACTTGACCGTTCGCCGCCTTGACAACTTCGGGTAAGGCTCGCAAAGAGGCGGGAACGCAATCAAGTTGACGGCCGCCGTGATTCGATACGACCACAGCGGCGGCGCCCTCATCAATGGCGCGACGAGCGTCGTCGCCGGTGAGGACGCCCTTAACCACGATCGGTCCGCCCCAGTGCTGGCGAATCCAACCCAAGTCTGCCCAGGTGACCGCTGCGCTGGCTAAGGCTGCGCCAATATCGACGAGCGTCATTGGCCCCTGCCCGGGGATGACAACATTCGGAAGTCCGGGTAGCCCGCCGTCGCGCAGGAAGCTAATCAGCCATCCCGGATGACGCAATAAGTGGGGAATAAACGGGATCTTCGCCAGCAGACCGCCGCTGATCAGCTCCTTCGTACCGTTGCGAAAATCTCGCTCGCGCATGCCGGAAACTGGAGTATCAATCGTGACCACTAGCGCGGAAAATCCCGCAACCCGCGCTCTCTCGATCACAGCCTCGGCAGCCCCGCGACCGCCCATCAGGTAAAGCTGGTAGAAGACCGGTCCACTGGAGCCCGCTTTTACATCTTCCAGCTTGTGTCCCGAAATTGTAGACAGAATATAAGCCGTGCCCGCCGCACCAGCCGCCCGCGCAGCTACGACTTCGCCGCCGGGATGCATCAGACGGCTATATCCGACGGGAGCCAGCAAGAATGGAAGGGAAAGGTTGAAACCCAGCACGCGCGTGCGCAACTCACAATTTGGATGGGCTACGGCGTGACGGGGCCGGAACGTAACGTCCTCGAATACCCGGCAGTTCTCGCGGAGCGTCACCTCGCCTTCCGCCCCGCCGTCGAGGTAGTCGAAAACCGCCTTCGGCAATCGTCGACGCGCGATGGGCCGAAAGTCATCGATAGTAACGACGCGCGCGACCGTAGGGGATGTTGTCGTCATCGGCGATTCCAGTAGCTGTACAAAATAGGTAGATGGTATCACCGGAAAACCGAAAGAGGAAAACAGGGAGCTTACCAGAACCTATATGTCAATCCGCTTGTCCGTGTGCCGGTTCACATACCAGCACGGAGTGTAGCCGAAGTGAGGAAATATGGAGTGAACGCAAACCTGGATTTGCGGTTGGGCGTAATCGTATTCGGTTCGCCCATTCTTCTCATGGATCGCATAGTAGGGCTGGATGGTTACATTGGAAAATGCATCGTGGCCCTTCCGAATTCGATATCGAACGGAAAGATAGTCACCCACGTACGTGAGCAGCGCCAATATCACGACGGCAGCAGCAATACGGAGGAGTATGCTTTTCAATCGTTTCTTTTCCGCGCCGTCGTAGATGACGACGCGCTCGCGAACGGTTTGGAGGAAATCAGGCATGTTTCTGTCGTTGGTCGTTGATCCTTAGTCTTTGATCAAGCCCCGTTGAATCCACGCGGCCCGTGCTGCCGGCCACCTGCGTTTGGCTAGCGACCTCCGGCCAACGACCGTTTCATGCACGAACGCCGGTCCTCGGTTGGGGACCGGCGTTATCCATCTCTTGACTGAAACTGGAAAACCTAGCTCCCTGGTACCGGCACTGCCGGCGCGCCCGCCGCCACCTCAGCTTGATTGAACACCGCGTTTGCCCCCATGTGCGCTGGCCGGGGGGCCAGCATCTGTTCCTTGCGGTAGACCAAGTTGCTGGCGTTAAAGCTTGCGATTTCGAAGCCGTGCCCGTGGGTGATCGCATCCGTGGGACAAGCCTCGACGCAGTATCCGCAGAAGATACATCGATTGTAGTCGATGTTATAAACTTTGGCGTAACGCTCCGCTCCGCTCACCCGATGCTCGTCCGTATTCTCGGCCGCTTCTATGTAAATGCAGTTCGAGGGACAGGCGGCGGCGCACAGAAAACAGGCAACGCACTTTTCCAATCCGTTCTCATCGCGCTGCAACACGTGGACGCCGCGAAAACGCTCTTGGAACTTGGCGCCCCTCAGTGGCCCTGGTCCATCGGGATAGTTCTCCACTTGCGTAGGCTGGAACATCTCCATGAACGTAATGCTCATGCCCTTAGCGATCGCGGCAATATTCTTCAACACTGGCATACAGCACTAGTATAGCGGAAGGGACGCGCGGGACGCAGGACGAGGCAATGTGGGGGACCCTAGGCGCGGCGGAAGGTTGAATTTGGCGGCGTGGCGGAGCCGACGAGGGTCTGTTCTCCCAAGTCACGTCATTGGTAATAGGGCAAAGAGTGATGGTGAGAAAAGGCCCGGTCCAGGAGGAGATTCGCGGGCG
>Ga0210401_10000484_pt1 | contig 48686 bp, 52 predicted proteins | sample IncBWH32MmetaG_FD_150866 | JGI IMG/M metagenome (GOLD analysis project Ga0210401, IMG submission 150866) | Forest soil microbial communities from Barre Woods Harvard Forest LTER site, Petersham, Massachusetts, United States - Inc-BW-H-32-M | ecosystem: Environmental > Terrestrial > Soil >...
GTGCCGCATTGCGATGAATGCACGTTGTCGCAGCGCACCGTGGCGGAAATAGATGGTAGCGGACGCTGCGCGTCCAGTGTCGGCCAGTTACCTTCTCCATCACGTATGTGACGCTCCTATTTCTCGTTGCCAGAGATGACTTCCGTAATTCGGAGACCATAATTCCCATCAACTACAACCACCTCACCGCGTGCGATCAGTCTCCCATCCAACAGCAGGTCGACAGGTTCCTGCACTTGTTGCTCGAGTTCCACGACACTTCCCGTGCAGAGGTCAAGTATGTCTTTGAGGAGCATGCGCTTTCCGCCAAAGCGCATCGTGACTGCCAGTTCCACTCCCATGAGCATTCCTAACTTCTCAGTGCCAGTGATGGAGGGTGGTGTCCCTGGAGGGGTCGAGACGATAGATTGCAAACTCTCGAGCAGTGTGTTCTCCAAGCGGAGCTCGAACGTAGCGGGATTGGCAAATTGAGCTTGCAATACCTGTACTGAGGATGGGTCCCAAGAAGGTGCAGGAGTCTTCTTGGCCTGGTGTGTGACGACGCATTTGCTCTCCATACTCTTCTGAACGCCCGCGGCACTCAGATTAAATATTTCGAGCAGGAGCGTGTCGACATCACCGACAGGTGAACTAGTAACACTCTGGCGGAACGCCAAAGGCAGTCGAAACGCGAGTTCGCCTTTCAATTGGCCTGATGCGGAAATCGTAATCCAGGTGTCATCTTCGGAGATTAAGGGCAGATTAGATGAAGAGGGAAGCGCGACGCAGGAAACAGCCACGCCAATCTTCTCGGCCAGTACTGCGCTGAGGCTGTTCAACCAAAGGTTGATATAGTTGCTCGTTTCCGGAGTACGAGCAGGTGCGCTTGCCGTGTTCATGACCGTTCCTTTCCGCCAGTCGGGCGCGGAATTGCCCTATTGAGCCGGGCAACACGCTTTCGGTTGTGGCGCATCACGAAAGCCTGGTACAGAGGCTGGTCACCAACGACAAGGGTGGCAGGTGAGTCGACAGAATGATCGAACACGAGAAGCTTTCCCGGATACAGGTCAACCAGTTGTTCAGCAGGAACCCGTATTGCGCTCACGTCCAGCTCAACCTCAAAGGGACAATTGAGAATGCGAGCTCGTACCTGTTCCTTCGATTCTGCCGGACCTTGGGGTTTGCGATACGACCAGTCGGCTGACATTTTGCGCAAAAGGGCTGTGGATACAGCGGCCGGTATGGCAAGGTTCAGTGTTCCGCGTGCTTCAGGCATCGTTATACCGAAACTGAGAGCGAGAGTCTTGTCGTCTGGCGGCATCAGCCGCGAGGCATTGGCTGCCTGCTGGCGTCGATCGAATCGGAATTCCAGCCCGAGCGCCTGCCAGGCAACTCCAAGTTCTCTAAAGATGATCTGGACCACACTCTCGAGAATCTGCTCCTCGATTTCAGTGACCTCGCGAGGCTCGAACTTCCCCTTGCCTTCTCCGCCGAGTAACAGATCGATCAGTGGAAAGGCGATCGAAAGGTCTAGCTGCAACACCGCGGGCACATCCATCGGTTTAAGTTTGCAAGAACATAGGTAAGTCACTTCGGGAAGCCGCTGCAGATACTCGCGGTACGAAAGATGCTCCGCTGATACCACCGATGCCTCGAAGACCACACGTAGAAACGCCACGTAGACGTCTACCAAGTTGGTCGCAGTGTCAAACGACAGGTTCCAGACGTGCTCAATGATCATCGCCCGGGTGACACGCCGCCCCGCGTTTCTCATCAGGTATTCGAGAAGGGCAAACTCTTTCGATGTCAGCTCGATGGCCCGGTTGCCCCGCGTCACGCGATGCTCGACACGGTCCAGCTTTAAGTCTTCGATCGCCAACACGGATTGCAGTGGGGCCCGGCTTCGCCGAAGGAGTGCCCGGATCCTGGCGGAGAGTTCGGAAAAAGAAAATGGCTTCATCAGGTAGTCATCTGCACCTGCATCCAGGCACGATACTCGATCCTCGACCCTTCCCCGAGCGGTTAATACCAGAACCGGCATGTTGGGTTTTCTGCTGCGGATATGCTTGAGAATTGTTACGCCATCAAGTCGAGGCAAGGTTAGATCGAGTACCACCAGATCGTAGTCGAACTCCGTTGCTAGAGCGCGTGCCTGTTCCCCATCCCCGGAGACATCGACGGCATAATGTTCTGCCTCCAGTCCCTTGCATACGAATCCGGCTAAAGCCGAGTCATCTTCCGCGATCAGAATACGCATGTCGCATAGACCTGCAATACACTCGGACCAATTCTTTCCCAGTCTAAAACTGTGAATTTCGCTTGCATGTGATAACTGACCCAATCGATAGTGACCGATGGGCGGTTGTTTCTGGCGAGGAACCCCAAAGGTCAATCGCAAGCCGGTCCACTGCGCATAGATAATTCTGCAGCGTCGCTTTTTCTGATAGGACTCATGCTGTGAATCTTTACAAAGGTAGCTTCCTGCTCGTACCCGGCGGCGTGGTCTTCGCGCTGGCTTTCGCTCTGCTTCACAGTAGTGTCCTCCATGGATTAACTCCAGTTGTCAACTTTTTCTACCTGGCCGCCTTCTTCTCGGCGCTGGTTCTAGCGTGGCGTTTTCACTCAAGTCGTGTTTTCTCAGCCATCATCGTAATGTTGTTGGCACAACAGGCATTACGTTTGTTTTTCGACGGCTCGATTCAGATGTCGGCCCGCGGGCAAGCCGTCTTTGAACTTTCTTCGTTCTTGGTCCCGCTAAATTTTCTACTGCTCGCATTTATCAGGGAACGGGGTTTCACCGTCCGTGCGATTGCCACACGGCTCGTACTGCTGGGGATACAGTCCGTGTTCGTTGCCGTGATGTGCCGGCCTGAGTATGCCTACGCTCTTCAGAAGCTTTTCCATTCTGCGACCCTCAAGTACGAGTGGCTTCCTCGCACCGAGCTTCCACAAGTCAGTTTGCTGGTCGGAGGAGTCGTCATCATTCTCCTCTTGGTCCGCGCGCTGTTGTGGCCGAAGCCAATCAATGCCGGATTTGTCTGGGCTCTTATAAGCCTTCTCATGGCGTTCCATTCGGGAGCTAGTGGCACTGCGGCAACCCTCTATGCTGCCGGCGCGGCGATCATTTTTACGGTTTCGATTGTGGAGACTTCCTACGCCATGGCGTATCACGACGAACTTACGGGACTGCCCTCTCGTCGTGCATTTCACGATGCCATCTTGCAAGTAACATCTTCATACACCATCGCCATGGTTGATATCGACCACTTCAAGAGCGTGAACGACACCTACGGTCACGACACTGGCGACGACGTACTTTGCATGGTCGCCTCGAAGTTGTCTCAGGTAACTGGTGGCGGTCAGGTATACCGTGTCGGTGGCGAAGAATTTTGCATTCTTTTTCCCGGACGCTCTGCTCAAGAGGCTCTGCCCGACCTCGAAAACTTGCGGGCTCTTATTGAATCCTCCCCGTTCCGTTTGCGTGGTGCCGACCGTCGCGCTCGCGCTAGGGGGACCGACCGGCGGTCCGTTTCTCGCAGCAAGCGGCCGTCGGGTCGTCGAGTGAGATTAGTTCGTTTGGCGGGTTCGACAGGTTTGAGAATTACGGTGAGCATCGGAGTCGCTCGACAAGATGAAAAGAACGCTCACCCGAATGATGTGATAAAAGCGGCGGACCAAGCCCTTTATCGGGCCAAAAAATCCGGTAGAAACCGTGTCGAGATGAACGGAACGACTCGGACACGCGGGAAGCAAAACGCCGCGGGAAGCTCTTCGTAGGGCGGAAGTCCTGTGCTTGCCTATTCGCTAACGCCGAGGTTGTCCGTGCCTGATCGTTAGGTCTTCGATCGTGGGGTAAGAGCGCACTTCTGTAGTGGTTCGTTCTGCGGGCATCACCCGGGAGCGAATCGCCTTGGCAAGCATCTCCAGCGCGAGTCCGGCATTTGCGGGGATCACAATTGTGGCGGTTAACAGTCCATTGCGAACCCAGGCCTGGCCCGTTTTTGGCATCCCATCGCAACCCGTAAATGGCAGACCGAGCCAGCGATCCCGTTGCTCCAGATTTGTGATCTCCTGGAACGCCTTCCTGGCCCCCATCGCCATCGAATCGTCCTGGGCAACGATGGCATCCAGGTGGAGACCCCTCGAGGTCGACAGCCGGAGCCAAGCGCTTACCGCCTGGTGTGCGCTTCCCTCGGTCCATTGGGCGCGGACCATGCGCGCCTGGATGCTGCTTGGCTTGGTTTTCTGCATGCCCTCAGTGCGTTGTTGTGCAGCGTCGCTCCCTGCAGGGCCTTGGATGTAGAGAATCGAGCCGCCTGGAGGCACCAGCGCTCCGATCTGTTTGCCTTGGACTTTCCCGACTTCTTCGTGATCTGAGGTGAGCGAGAAAACTGGGACCTGATAGGCAGAGCGAAGCTCACCGATGTATTCCGCATCGCGATTCAGGATGACCCATGCGATGCCGGCGGCTGCCGCTGCCCGTGCCACTTGCGGCAGGCCGGTGGAACCCACCGGCTCAAACACGATTGCATCTGGGCGGGACTCTCGCTCGGCTTGGACAATCTTTAGTAACTGTTGGCTCTGATTGATCGCGTCATTGTCCGCATAAATGACTTCCACCGTTGCACCCAGCTTTCGCGCAGCCTCCTCCGCATTGACCGCTTGCTCGATCTGGTAGTCGTTATCGTCAGTGGTGAGCGAAACCAGAAAGCGTAGCTTTTTCATGAAGTTTTTCGAACCTGGACTACCCAACACTAGTTTGCCTGAACCGCTCCCGGCGGCTCAACTGTGATCTGTGTTTGGAGCAATCGTCTTTAGGGCCAGATCGATAGAAAACTCTGCGCACCCTTCTGATTCGCATGACCACGACAGCGGAAGGGAATCGACAAGTTGGAAAAAAGGGCGATGAGGTCCCTAATAAACATCGAGCGATCTCGGCCATGAAGATGCCTTCCGAGACGCTGGCTGATCTTGAAAGACCGAAATTGTTCCCCAATTGCTCCGCAGAAGGATCGAAACCAGCCGAGGACCGAAGACGTTCGCTGGATTCATTGAGGTCCGAAGCGAGTTAAACGCTTAGGATTGAAGCGGTAACCGCAATAATATCGACCGTGGTAAACTGTAGCTCCGCACGCCGGAGAGGTGGCCGAGAGGCTGAAGGCGGCGGTTTGCTGAGCCTGCCAAGGTTGATCCGCTTCAATCTTCCCAACAACTTACAGATGGGAGCAAGGCTCTCAAATGGGGTGTTTGTGCCTCATTTGGGTACATTTGCTCCCCACTTTGCTCCCCAGCCTTTCAGAAAAACATTCTTGCTATCCCTTGTGAGCGAAAAGCGTACTGAGGTGTACACGTAGAATCGTTCAACGGTACGCTTCGAGCCGAGTGCTCAGACGTGCATTGGTTAGCAACCTTGACGCAGGGCAGGCAACTCATCGAGTGGTGGAGGCGCAAATACAATGAGAGTCGTCCTCAACGATCCTTAGGAGGATGGACGCCGAGTGAGTTCGCCGGTCAAATCGCTTTGAAGGCCGATTTGCCAGGCTCACAAACAGCCGAAAACTCGCCTTGAAAGTGTTACAGGAAAAGGGGACCGGTCAAGTCGGCACGTGTCGTATGATCACGTGCGCGAAGAGCGGGGCAGGGTAGAACGAAGTTGGCGGAGGAGCGGGGTGTCGCTGCAGCAGGAGCGAGCGAGCGCAAGCGAAATTGTGGGCTATGCTGCTGGCCAGTCTTCCAGAACGGAATAAGCGGAAGACGGATAGAGGGGAACAAAGGCCCGAGGGTCGGTAAGTGCTAAGTGGGCGGTTGGCTCTTCTTTACGTTTTGTCCCTGTACCGGAGCGGAGTGCAACAAAACGATTCCGGGCTGCAAGATTCCTTCCCCACACTGCATATTGACAAACATACCTGTCAGCCAGCGTTTCTTTCAGCATGAGAGAGAAGCCTTCCCTCGGGAAGGTCAGAGACCACAAAGCGCAACTTGCCCGCCCCAGAGCGGTCAAGGGCATCGCGATATTGAATATCGATCTTCGTTTCCTCACCCAGCCTCTGACGCAGTTCGAGCAGGAGTGTATGCTCGGCATCGGGTGAGTAGTCATTGCCGCGCACAATGTACACGATGATGGCACCGGGTATTTGCTGGTAGATCTGCGCTTGTTGAATGGAAAGCATGTCCTTGAACACGTGGTCAAGGCGTCCAATACGGGCGCCGTTGCCCAGCACGACGTAATCTTCCTGTCGCCCGTCTATGGTCTGCACCACGCGGCCCCCGAAGCCGCATTCGCAACTGGTTCTGCCTAAAGAAACCATGTCACCGATTTCATAACGCAAGAGCGGAGTAAGAAGATTGGTGAAATTCGTGCCGACCACCTTAAATCCCGAGCCGTCGGGTGAAGGGAGAAACTCGACAGCAGCGAAGTCTTCGTCCACATGCAATGCTCCGGATTCGCACTCGGAAATGTTGGCTACGGCTTCGGCCATACCATAGTGCTGGCGCGGGATGACGCCAAAAGCCTTGTGTAGAAGCGTCTTCTGCTGGGGCAGCAGGCTCTCTGCTCCCGTCGTAACCCACCGCGGTTGATATACGGGGTGGCCCCGCTCCAGGACCCGAGCTGCCAAAAGCGCCAATGCCGAGGGGTATCCATGCAGCCACGGAATCTGCCTGGAACGCAACTCCTCGAGGTAAGAATCAAGATTCTGTGGGCTCAAGTGATAAACACTGAACATCCACTGTGAAAGTGCCGGGTTCCACCGCCAGAAGGGAGGCCGGTCCTGGCCAATTGGGACAATCGATCGACCCCCAAAGTAGGCCTGCCAGATGCCGGGCCGCAGCCCAAATCGTTCGCGGTATCGCCACCATGTAGCCCACTGTTCACGCACGGCTCGCTCGCTAGTGACGAACCGCAGGCCGCCACCAGTTGTGCCGCTGGTGTGAGCGGCGATGGCAGAGGAACCCACCCTGCTTCTAAGCCCCGAGAATTCCTTGATCGCCCTGCGAACCTCAGCTTTGCTGAGCAGCGGGAGGCGCTTGAGATCGTCAAGCTCCCGAATTGAGGCGGGGTCCACTCCAGCGTCGCGGAACCGCCGATCATAGAACGGGATTGATGCGCAGTATTGAACGAAAGTGCGTAGACGTTGGTTTCGAAAATCGATCAGCCGATCGGCGCTCCACGAATCTCGCAACATGACCTCGCGACGCAGGGTGGGGAACTCCCCGCCGAAGCGCCCCAGCCGAATGCGCCAACCCTGCAGAGTGCAGCTAGCGTGCTGCAGGGGAATCGGGAGACAGGAGTATATCGATCCGAGGTTGCTCATAAGTGCTGGGTTCACGTTCAATATGCCCAGTCCAGCCGAAGTGAGGCTGGAAATGGAAGGTCGTCTCGTCAGCGATCTCTGGAAGGGGTCTGTGCCAGTCTGGTCGGTTGCTGGTCACTTGTATGTCTCGCCAGTTCCCCTCTGCCAGGGGAAAGCCACGACAGTGGAAGCTCTGCCTTACGATGGGAATCTTGTCCGGGTCGAACCCCATCAGCCAGGCGCAGGTAGCATCGACACTTGGCGGATGCACCCCGAAGAGCAATATACCCGCAGGCACTGGATCTGGGTTCATTGGCCCACGCCCTTCGCCTGCAATGATTCCGTCGACGAGCGCCAGGTGGCGCTTTCGATTCACGGGTAAGGGTGATCTCAGGCTGCCGTCCGTCGCTCCGTAGAGGATGAGCTTGTTGAGGTCGAGGCACATTCGCCAAATTGTTTCGTTCCCCCACCAGTTCCCGTTGCGGATAACCGTCTCAGTATCACCGAAAACGGGACGCCCAGCCCAGCGCGCGGCGCGGTGCACGAGGGTGCCGATGGATGGGCTGGCCATCGAGAAACTGCGCAGGAACGCCAACGCTCGACGTTCCAACAAGTGTTTGCGGCCGGGATTGGGGTGCTCATCTCCCCCGTTTGCACGCACGCCTTCGGTGTGGTGTGGAAGCCAGTTTTTGTCGCCATTAACGCCGACAAGATTCTTGAGACTGACTGTGATGCCGGCTTTTTTGTGAGTCTTTAGCTTCGGAAGACTAAAGAGCACATCGCACGCAATCGCGGTGCCGGATAGGAGGTACTCGTGGCGCCCTTCGGAATGGTGACGATTCACCTCCCCGAGATCGTAATCTGCTCCGTAATAGTTCCCTGCACCGACGTGCTCTGCGAATTCGCTGTTACACCCCAAGTCGAAAGCCACGCACCCTCGAGGATCACCCGGAAGCTTGCGACGTTCGACAATGACGCCCCCCGAGTTGACCCACTCTTCCAGGCGAAAGTCGATGATCTCCAGGGTCAAACCGCGAGCTGCGTAGAAGTCGCGCAGGCAATCCAATCCGAGCACGCGTACCATGGTGGCGAACGATGAGTCGGTCTGCGGAGCGTCGCCGATGATTACTTTCCCCCGACGACCGACCGCCTTGAAAACGTAGTCAGCTACCGCTCGAATGACGCTTCCATGTGTCAGGACATATCGCCAGCCACGCTCATCACGGGGATGAACTTCCTTTACAAGGTTCGGCTTCAACAACACGACCTCACCATCGTGGATGAGCTCACTGAGCGGGTTCCAGACGGAACTATCGAAAGCTGCACTGTGCAGGCCTGCCAGGCGAAAACAGTTGCGTACTGCGTCGTAGCAGGCATTGGGCTCGGAGCTGAGCGAGTCATTCAGGTCGTATTCCGGATAGGCAACCGCTGGAGAGAATGGCGGCTGCGCCGGATAGGCGGACGGGCCTGCCTGAACGACGACCTGGCCTTCTGTTGTAATCATGACCTTCTCACCCTCGAAACACAGCCGCGTGGACTCTCAGAGCTGCTCGGAACTTGCCCCACCTAACATGCGGTGCACGAATGCAGCGCAGACTGCCAGCAGGAACAAGCTGTTTGTCTCTAGGTAACGTCGCCACATTCTGCGTGGCTCCTGAAGCAAGCGGAAGAACCACTCCAACCCGTTCCGCTGCATCCACGCCGGCGCGCGGCGAGTTATCCCGGCCACGACGTCAATACTGCCGCCAACGCCCTGGCAAACGATCGGTCCGAGCCGCCGCAGATTGTCGTTGACCCACAGTTCCTTTTGGGGAGAACTTACGGCTAGGAACAGCAGTTGCGCACGGCTGGCAACAATTTCCGCGATTACTGATGGCTCTTCTTCTGGACGAAAGTACCCGTCTCGGCTCCCTGCCACCAACAGGTCGGGGTGGCGCCGCTTGAGCTCTTCAATCGCCCGATTGAGGACCTGCCTACGTGCGCCGAGAAAAAATACACGGTACCCCCGCTCGGCCGCTACCCTGACCATTCGCTCCATCAGATCGGTGCCGTTCACCCGTCCTGGAAGAGAACGCCCCAACAGTCGCGAAGCCCACACCACCGGGACTCCGTCGGCAAGCAGAAGATCGGCGCGGTCAACCGCCTCGCGCAGACGACGGTCTCGGCGGTAGTTGACAACCTTAGCAGCGTTTACGAAAACCACATGTGTCGGAGCCTGCCTTTCGATACGCCAACAGATTTCCGACTCGGCGCCGGTGAAAGAAAGCTGGTCAACCGGACACCCTGCCACTCTTATCCGCTTCACCGATGATCTAAGGCCGAAGAAAGGATGCATAATCTCAATTAATGGGGTCACGCTGGCTGAACGATCGATTCAGGTTCAACAATGCGTTCGAGCGGGATTCCAATTGCCTCTGCAATGCGGAACGTTGCTTCGGTGACCTCTACGAGTTCCTTGAATGGAATCGGAGCAGGATCGTTCTTACTGATTGCTTCCACAGTAAGCTCCAGTTCACGTTGATGGCCTTTGTCGCGCTTGGATTTGAATTTGCGTGCGCGGCCGTTGCGTACCAGCTCCAGCACACGGAAATCATCTAGACGCGCGATCGAGCCGCCGCAAAACACCTCGAAGAACTCCTTGGGAACCGCCTTGTCGCCGTTAGCCACATAAACAATGTTGGCCATCGAACCATCTTCAAAAGACAGATTCGCGACTAGGTTGTCGCGGTTGTAGACGGAATTGTCTGGCAGGGCTCTTGCCCACGCGGTCTCGACCGGAGAGTTCACCAAGGTGCGAGAGAAATCTACGAAGTGACACAGCTCGCCCACGACACGCCCTCCAGCCTCATGGGCCCAGTGCTCGCGGGTCAACTGTCCGGCATTGATTCGAATATGAATCATCATGGGCTCGACCCGTTCAGCGAAGAACTCGCCCATCTTGGCTGTCAGGGGAGCGAATCGCCGGTTAAACCCCACCATCAGGAACGGGGTCGATCCTGTTAACACCTGGCGGTCATACTCGTCGGTGATGCTCGCTAGTTCGCGGCGATTGACGGCGAGGGGCTTCTCGCAGAAAACAGCTTTGCCCGCTGCGAGGCCCCTTACCACGTAGCCGGCGTGAGTATCGTGCCGTGACAAAATAAAAACGGCATCCACCTCTGAGTCATCGAAGACATTTGACACAGCGGAGGTCTTCTCGAAACCAGCGCTTCGAAAGGCGGACTCCGCGCTGTGTCCGGAACAGCTCGCGACCCCGAAGAGCTTTGCACCCGCGATGCGGGCTAGCCGAGGAAAGATCACATTGCGGGCAAATCCACCAGCCCCGACGCAGGAGATGTTGACCCCGCCAGCTGCACGCCTTCCGTTGGTTACCTGAGAAGCCGCGGCGCGCGATTCTTTCACTGGTGGGTCAACTTGCTCCGCCGAATAGCGCAGGATGACCGTATAAGCTTTCCGTTCTCGAATCAGGGCATAGGCCGAAGGGGCATCCTCAATTGCGCACTGCTGACTGGTCAATGCGCCCATCTCGACCGAGCCGCTGGCCAACAAGTCGAGGAACGCTTCCATGTTGCGACGTTCTGTCCACCGCACATAACCGATGGGGTAATCAACTCCTTTTTCCTCGTAGCTAACGTCGTAGCGCCCTGGCCCATATGATCGTGAAAGCACAACAGACAATTCTTTGTCGTACAGATTCCGGCGCTCGACCCCCATTCCAATGTCTCCCACCACGATCGCACGTCCTCGATCGCGAAGGATCCTCGCCGCCAGTTCCAATGGTTCAGCGGAAGGAGAGGCAGCCGTAATCACAGCAGCGTCGACCCCGAAGGGGCTGAAATGCCGTACTGCAGCAGGGGTCTGAGAGTCGTTGGCGAGCAAAGCAAGGTGCGCTCCGAAACCCGTAGCAAATTCCACGCGCGCAGGATCAACATCGAGCGCAAGCACACGGCATCCGCTGGCTTTCGCCAGTTGAATCGTGAGCAGTCCCACCAGGCCGGCGCCAATCACGGCCACACTTTCCCCAAGGCGCAGGTCCGCCTGCCGCAGACCTTGCATAGCTATGGCACCGATCGTTGTGAGACTGGCGTCTTCCATGGCGACGCTCGCCGGAACGCTCGCCACCAGATTGCGGGGGACGAAGTTGACCTCAGCATGATTCGCATAGCCTGCTCCACCGCAAGCTACGCGATCCCCCGGCCGCAGGTCGCCCACTCCATCCCCGACGGCCAGCACGATTCCCGCCGAACTGTAGCCAAGCGGCGAGAGCGAATCCAGTCGAGACTTGACCTTCTGGTACGCAGCCGCAATGCCCTCCGCTTGCGCAACCTGAAGAACCAACCGGACTTGATCTGGACGCGCTAAAGCTTTACCGAGCAGACTCTTCTCCCCGGTCTCCAACTTGGTCTGTTCCGTGCCGGCGCTGATGGCCGAGAATAGTGTTTGGACTAGAACACCGCCGGCCCGCAGTTCCGGGGAGGGCACATCACAAACCTCCAACCGCCCCGAGCTTGGATCTTGGAGAATAGCTTTCATATTTAGGGTAAGGCAGATTCCTCCTGGTTATCATTGACGATAACCTGCTTGCACTCCGTGAAAACCCGGGCTAACCGCTGCTTAAACTCATCCATCGTGTAGTTCGAGAGAAAGCGCTTCCGACTTGCAGTTTGCATACGGCGCATAACGGCGGGTTCATCATGCAACAAAAGGACCTTTTCCGCGATGGCCACAGGGCTGCCCTCCTCCACAAAGAAACCATTTACGCCATCTATCACGGTCTCGGCTATACAGCCAACGTTGGTGGTAATAACTGGCAGGCCGACCGACATCGCTTCAAGGATTGCGCAAGGCTGGCCCTCATTGTAGCTTGGCAGGACAAAAACGTCGGCTGCATTGAGCAACATAACCTTGGCGGTCGGACCTGCCACGCCCACGAATTCCACATACTGACCAATTCCGAGTCTTCTGATTACGTCCGATGCCTCGCGCATTTCTTCAGCGCGGTACCATTCACCAGCGAACACAAATCGGCAGTTATGCGCCCTCCCAATGATTAACGGGATCGCCCGCAGTACGTCAAAAACTCCTTTCTCCCTCGCGAGAAGGCTGAGATACAGTACCGTGAACGGCCGGTCGCCGGCACTATTGCGTATCTCTTCCCGGAGTAGATCGGGAACCCCATTAGGTACAACATGCACTCGATCGCGAGGAATAATGCCATCGAAGACTGAAATCAGGCTCTGTCCCAAAACCACTGCCGTTGCTCTTTCTAGCGTTAAACGAATCAGCCAGCGCATCGGACGGGAGCTTCTTGAGTAAAACCTACGAAAGCTCCCTCCGTGCAAATGCACGATAACGTGCTTGCCAAGGATCCTAGCTGGGAGAAGAAACAAACAGTCACGCAAGAATGCCAACGTGATTTGCGAGATCGGTACATACACCACTTCGGGGTGTTTTATCAGCAGTAAATAAAGGAATTGTATGCCGTGCCAGCACGCACGTAGCACATTCACAAGGTCTAACTTTCCAATATTCGAAAGATCTCTTCTGTCTGCGGTATCTAGGTGAACTAGATGGACGCTGTCCGTCATGTTCAGGAGCAGTACGTTAGTCATTACACTCATGCCATTGAAGGGCGGAGGACTTGGGCCAACGGCAAGCACACTGTATTTCTGGCTTAGTTGGTTAGACACACGTTGTGCCTTATGAAACGCTCTTCCCGATTTGCACACGAAGTGACGGTGACTTATACGGTGACTTATGTTGAGCGCGTGTTCCCCATTTCACGGCTTGAGCACGATTTCGCGCTATTGGGACACGTGGGAACTCGAACAATGAGATCCGTATCGACTCACAGAATCAAGTTCGTTGTCTACGCGCTGGAGTCAGGGCAGTCAAGAGTCGGGCCATGGCGGGTGAGCCTGGCTTGGCGGTGACCAAATTGTAGCCCCTTGTAGAACAGGTCTTTAGGGCAGCAAGTTGCGTCAGATTACAAATCCGTACCGGCGGCATGCGACTATCCAAGAAATACACTTCAAGGCCAATAGCAAGGGTGAATTCCGTATTCCTGCACGCTGAATCACCACCATGGTCCTCATATATGAAAACCGCTCCGCGGCGGACCAGATCCTGTGCACCTTCGAAAGCCTCCCGTTCTGCGCCTTCAACATCCAGCTTTACCACAATCGTTGATACGCGGCCGTCGGAAAGCGGGATTTGTTCAAAAAGGTCATCAACCGTGGTCGAGTCGACAGGTTCATTCGGGACGCCGTGTTTTGCTTCCGACCCACCCCGAACGATTCCGTTAGAATCGTGGTGGGCCGGATCGACTCGGAATTGAAGAGTTTCACCAGAGGACGAATAGACCGCTTTTCGGACCGCCGCGAATGAATGCCCGTTCAGTTCCGAATTTTCTACTAGACGCGCGAACGTGTTCAGAGAGGGTTCGGCGGCCACAACACGATCGTTCGAACCCACTCTCGTACCGGCGTACACGCTCCAGAAGCCGATGTTAGCTCCACAATCCAGGAAAACTGAGCTATGGTCTAGTAGCTCGTCTAGGACACTTTCGACTTCCGTCTCATAGCGAGCACCTACGAGTGCGTACCTAACCCAATAGTCGTCTTTTAGGTACACTTTCAAATGTGCTCCTCTGAACGGTATGACCGCGCTGTTTTCGCCCGGGAAGAGCCGAGAAATAAATCGGCACACTCTGCGAAGGCCACGATAACCGACCCAACGAAGCACAGCTGCGGAAGCCTTCAGAATAGAATACTGAATCCAAGCCGAACCGGTAGGTCCAGAGAGTATCGCGTCCACCGATCTGCCCCTATCTCGCAGGACAAATCCCACTGTTATCAGGGTTTGCTAGATCATTGTCCGCCAAGAAAACGCCCATGCCGATAAAGAGCCAAAAGAACATTGCATGGTATGGAGATTCTAATGTTACGTTGGCGGCGGCAAAAGATGCGATAGCACTGAATGAGGTTAGCAGACAACTAGCAAGCAATATCGTTTGTTGAGAGGAACTCCGTCGCAACACCTTGATCATGAGCCTGACGAACAACATTGAGGCAGCCAACACGAAGAACAATCCAATGAGACCGGTCCTAGCGAGAATAGCTAGATACGAATTGTGGGGGTCATCATGATCACCCATCATCAGGTGGAACGGATCTTCATTGAAGAAATCATGTGCGAAGCCAACTCCGACAAACGGGTGCGACACCCATAGGGAGCAAACATTAAGCCAAAACATCGCACGCCACGCGGCGTTGGCTTCCTCGAGAGGCGAGCCTAGCGTTGCAAACTTGACGGCGAACTCGGCAAGGTGGTCCGCAAGGAAATAAAGAGTGCACGCTGTTATTACGAGCGCCAGGATGATCCACGGCCAGCGCTTTGCGATATCCAACCGTCTTCTCGAACTTACAGCAAGAAATATAGCGCCGACAACACAACCGAGTAGAGCTGAGCGATGACCAGACAGATAGATATAGAGCAGATTCAATAGAAATGCCGCGAAGGTTAGCCCGCGCACAAGTAGGCCGCCGGGCATCGCGCCGTAACGTAACAAATTGATCACCATTAAGAGCGAGAACATCGCGAACACGACAGCGTGCCCTTGGATGACAACAGAAAGATCGATCGTGCTCTCGTCTGTAACGGTAGGAATACCCATAAAATAGGCGACTGTGGGCCAGAGACTGGCCAAAGTGCTTACCGCGACGACGGTCCAAAGAATCGATCGAACAAGCCTGTGCGCGTGTTGCCTTTGTAGCACTAGCCACCCTATGATCGCAAACAACGCGTAGTAGATGATGGCAAAGTTCCGGAGCGTCGCGAGTAGGCTTACTGACGTTCCGCCAATCAGCTCGGCAATCAACCGCAAAGTACCGAACCCTACATAGCCCAATATGAGATACAGGACCTGTCGGGCGGCTTGGGTGCGAGGAAAAAGAGCCCTCTCTTTTCGATAGACCATCAAGCCAAGTGCTATCGTAAGCACCCCCATGCAGCTCTCAGTAATGTATAAGGGACCAATGCTTAGTTTTGAGAAGGACCGCGTAAAGGCCGCCGTACCTGCTACCAGGAAGAAGAGCACCGTGCGAGAAATCGATTCCCATCGTCCTCGCACTAACCCGGCAACGATACTCGCCAAGAGGAGCACGCCCCCCCATACGGTGTCCCAACACCATATGGCGGACTCACGCAGCGGCGTGATCCATGACACGGGGCGTGCTACTGAAGCGCCACTCATTCGACCAGACTCTTCATGGTTCAGCTGAGGCCACCCTGGCGGTCATCCTGTCCACAGTGGGCAGTCGTCCCAGTGCAATCGAAAGCACAGAGAAACCCAGGAGGAATAGCACTCCACCAAGGAGAATGCCGATCGTGCCAGTTGGGTTCTCAGAAAAGACGCCATGACGCAGCAGTTCGATGAAGCAAAGCCACGCTGTGCAGGCGATCCAAGGTAATACCCCATGCATAAGAAACTGCCAACACCCACGGAATTGCCGCGCAGTGATCCACAACAGCACAATTCCGAAGGCGGCACTACTGATCGCGCTGGCGTAAGCTGCATGTAACAGAGTGCCCGCCAAGAGCAACGTGGCGCCAACGATGACGGCACGCAGTATCACGATCGCCACCTGCACCCGCAAGGCAAGTCTCTCCCGGCCGATGGCCCCAAGATAAGCGCCACAAAACAGTCCAATGCTGGTTAAGGAGGCTGCGAGACAGAGCACTTGGGACGGCAACACAGTCTCACTATACGTTGGCAAGAATAGCGGGATCAGGAAACACGCGTAATAGGCAAGGCCGCCGAGCAAGGGCATGACCCAGAACATCATGCGAAAGGGTCCCGGCGACAGATTACTGTCCCGGCCGTTGCGCGACGCTGCCGCCCAGTGCGGATACATCACCTGGGAAACCATTTCAGGGACATAATTGAGCAATCTTACCGCAAAGGCTGCGACGGCGAAGTAACCCACCGCCGCCACTCCCAGGAAACGCGCAATCAGCAGTCGATCCATGGTCCAGTTAATTGTGGCGGTCAGTGTGAATAACAAGATAGGCGCGCCGACACGCAACAAATTCCAACCAAAGCGCAAGTCAGGCAATGCAAAGACGTCGCGTTGGGTATATCTAAGGAAAAGGGCACTCACTACCAAATAAGCCGCCACCCACGCTAGCACGAAGCCTGCCAGGCTCCAGCGTGGAATCAAGATGACTGCGCCCACGAGCACTCCGGCATTGAGAAGAAGCGTCAAAGCAGAAAGAAGTTTGAACCGATCTTCGGCGCGAAACAGAAAACTCAGAAAGTTCGTCCAACCCTGCAGCAAGAGGAACACTATAAACAGGAGCAGCACGTGCCAGGAGACCTGGGGCGTGTTCCGAAACGCCGCTCGTAGAATCAGGAGGACAATCGTCGAAAACAGGATCGTGCTCCAGGTGTTAATCCAGAACGCGGATTGTGTGAGTTGCTGTGCCTCGAAGGCCGCACCGTCCGCAAGGGCACGGGGATACTCGCGGGCCAGACCGTTCAGTGCTCCCAAGTGCGCGAGCAATCCGTAGCTGTAAGTAATCGCGAGGATATTCCAGATCCCGTATTGCGCCGGCCCCAGACTCTTGGCAGCGTATACATTTTGACCAAAAATCAGAGCGCAGGTGACAGCAATCGCGGCGAAATACACCAGCGACTGGAAGGGTAATCCCCAGTGGCTCGCAAGGCGGCGGATCCAGTTACCAGTGCCGACAGGTGACGTGGCCGGCACTGTTCCTTGATCCGTAGCTGCCCCACCCTTGCCAGTTACCATGAAAAGTTAATTGCAGTCTGCAAGTACGTTTCGCAGGCTACTCAGGGCGTAGAGCATCCAAGCCTGCGCCCATCGCGTGTAGGCGATGCGATTGGTGTAAAACCGGTGCCGTTGAAAGTAAAAGTAACCGTCTGACGCCCACATGTTTTCTCGCGCCCAGCGCAGAATGCGCTCAATCTTCTCGCCAGCATCAGGTGCAGCGTACTCGAGGTAGGTCAGGATCGCTTGTGCAATGCAGTGAATGTCAACCGGGTAGTCGCAGTCAGGGTAAAACCTGGGTGCGCCGTTCGTATGAAAGAAGTGGCTATCCCAGAACTGGTAGCCTTTGAGTGCGGCGGTCACGAATTGACGGTTGCCGCTATGCACTTCGTAGCGCGACAAAGCAACGAGGTTGAAGCCGGTGTGGTAATGATCGACCCAACCTTGATTCGCAGCCTCCCCGTAGGGCCAAGAGCCGTCCTCCCGTTGTCGCTTTACTGAAAATGAGACTGCCTCAAGTGCGACTTCCAGGAGTCGATTGTCGCCCGTGTACGTCGCGGTTCGCGACAAGAGCGCCGCCGCCAACAAATTGACGTTATGGATCTCTGTATCTTGCGCCGGGATGTAACGAAAGTGTAATTCGCCCCCCCGCCTCACCAGTAAGTCGTTCAATAGGAATTCACAACTGCTTCGCGCTACGTCTAGGTATACGCGATTGCCAGAAATATCGAAGGCATCCAGGAATGCGTTGGCGGTAAAGATCGTGCACACTGCGTTGGGGCTGTTCTTGGGAGCGAAGAAGGTTCGTGATTGCCAGTCAAAGTTGTAACCCCAACTGGCGCCGCGAGAGCCCTGCGCCTGGTGGTCGAGCAGCCATGCCAAAAGCTGCCGAGCTGTGTCGTAGTGCCTGTCGTCCCGATCACTTTGACCGAGCATGAAGAACGACGAAGCGCAAAGGGCGATGCCTTTCGGGTTTCGACCTTGCGATATTCCGAGAATCGGGCGGACGTTCAACGGCGAGCGTTTATTGAAGTGAATAATGGCGAGCCGTCCGAACTTCCAATTCTTGCAAGGCAGCTTGTTGAACACAGGACTTGACAAGCCGTCATAGGGATCATAGCCAGCAAAATCGTGGGCTCGTAGATACGCAGCCAGTCGCGAGATGATCTCCTTTATTCCCTCTACTTGGAGGGCCGAACGCGGCCAGATCAACCTCCGTGCAACAGGGGCACTATCCGATACCGGCTCTGTGTGGGTTCGCATAACGAAGATCGAACACTTCTAGCCGCGACGGCCGATGAGCGCAAATGTATTTGGCAGATCAAACCGAGATCCCAAATTCTGAAAGATCGCGCTTTCCGTTGAAAAGTAGGGAATCAATTCGCACTCGAAGCCGTTGGACTCCAACAGTGAGCAGATTGCAGCCTGGTCGACCCCATTGCGGGTAACATGGTACTCGGCATCGTCTTCTTTGCTTCCCGGAACGTAAACCCCTCGCAACCGCCGAATCCGGGTGTGCAATCCCTGCCACAAGTTCCCCTGAAAGATTCGCCATGCGAAGTAGGACATATTACTGAACAAGTAACTTGCATTGCTCATGGTGTCGTAACGGAGCGGGTCTTGAAACGAGAACAACTGACCTCTTGCTTCGATGTGCACCAGGGTCCGGCGGATCAATTCGAGATAGTCTTCTACGTGATGCAGAAAAGAGTTCGCGACTACCACATCGTAGCGCCCTAGGTGTATTAAGGCATCCCACACGTCGTCGTGCCACAACTCCAGGTTGTGGGAGAAGGGCTTGCATTGCACTTGCAAGTGCTCCAGTTGGTGCTCGGAAACGTCGACGGCGGTGACCCTTGCTCCAAGCTGAAGAAACCTATAGGTGCATGAGCCTTCCCCGGCTCCGAGGTCCAAAACCCTGACCTCCTCCGAGTTCCGCACCGCCGCTGAATACACCGATCCAATTAAAGAGATGTGGAACTCTAGAAGTCGTCTGTGTTTCAAGTGGGGCGCGGCGTTGACGTACTTGTGAGCGTCGACGCCAGCATAGAGCTCACGGTTGGCATTTGACCCCGACATGCGATCAGCCGTTGTGGCCATTGCTCTTGAACAGATGAAGGAGCCGGTTGCGCCGCCAGGTTGAACTGAATTGTTCCGTCATGTCCTGCACGATGCGCTTCCCGGGGTCACTGGGTGGCAGGCTTTGCCAGAGTGGCGAGAAAATAATCCACGCTACTGCCGCCAGGATACCTCCTGCCGCGAACAGGCAGATTATGAGCAAGCGTGGCGGGAAGGATTTCTTTTCGGGCAGTTCCGGAGCGTCTACGACCTTGATGGTCGGGATCTCTTTGGCTTCCTGAATGCGAGCCAGTTCGTATTGCTTTGTAAGCAGCTCAAATACTGCCTCCTGGATCCTCGCTCGGCGGTAAAGGTCCACCCACGTAACACCCAATATCGGCAACTTTCGTATAGTGGGGTAAAGATCATCGACCGTACCGCCACTGCTGCCCGTCTCCGCCGTGTCGCTGCCGGCCATCGCGTGCAACTGTCGCCGCAATTCCTCAACCCGTGCCCTGACGCTACGGACACGCACGTTGGACGGCGTATAAATTTGCTCCAATCCCTGGAGTTCGGACTCGGCGACGATGAGTTGCGCTTGCATCACCGCCTCGGATTCCACCATTGCCTTGGTTTGTTCCTTGACATCGAGCACGGTCGTCTTGCTGGAAAACTCACTTAATTCCTTTTCTGCAGCCTGAAGATCCTTTTGAACACCGACAAGACGCTGCTCCACGAAGATGCGTTCTCGACGTGCAGCGGAGGTGCTGACCTCGGCCAGGAGGCGGTTCAACTCGTCAATGTATGCCGATGCCACTTGGCGTGCGCGCTCTCGCTTCCGGTCACTCACCTCGATGGTGATGACACCGCTTTTGCGATCCTCGTCAACATCAGTGCGATCATCGAGTTTCTTAATCGCATCGGAACGGTAACGCTTCGAGTATTCCTTCTGCAGTTCAAAACGCTCGACAATTCGATCCTGCACAGTGCGGCTGTGCAACAGGTAGGCGTACAAGGCGCCGTTGGTTTTTTGCCCGAGGCCGATCTGCGCTAGCGTGCCGAGGCCGGGCGAGTCCCCCTTTCCCAGTAAAGACGCGAGCATCGCTGCTCCGCCCTGCTCGTCAGGCGGCATAATACGGGCCTTCGAAGTGTAAAGATTCGGGATCAGTAAGGCGATTACGGTACCGGTCAGCAGTGCGTATACGAATGCCCGCCGCACCATAGCACGCTGCTCCCACAACAGCAACAGGAGCGGTGAAGAATAGCTCGCTCGTAGCTCGTGGATCTTCGATGGTGGTCGGCGCGGATCAAATATCGTGTCGGCATCCGACCGGATCGTCACCTCTTCAGGTACGGGTTTATCCACTACTTTTCACTCCTGTGGCCCTCGGGAAAAGCTAAATCCCTCTCATAGCAAAGAAAGCGGTGTGAATTAGGATCGCTAGATCCATGAACAGATTTCTATTCTTGATGTAATAGATGTCATATTCAATGTTTTCGTGGATAAGGTACGCGCGGTCGGCGCTGAGCTGCCAAAGTCCGGTCAGACCGGGCTTCACCTCCAGTCGCTGACGGTGCGCAACTGTGTATTGCTCGACGATGAATGGCATCTCCGGCCTCGGGCCTACCAGCGACATTTGACCGAGGAAGACGTTGAGAAGCTGTGGCAACTCGTCGAGGCTGGTGCGCCGCAAGAATCTGCCGAATCGTGTGATTCGTGCGTCGCTCGAGACCCTGGGCGAGTATTCGTACCTAGAGGCGTCCACGTACATGGTTCGAAACTTGTACATCTGAAACGGGCAGCCGCGCCGGCCGATGCGCTCCTGGCCAAAAAATGCAGGTCCCTTAGAGTCCAACTTGATGAGCAGGATTAACAGGAGAAAGATCGGCGTCCCGAGGGTCATAATCAAGATCGACCCAAGCAGGTCGCCGATCCTCTTCACTGCCTCGTAGGCCCGTCGATGTAGCCCATTCCCGAATCTTGCCAACAGCACGCCGTCAATATCGTCATAATCCAGCAGGGCTCCGGAGGGAACAAAATGGGATGGAACGAAAGCTACCCTCGCATGCGCGGCGAGGGCTTCTTTGATTGCTTCGAAGAAGCGGCGCGACGTGAGCGGGATTGCTATGATGATCAGATTAGCGCCATAGCGGGTGATGAGTTCTCGCCGAACCGGACCCTGGATGACAGGCGCCGATCCGCGGCGATCATAGCTCATCTCAAAAACCACGCTCCCCACTTTTGCGGCGTCATCGTCGACAAATGCAACTGGATCCAATCCCAGCTTCGGCGAGCGGCGGAGGGCCGAAAACACGCGCCGTCCGGTGGAGCCGGAACCGTAGATCAGCACTTTTTCGATGCCATACCCGCGGGAATGGAGTGTGCGGACCAGCCTGTACACGAGGTCTTTCTCCACAAACAATGACAGCGGGACAATGGTCACTGAAATCAACAAGAGCCATCTAGAGACCAACACATTCGTGAAGAAGCTCGCGGCAAATACGATCAGAAATGCCTGTATCGAAACTCGTAAGACCTGTTCCGTCTCGCGAATACGCAAAAGGCCATTGCCGCGGTTGTACGCTCCCACCCGATCCAACATAAGCACAACAATGATGGCGAACCCGAAGGCAACCCCGAATACCGCCTTGAGCGGGTATTGAATGTGCTTGCCCAGGTGCAGGTTGTAATAGGCCAGGTATCCGGCCACCACGGCGAAGCCGACGGTCAACAGGTCTATCAACGCTTCGGCGAAGGCAATAGCCCGGCGAAAGCGCTCCGCAGTCCTGCTCTTCTGCGCAACTTCGACCAGGCTTATCTCGGCCGTCAGAACCGGATTCGCCGAAGTATGGACGGGGTCGCCTGTTGGTTTACCAACCCTGACTGTCGAATGCATTGGTCCTGATATCCGTGTAACTTAACGAAAATTCCCGCACGGAATTCCCGCATCAGCCTTGTGATAGCCGATTGTTTGTTTCCTCGCGTGCACCGGTTCAAGCAGTGAGATCTGCGTCAATGGCCTCGCACCCTCGGCCAGAAACTGAATTGAAAGGCAACAGCAAGGTTGGATTGACGGTTCTCGGCAAGAAGCGGAAGCAGCCACTGTTCGTATTGCAAGCTGCCATTAAAGCGGAAACCCGCCTTCGTAAAGATATCGGCGCTCACGGCGACGTCATTTTGACTTCCTCCTTGCGGAAGAAACTGCCGATCGACTTTGCGATGGCGAAACTCCAGTCCGATCTTGCTCTTGGCGGACAACCAATAGGTCGTCTTTGCAGACTCGCCCTGCGCAGCTCGGCCTAGCCAACTGCCCATGAATTTGCCGTTGTTCGTATACCCATCGACATATTGACCGTTCCAGTAAAAGTAGCCGCCCGGCTCCACGTCGTAATTGACGGCGCTGGTAGATCCACCCTCGATCCTTAAGTCGACTTTCGGAATCCTCGGTATTTTTGCGAAGTAAAGGCCTCCCTGAAAAATTGACTGTCTCATGTAAGGAAGGGGGGAAGGCTGGTCTTCGCTCATCGCCTCGCCGTAGAAGGTTATCCAGTCGCGGAGTTTCGGAAGCCGATATGAGAAGTCGGCACCGCTGCGGCCGTCTCCAAGTGCAGCTCCGTGAACGTGAACCCCGAACGCACTTTGGAAGAATGTCTTGAAAGTGAGTGGGTTCCCAGGGCCGCCGTAAACGGTTGTCTTCGCCAGGCCAAACTCGAAGTTCGGGGTCAACTTGAAACTGATTTTTGCGCCATCGAGGATGGGCTGGGGATGGAGTGAGTGACCATATTCGCCCACGACTCCTTGCGTACCGTTGTTAAGAAACTCATGACCCGAGAATTGCCCGAGAAAGGCCTGTATCCGGATGCTGCCCAAGTAACGGAACAGCCATGGCAGCTGGAACGGTTGAACGCGGTCAATGCGGAGCATGTTATTGAGCGGTTCCGCATTGTCGGTAAACAGCATCGCGCCATTCTCACTGGGCCCCCACCATTGACTCTGCCTGCCAAACGAGATCTGCCAGTTCTTTAGGGTCATACCGACGTAGGCATCGAGCAGACGGAAACGGTGGGTCGCTGCAATCGGCAAGGAAGGAGCGTTCGGTGGAAGACCGTCGACATTGCTGACAAATGCCAGAGCGGCAGAGGAAGGTGCCGGCGCCGACGGTGCCGACTCGTACTCACCGCGAGCATAGATGACAAACGGGCCCGCGGTAGTCCATCCGGACCCACCCACGAGTGCATTGAACCCTTGCTGGTATGGCCTGCCATAGTCGTTCAACAAAGTCTGGCCGAAGTGCTGATTGTCGGTGAGCGGCCGGCCCGAGATTCCGAGAGAACGCTGGTACACGGATTCCACCTGGGCACCGACATTGCTTTCGCCGCTCATCAGTTCGAACTCGCGCGCGAATTCTTCTGAAAGCGCTCCGTAGAGCTGTTGCACTTCGAGGGGGCTGTCGCTGCCGGCTCGGTGTTCTCCAGCTTCGCTGGTGAGGCGTGCGCACTCCAGCCGTGTCCAGGGTCGCAGCCCTACCGTCTCCGTACCGATGTAGCCGAAAGCAGCAAGACGTTCTAGGGCCGGATACACCCAACTGTCCAGAGGCACGTAAGGTGAACCCATCGACGCTGAGGAGCGGCCTCCTTCCTCACGCAAGAATTCACTCGGTGGCTCCCATGCGCGACCACCCAGCTCAGGTTTCTGATGGCGGTTGTAGACGCTCTGTGCAATCAGATATCCGAGCACACTGCCAACCAAGACATCCGAGGGGAAATGTTGGCGCCCATGAATCCGTGAGTAGTCCACCGCCGCTGCGGCACTGTACGCGAACAGCTTGGGAAGAATGCCCGGGTATTCGTGAGCGATCACTCCAGCGACTGACCACGCCGCAGCCGCGTGCTCGGAAGGGAACGAGGTGCCGCCTTTGAAAAAGGCTCCATCTCCATTGCCTTGATAAGGCCTTTGCCGTCCCAGCGAATATTTGAACGTTTCGCTCACAACCAAGCTGTTCAGGACGGCTTCACCGGCGAGCCAACCCGTCTCGCGCCAATGTTCGTTGTGTGTCGGGAAACCCAGCAAATACATGCCTGCGCCTGAGGCCACAAGCGCGCCGACTCCCAGATTTGAGACGTTCTTGTAGTGATTTATCGTCGATGTCTGTCGCGAAAGCGAGTTGCTGTACCCTCGATCGGTCACGAGAAGTCCGGCTGTGATGCCGGCAAAAGGGACAAGCCATGTAGCGTCGGCGAGGCGAATCCGCGCAGGACTGGTCCAGATGTGTTTCTGATCTTGCCCAAAGTCTTCCAGCAGCTTCGGGAGACTGCCTTTCCGGCTTGACTCGGCGTCCTGCGGAGCTCCACGGCTTTCGTAAGAACTCGCTGGCGGATGGGTCACGCTGTCAGGCGTCGGATTGTGCTCCCTTTCCTGATCCTGGGCCATGGCCGCGTTCACGAGGAACAAGGCTGCGCTCAGGAGGACGCAAAGGAGTTGCGGTCTCTTCCCTGAAACCAAGATCGTAGCCTACGGGTGGATATATGCGACGGTAAGCGCGACGGAGGAAGCCACCTGCGCGGCCTGCAAGATCTGTGTCCAGTTGCGCCCTCCGATCTTCGGGGCTCTTTCTGGGACTACGATGGAATCGCCGGGCTTGAGCACCGCGTTAAGCGGATCCCCCGACCAGAGACTTGAATTGTTCTTCGCCGAGAGGACAGAACCGTCTGCCCGGATCACAAAGGTCGCGTTCCGGTCCGCAATGGCGGTCGTCCCCCCGGCTTGGCTCAAATACCACTTCGCGCTCCTGCCAGGGAGATAACTGATCGCGGTTGGGTTGTAGACCTGACCTCGAACCATCACGTAGCTGCTCTTCTTCGGGATGATGAGTTCGTCGCCATCCTGCAGCGCTACGTCAGCCGAGCTCTTCTCGAATGTCTGCAGGTTCTTCGCATCGGAAGGGACATGAATGACCACTCGACCGAGGGGAGCGCTGGCTTCCAGTTGCCGGAGCGTGGTCTCGGTTTGCGCAATCGCAGTGAGTTTGAGGTTTCGCTGATCTGGATCATTTTCGGGCAGAGTCCGCAGATAGGTTTGCTCAGTTTTCAGACGCTCCACCATCTCTTGTTGCGAATTCATTTCTAATTCCCGGACCTGCGGGCGGAGCAACACGGCTCCATAGGGAAAAGCCTGTGAGGTGAAGCCGCCACTTCGACGCAAAACAGAACTCAATCTTTCACCTGGCTCAATGCCGTAGGACGCGGGATGCTGCACTTCTCCGCGAACCTTGACCGTAGCTCCCAAATCGCTCCACTGCGGGATCTGCCGGATGGTGAGTACGTCCCCATTGCGAAGGGCCACATCCTCACTTGCGTCGCCACTGAGCGCGGCGGACAGTTTCAGCTCAAGCCTCTCATTGACGTTGCTCGGAGCGTTACCTGCAGCAAAACGAGTCAGGTCGGCGTTCTGGGCGTCGGCGCTTCGCTTTAAGCCTCCGGCGACCCGTATCAGATCTTCTACATGCATATTCGTAGCGAGAGGGTAGCGTCCCGGCTTCGCGACTTCACCTTTGATGTAGACGGTTGCCGGTTCGATATTGGCGGCATTGCGATGAATGAGTATTCTGTCGCGCGGCTGCAAAACGATATTGTCCAAGGGATTCCCGTCGAGAGCCTGCCGCAAGTCGACGCTCAGGATTTTCATCGTCCCATCTGCCTGGCTACGAAACAGCTGAGCGGAATCCATGGAAGCGTCCGGAGTCGTCCCGCCGGCAAGGTAGATCGCATCCCGAAGATGAGCTTCGCCGGCCGTACGGTACTTGCCTGGAGTTCGAACTTCTCCACCAATCCATATATCGGGCGGGGCTTGGAAGTCATAGCGGCTGAAGATGCGGACGGTGTCAAGAGGCTGCAGCGTCGGAGCAGACGCCGGGTTGGCGAGGGCGGCAGCCAAGTCGAAGCTTTCGACACTGGGGTGAAAATCCGGCTGGTTCAGACGCACGATCTCCGCATAGTGGGGAGCGGGTTCGGGCAAGAGGTCTCCGTACGACGCAACCAGATCCGCGAGTTTCATTCCCTTCTTGTAGGAGTAACGTCCCGGGCGCAGAACATGCCCTTGAAGGTAAAGCGCATCTTCGTTGTAGGCGGCGATCGGGAAAAGGTGGATCTGGTCGCCACCGTGGATCATGAAGTCTTGAAGCTGCTGGTCAACCGTGTGATCGTCGCTGTCTGGCTTCAGATTGACGGAAAGCATGGTTCGCTTCTCATGGGCTTCGATGCGCTGGACCTCGATGTGACGCAGGGTCGCGGTCGGAAGGATTCCACCGGCCAGTTCGAGAGCCTGAGCCAGCGATGTCTCGTTCTTCAGTTCGTACACGGCGGGGCGCCGAACCATGCCGTCCACCGTTACCAGAGGCCCGATGGGCGGAACGAGTAACGTGTCACCGCTCTGCATTTGTTGTACGTCAGAGCGCACACCATGCAACAGCAGATCGTAGGCGTCCACTTCCTGGATCAGTTCCTTTCCGCGATAGTGTTTTACGGTTCGCAACGAGCCACGGCTGGTAACCCCTCCCGCCATGACCAAGGCGTTCAACGGCGTCGAAAGCGAACTGACGTCGTAGGCGCCTGGTTCCATAACATCCCCGACTACGTAAATGCGTATCGTTCGCAGCCGGGCGACCGACACATCGGCGGAGAGATCGCGAAACTGAGTTCGCAGCGTGCGCTGGATCGTCAGCTGTACGTCCGCAAGATTTTTGCCGCTAACCAGGATCGGCCCCACTTCGGGGAGGGAGACTCGCCCTGTGCGGTCGACCACGCGCATCAGGCGCTGGGAGTAGCCACCCCACAGGTCGACAGCCAGACTGTCGCCGGGACCCACCACATAGTCCGGCCCAACCGGTAGATCCATAGGAACCACGCTTGGATCACTTGCACTGTTGCGAAAGACATCCAGGCCAAAGCGCTCTACCGGGCGCTGCGTCGCCGAGGCCTGCGTGTACATGTCGTAGAGAGAAGGTATATCGGAATACGGATTCGCGGGTCGAACCATCTTGACAGGCTCAATGCCTTCGTCGGTGCGGCGCATCTTCGATCGCTTCGGTGCGATCGTTTCGACAGGAAGACTGCCAGATGCAGCCATAGCGTCGTAGCGGTCGGCCATAGCGGAGTTTTCGCGATTCGCCAGCAGGTCTGACGTACTTGGCTGCTGTGGAGTGACGCTAGGTAACCTAAGCGAACCCGACGAAGTCGAAGAAGAAGTCGACGTGCTGGAGATCATGTCTAGACTTGAGAAGCCCAGTTGACTGCCTTGCCCAGTCTCATTTTCGTCTTCACCGCTCAGGAGCAAACGGGGTTGAGCCGGAAGCGGCGCGGGCTCGGCGGGAATCGAGGGCAACTGCAGAGGAGGCTGGTCGATTTGCAACGGGAGTTCGGGTCGGCCCTTCGGGCGTTCCCCTTTCTCGCATGCCTTGTCGTTCTGCGGATCACAGGTTTCTGTGCGCTCGGGCGGTTCCTCTCTCGTCTGCTGGTGCAAGAGCTGATTGTCTTGCTCAGCCTCAAGGGCGACCAGTCGCTTCGCTCGTTCTTTCAGCATGAGATCTTGTTGCTTGCCCAGGTACGAATCGGGATTCGGAGCAGGTGTCAGATAACCGTAGCGCTGCAGCAGGCGCGTGGCGACCGAGCGAAATACCTGATCACTCTCCAGCCGGTCAAAGATCGCCTGATCGGTCAGGCTTCGATCCTCCACGATCTGTCCGTTGTCGGTGGCTTCTTTCGCAACCCAGCGTTTAAGTTCGACCATCAACCCCACATCACGTGCAAGTACAGCACGGATCTGCACAGCGGAAGCCGCAACTCTGCTGTCATTCTCCTTCGCGAGCTCCGACACGTCCGGCGTCCGACTATTTCGGGTGTATACGGGCTGCACGACACCCCGGTCGACATCCCGGTTGGAGACCTGCCCTTGCAAAGGCCCACTCATCGACATCGCCAGGAAGACGATCAAGATCACCAGCGACGTTGCTGCTACCCTGCTGTTTCCCATTGGATACTTCCCTCCCCGCAAAATAGTCGACGGGGATAGATTTCGGCGGTGACTGCCCTTTAGTTGAAAGGTTCGACGTCGGCTTCGTCGATGTTGACCGAGACTGAGCGCTGCAATAGAGAGATTGAAAGGACGACGCGCGCACCATCGCGCCTGCGAACCAGGATTCCCTCGAGGCCAGCCATAACGCCACTCCGGACCCGCACTTTGCACCCGGCCTTCAGGTAAGGATGGGGATGGACAACAGTTCCATCAACGATTCCTTGCATAAGGTTCTGGATTTCGTCCCCCGCCACCGGTACAGGTTTTCCCTGAATACACACAAGTCCCAGCACGCCCGGCAGCCTTAACAAGTCCAAGCGATTGTCGGCGCTCATTTGCACGAAGATATAACTAGGAAACAGGGGAAGATCGAGAACTTTGCGCCTGTCCTTCCAACGCCGCACAGATTTGTAAGTGGGTAGGAAAGCCGGTATGTGTCGTTCCTCTAGCTGCCGCGCAACCTGCTTTTCGTGCCTGGCGAATGTGTACGCAGCGTACCAGGGAGCTTTGAGGTCATTCTCGATGGATAGCGTACTCACAGCTTCGCCACCTCACTTACATGGGCACTCGTGAGCTAAACCCAACGAAATACTAAAGTTAACCAGCGCTGCTTGCGCCGGAGATGCCTAATTAACCGTCCTTTTCGATCGTCGGTCGAAAACACTGTCACTCACTGGTCGGCGGCCTCGTAAAGCGTCCAGAATTCCTTTTTCCGAAGACTCTACACGACTCGACCGAATGCTCATCGTGGCCCAATAAAATATGCAGTCGTTGTTCTTCGACGCGAGCGTCAAAATCTTGAGATTAGGATAGCGATCAAACAATGGGTCGCAGATAATGGGCCTGCTGTCCGGCTCATCGTGTGCGATGACAAGCCAGTCCGGGCGCAAGTCCCCGACGAGATCCACGATCTTGCTGTCATCCTGTACTTCTGCAACTACCTCGATGTCGGGTTGGCCGGAGATCACTTCAAGCACTACTTCGCGCATGAGACGGGGCTGGCTTGCGACCATGATCCTTATTTTCTCCACCGTCCGGACCTCCGGAGGACATTGGATTATGTTGCACGCTTGCACAAACGTGGAGGCTCAATTTCTGACTGACAGCAGTACCGGTTTGGAGTGACCTGCAAGTACCGATTTAGTACGGGGGGCAAATCCTGTAGCGTGTGTACGCTATCAATGTCTCTGACGCGACCATTCTAATGTCAAGGGGAGGGAGCGTAAGTAGTTGATGCTTAAGTGTGTGATGGGGCAGTTAGGTGAATTCACCTAGAGTTAGATGTGCAAAGTCGAGCAGTCAAATCCAATAAGAAATTAACCGTTGGTTGTGGCAGGCAGCAGACAGTAACCAGGGCCGTTTTTTCTCGATTTCTACTCCTATCAATTCCAGAATCCCTGCGCACGCCAGCGCTCGATCGCCTCTAGTCGATCGGTCGCTCCAGCCTTTCGCAGCATATGCCGCAAGTGATTCTTTACCGTTTGTTCCGAGAGGAAGAGCCGTGTTGCAATTTCCTTGTTGGTTAAGCCCTCGCTGACGAGTTGTACAATTTGCTGTTCTCTCCGGGTCAGCCCCAGGTTCTTCCGCACTTGTACCCCCGGTTGCCATGCGGCCGACTTCGCCACGTGATCGAAAAGAAATCGACACAGGGAAGGTGGACAAACTGCCTCTCCATGTCCAACGGCGCGAATCGCATTGCAGACGTCGGCTGCCGACGCATCCTTCAGCACATACCCCGCTGCACCGTGCTGGACCGCAATCAGAAACTTCTCCGGGTCAGGGTCCATCCCGAACATCAGAACACTTGCATTCGGCAGGTTTCGCTTGATTTCCGCCAACAAGCCGTCTGTAGACACCGCGGTGGCCAGAGAGTCGCATAGAATCACTGCCGGGTTTGCGGCCACCATCTGAAGGAGAGCGCTCGGTCCTATGGCGGCTGCGCCGACGACGTGAATGTCGCTCTTCCTGCTTAGCAGGCGGGCAAACACGTCAAGAAGCAGGCGATTCTCCGCTAATAGAAATACTCTAACCGCAGATGAATGGTTCTCCATACTGCGCTTTCGAACCTTCTAGACGGAAGGGCACGCCATGCATGTTGAACCTGACTCGGAAAGTGCTAAAGCCTGGTCTTGGGAACAGGGTAGTCGCTTGAGATGCAAGGTGGTCACTAAAGCGTTGGCCATAAGGTTAGGCCCTTCTTTAAAACTGTCAAGCTCTTTCTCTGCCACCTTGGTTTTTGGTTTGTTGCGCCTACGCGATATCTCGAAGCAGATTTTTTACAGTCCCTTAACAATTCATTTCCCGAGGTTGGATCGTGCGATGTCGAGCTATTGCCTCGCGTCAGAAATAAGACACAAGAGACTTTTTATCCAATGCTCCCACAGCCGCCCGAATGGGCGAAGTCACCTCGGGTTCCATTAGATAGGTTTTCCACCGTCCAAATTTCAAGACAGGTGAGGCACAGTGATTTCCAGGCTCTCGAGTCGCTCGGGGCTCGCGAGTTCTCGACTGATTCTGTGGCATTTCTATTTGAAGTATCTTCACAGATGCCGCCAGCGGCATCGCTGCCAGACGGCCCGTTGCGGCTTTGCTCAGATCCGCCACCGGCTTCCGTAGTTTCGTGTTCTCATCGCGTAGCTGTTTCGCTTCCTGTGCCTCGCTCACATCCATCCCGCCATAGTTTGCTTTCCAGGCATAGATCGTGTGCTTGGACACACCCACTTCCCGCGCCACATCTTCCGCCTTCCGTCCCGCCTCCTGTTTCAGTGCCCCGATCATCTGCGCTTCCGTGTGCCTGCTCTTCGACATACACTCTTCCCCTTCCTTTCGCTCAAATCATACTCAGCTTTGTGCGGAAAGAGGGGATCAGGTCAAGGCAAGGCTATCTGCCCAAGGGCAGCAGCAACCCCGTGACTTGTGCCGAGACGTCCGCGATCCCTGACTTTAATGGGAGAGCCTACAGCCTCGAAGAAGTTGCGCTAATGTTCTCGGTTCTGTCAGAACCCGTCGCACACCATTGTTGCTGTGGCGGCGTTCACACGCTTGAGAGCAGGTGAAATCCGCGGCTTGACGTGGGATGCCTACGATCCTGGGGACGAGAACTCGCTTGGGGTCGTCCGTGTACTCCATTCTGTATGGCGCGGGCGCATTGGTGAACCAAAAACGCAACGCTCCAAAGCCCCCGTTCCCCTAATACCGCAACTCCAGTCCATGCTGGAACGGCATCGGGAGGCGATGGGGAATCCAGTCGCTGGTCCGATCTTCGCCAATGGTGACGGAAAACCGTTTGATCTCGACTCTCTTTATCGTCACCAGATGAAAGAGAGGCTTGAGCAAGCCGGAGTGGAGTGGGAGGGATGGCACGGATTCCGACGTGGACTCGCCACCAACCTCGAACGAATTGGTGTACGAGAGTCAATCGCTGCCATGATTCTCCGCCACACCGACGAGCGCGTCACTCGTAAGCACTACATCAAGCCGCCCTCGATTAAAGCGCGTGCGGCGATGCGGCTGCTGTCCGAGGCGTTCTCAAACGTGGGAAGTGTCAAATTGCTCCCCAAAACTGCTCCCCAAGCGTCTCAAAAAGCGACTGAGACGATTATCACGACTCCGGTTCAGTAGAAACCGAGGCAGCGTAAATGTTTGTGATTGAAGCGGTAACCGCAATAATATCGACCGTGGTAAACTGTAGCTCCGCACGCCGGAGAGGTGGCCGAGAGGCTGAAGGCGGCGGTTTGCTAAACCGTTATACGGGCTAACACCTGTATCGAGGGTTCGAATCCCTCCCTCTCCGCCAGATTTTCAATCACTTACAGTCGGCCACCTGCCGCTCCACCTGCCGTTCACTGTGCCAAGGCAAGCCGGACAACTTTGGCGCGTGCCTGCCGCATGTCCGCCGCGTCTGCTGTGCCGTACACGTTCATTGTCGTGCGAATGTCCGTGTGGCGCATCAGTCGTTGCTGCACTCCTATGGGAGTTCCAACGGAGTCCAGCCAACTACGGTGAGTGTGCCGAAACACGTGCGAACTCAGGTGACCAATGTCCGCCCTGGCCGCTGCTTTCTTGAGCGTCCGCCACACTCCACAATAGGAGATCGGCAAGCGTCCAATCTTCACAGTCGAAGCAAACATCCAATCATCGTCAGAGCGGAACGGTGTGATCTGACGCCACGTCTTGAGCACATCGAGCATTCCGTTGTCGATGTGCATGGTCCGCTGCGACTCTGGCGTCTTCACATCATCAACTACCTGATGCACGATGCCGCGCTCGACGCAAAGCGTACCGTTCAACCAATCGACATCCGACCAGCGCAGAGCAAGACACTCGCTGATGCGAAGGCCGAAGCACACACAGACCAGCGCTATCGTGTGGAATGGTCCCTCAAGCTGTCGGCACAGCCGTTGAAACTCTTCCACGGTCAAACTACGCGGTTGCCGTGTGCGTTTCGTCGCGTCTTTGATCGTTACCAGTTCCATCGGGTTTCTTTGCACTGGCACGTCGCCGCGCCACATGGCGAAGTCCCAGAGAACGCGAACAAGTCCACGGATGTGAACCTTGCTTTTTGGTGCCAGCGTGAGCGATTGCAGCCACAGGTCAACGGGGCGTGCCTGTAACTCCTGAAGAGTGCAGGCACCCCAGGTGGGGATGATGTAGTGACGCAACCAGGTGTTGTATCCCTGCCGCGTCATCACTCGCCTTGGCATCTTCTCTGCTCGGTATTGCTCAATCAAAGTGCTCACCGTTGGTGCTGTGCTGCTTTCTTTGACTTGGTTCTCTACCGCATCGCGAAGCGTCTTTGCTGCCCGCCATGCGCTTGCCTTCGTGGGATACTGGCTCACGGTGCCGATCTTTTTTGAGCGCCGCTTGCCGTTCTCCCAGAAGAAAAAGTTCCAAGTCTTAATGCGTTTGTCCAGAACTACACTTCCTTGCCGTGCTCTCATTGAATCCTCCGGTTCATGGGAGCAACGGACGGCGATTCAGAGGCTAGCACATCGGTTCCCATCAGCGCAGTGTCGAGGTCGCAATATCGAAAGCGCCACGTCTGGCGACGAGTGCCAGACAAAACGTATCCGCGCACTTTCTTCTGTCGAGCCCACATCAACAACGTCCGTGGTTCGACCTTCAGATAATGAGCGGCTTCAGTGGCCGTGAGCCATTCATTCATTGCGTCACCTTCGCTGCGTGGGATTTGTGGGCGGGCTTGCCGACTGCGCGACGTTGGAATGCAGGCACACTCTCTGGTGGAATTCTTAGCGCCGTGCACAGCTTCACAACGAAATCGGGATCGGGTAGACGAGTCCCCGACAGATAGAAGTAGCAGGAAGCTTTCGAAATACGCGCACGTTCGGCCACTTCGGAAGCGGTGAGTCGTTTATCGGAAAGAACGTTGCGGAACCAATTAGCGAAAACGAAGTCGTTCACTGTAGTGCCTCCAAAATTTGATTGCTGGTGTTGCTGGGGTCAGGTCTTTGTTCGGTGTAAGTCGCGTAACCGCTCTCCCGCATGTAAGGAGTGACGTTCCCGGTCATGCGCTGGAACACGTTCCAGGCCGTGCTGTAGTTGACGCCTGTCTGCTTTTCGATCTCGCTCCAAAATGCGCCAGACATGCGAAGGTCGTAGATTTTCCACGCAAGCTCGGGAGTGAGGGGAAGATTGCCGTTCAACAGATCGCAGCCCTCTGCTGTGAGTCGCTCAATCTCCGCGCGTTCCCACTTGAGTGCTTCAGCCTTCGTGGCACAGGAATGCAGCATCAGGATGAACGGTTTGAATCCCTGCGCCTTGAGGCTCTGGACCCACTCGACCTTAGCCTTGCACCTGCCGCGTGCCTGGGTTTTCTCACAGTGTTGCTTGAGGCGATGCCACAGCGTCCCTGACGTGTGGCCCACGTATTTGGCCTTCCCTGTGATCGGGTCGATGAGGACGTAGACCTTGTATGCTTTGCGTGCGCGATCTTCCCGCTCACGTTGCTGCCTGTTCTCCTCACGCTTGCAGGCGCGGGCCTGGTCGCGTTGCCGCCGTTCCTCTTGCCGAGCGAGTTTGCGTGCTTGGTGCTTCGCTGCGTAAAGGGTGAGCCGTCTGGTCTTTATCTCCGCGCTGTGCGCGGCGCGATAGTTGCGGGAACCAATGCGGTCTTTCTCGCGTGCCTCTTCCGCTGTGTCCTGCTTCCGCGTGGTCCAACGCACGTTGCCCGGCTCGTAGTGACCGGCATCGTCGATGCGCTTTAGGATGTGCTTCGGTGACGGGCGCGGGCCAATCTCTGCGCAGAACTGCTCGAAGGATTCAAAGCGGCATTCGATGCCTTCAGCCTTGCAGCGGTTTCTGATCGCGTGGTAGGCGGCCTGCTCGATGCGATGCGCAGCGTAGAACGCGTGCTTTGCGAGTGTGCGGGACTCCTTCTCCTTGCGAATCTCCTCGCGGTGGCTGGCGCGGGGAGCGCTTGCCTTGGCTCTCTTCTCTGCGGTAGTGATCCACCTGACATTCCCTGGGCTGAAGGGCTCATCAGGGTCAATCATCTCGATGCTGTGCTGTGTGCTGGGTCGTCTACCAACTTCAGAAAAGAAGTGCTCGATGCTCGTGAAGCCAAACGGGACTCCAAGGTCGGTGCAACGCTTTCTCTGACCTTGATAGACGCTGTACTCACGGTATGACGAAACAGGAATGAACTCCACTTAGTAACTCCTATCTATAGGTAGAATTTAGATTTCTGAGACTGAAGTAAAATGTGGAAAGTGATGCGGTGTACAACGGGGCGTGCTTAGAAGTTGACAAGGTTTACGGCGTACAAAACTTATGACCATGTGCCGCGTGTTACGAAGGTTACCTAGCCCATCACCATGAACCGTTTAAGTGTGCATATTTGTGCTTACTTACACTTACGCACGATGTCTAACGCTGTACTTCGCTGTCATTACTCGACGGCAAACGTCAACTCATAACCTCGTGTGCTTGCATCGCGTTTGAAACAAGTGAAGCGAACAGATCGCAACACACATGCACGGCAGGGGCATGAACACAGGGTGCGACGATGTTCTAGTGCTTATGCACTACGGCGGCGTTGACGGCGTTCAATAGGGGTGAGTGGGCGCACGGCGATGTGCCGCATCGCCGAACCTACGACGCCCTAGACGTAGGTGTGTTGTGCGCCCATCCAATGCCCTTGCACGAGTGGCATGGGCGGCAGGGCGAGCAAGACAAGACCGTGTTGAACCACGCGGAAGGCACGGCAGACAGATCGGACGCAGCGCTTGCGTCCGTACTGCCTGTTCACACTTGTCCTGCTCGCTCCACCGCCTGATGCCATCCTGCGCGGGGGCTGATCTAACTCACGTGTGTGTCAAGGCGAAAGGATGCGTTGGCGACATCGTTGGAAGGGGGGACCGTAGACAACTTGTCTACGGTTCCATATAACGCGACGCGCTATCCTGTTGACAACTGACTCTGCGCAGAGGGCCAATCTGGTAACTACCGACTGTCAATCAAGTCCTCTTGCACGCGCCCTTCTAAGTTGCTGAATCAATGTGGGTGCAAAACGGGAATTGCTAAGTCAACAAACTTGTAATTTCATTGACACCGAAACCTTGTTAGTCGTACCGTGCGAACAGAGGTGCTAGTCATCATGAAACGAGCAATCATCTACGCAAGAGTCAGCACAGGCGAGCAGAACCTAGACATGCAACTGAAGGAACTACCCGAGTACATCCAACGTCGTGGCTGGACACTCACAGAGACGTACAGCGACAAGGTATCGGGTGCCAAGGACAGGCGTCCTGCCCTGGATAGGCTCATGGCAGATGCACGGCGCAGGAAGTTCGACGTTGTGGTCGTTTGGAAGTTCGATAGGTTCGCACGATCCACCAGCCATCTTCTGAAGGCCCTGGAAGAGTTCTCTGCGCTAGGAATCGACTTTGTGAGCTTGCACGAGAGCATCGACACCAGCACCCCGTTGGGTCGGATGACGTTTACGATTCTGGCAGCGGTCGCAGAACTCGAACGCAGCACGATCCGTGAACGCTGTGACGCAGGTCGTAAGGCTGCCAAGAGACGCGGTGTCCGGTTCGGTAGGCCAGCCGTCGAGGTCAACGTGTCCAAGATTCGCGATCTGCGTCGAGAGGGGCTTTCTCTACGCGGGATCGCGCACAAGGTCGGCGTATCGCACGAAACCGTGAGCAAACTGCTTGCGGCGCAGAACTGATGCATTCTGCAACGATGCGACCGCACACTGTGCAGCGCTAGCTTACTTGACGGCGACGACGAAATGATTGCCTGAGTCAACTAATTGCGTGGAATGCCCCGTGCGACGCATTAGAGGCCCTGTGTTGCGTCGTAGGCGTCCAGCTAGGCATGGATGCCTTCCCGCTTCGCAAGCGGTCACGGTGAGCGCGTGCCTCTGCGAGCGAACCAAAGCAGCCGACTTGCTTGCACCCAGGCGGAAGCACACCCTCTCCAATCGCGAAGTGTTCGACGCCGTCGATGAGGCGAGCGTAAACGAAAACTGATCTCATGCCGACACCGCCTTCGCCTTCGCTTGGGCCTTGCACCCACGTGCGAGTGCTTCTGCGTACAACGTCGGGAACCAGACACCAAGCCGTGCGCGTTCTGCTGGCGTCAGGGGGTTTCCAGACTCGTCGAGTGCAGGACGCAGATAGTTGCGTCGTAGCTGCACCGCGTGCGCCTGTGCCTCTTCCCGATCAGTGAATCTGCCGTGACAAACCGCGTTCCCTGTGAGCTTCTCACTGAAATGAAACGCTCCAGGCGCGGTACTGAAAACATAGAAATGCGACATATGAACTCCTGTAGGTGTGAAGAGGGGACGGAACCTCAACAGAACCGTCCCCGCTGCGCCGCTGTCCCTGCGACGGCAGGGCGGCGCGATGCTGGTGTTTACGGTTTGCCGTTCACTTTGTATCCACGTCCAGGTTGCGACCCTGCTTTGATCGCAGAGTGCGTGTCGCTGGCAACCTTGCCGGTCGGACTTGGTTTGATCGGGGTGATGTGCTCGGGGTGTTTCTTTGTGCTCTTGCGTTTTGTAGGTGCCATTTACTTCCTCCGTAAGATTTTCGAAACGATTTCTTGCCCGTGCTTCTCGACGACCGACGCTTTTTGTGCATAGGTCATGTGCGCCCAGTCGTTCGCGGTCAGCTTCGACGCGTCGAGCGATGGAACCTTGTACTGACCCAGCTTCCCGAACGCGTCCTCACCGAACTTCGCGATGTACGCGATGCGATCTGCGCGAGTCGGCAAGTCTTCCAACGACGTGATCGCGTCCTTGTTGCCCTTGTCGATGAGCGAGCGCAGCGTTCTGCCGTCGAACTCGTTCGGGTGCTTGACCGCGTACGACTCCAACAGCTCGGAGAACTCGATCCTCTTTCCGTCTTTCTCGACGTGCAGTTCACGACCATCACCTGATGGCGTGATCACGACGCCTTCTTCCTTGTTGAGAAGTGTCACGAGTTCGGCGTGGGTGTGACGGGGACGGATGCCCGTCTTCTCCACCTCACGTTTGAACGTGTCTTTTACGTTATGGTCGCGGTCCTTCGCACGAAGTTCCTCGATCACCTTCTCGGATTCTGCACGCTGTGCACGCAGGCGTTCGAGTTCCAACTGTTGCTCGCCCGTCAGCTTCGACTCGTCGAGCTTCGGGGCTACTGGTTTTTCTTCTGGCATGTGATCTCCTGATTTTCTGGTGTTTGTTTTTGCGGGTGCAGGCGATTGAGGCCCGACCCCTGTTCTAGATATTCGACTCGCGACCGGAGGGCGAGAATGATCTTCGCGTTCTCGGCGCGTTCGGCGAGTAGGTCACGCTCTGCCCGCGATTGGAGCTTCCGCATTTCCTCTTGCATCGACGCGCGTTCTTTGACGAGCGTGGCCTTGGCCACGTCGCGTTCGCGTTCGGCTACCTGCAAGAAATGCCGAGCTTCGAAAACTACTGCGCGTGAGCGAACATCGGCCTCGATGCGTTCCTCGCGTTGCGCTGCGAGTTCTGCCGCAGTGGGTGTGGGTGCAGGTTGTGCAGCGGGTGTAGGTGCTGGCGCGTAGAGATCGGGCGTCAGCGGTGTTTGTGTTTGTGCCTGCCTAACAGCGGCAAGCTGGCGTTTACTTCGGCGCATCTGAATGATTGCCTTTCTGATGAGCACTCGGGGTGCTCGCAATTTGGCGCACACGAATGCGGCCACGTGGCACCCACACCGAAACGACGGCTAGAAGCCGGTCGGAAAGGTACGCGCATGACGGGCGCGGGTGTGGGTGCCGCGTCGCTGCACAGCGCACGCGGTTGAATTGTTGGTGGGATTTCGGAGGGGAGAGTTTTGAAAATCTCCCTCACTATCTAGCGCAGGCGAAAGTTAAGTGATTGGTTCTATTAGAATCGGCGAAACGTAAGTCGTTGAGTTCAAGGACTTGGGGCCTGTTGCAAAAAATTGTGCGGTTCAGAATTCGACGTTGTGAGCAGCCTATGTGAAGACAAGTTGTCTGCACATCCCTGCGTTTCGCCTTTTCTATGCCATCCATCACGGAGTCCGTGATGCATCCCTACGCCGTCCATGTCGGAGTCCGACATGCATCCTGCGCGGAGTCCGCACAGCATCCATGTGCATCGGAGTCCGATACAGATGCGTATCTGAGTCGGATACGGATGCTGGGGCGGAGTCCGCCCCAGGTGGCTGTGTAGAAATCGCCAGTGTTTACGCGGTCTTGAACGATTTGTAGGTATGTTGGGGGAACTTCCCCCAACGTCCTATTGCTCACGGCTAACACGTCCTCAAGAGCTAACACATTGATTCTAACCGTGGAGAATTTTGGAGGATGGTATGTGGGGACAACTTGTCCCCACATCCTATACCTCGCGGCTAACACGACTGTGCGGGGTGACAGCGATGTGCGCATCGCTGACTGCGCCGCCACAACAACAGTCACCCCGGTCACGCGCCCTGAGTCGTCTACGCGCCGTCCAGGGCGATCTAGATCATCTCCTTTGATTCGTAGTTCCAGCCGTTCGCTTGCGCTGTCATCTTGCCGAAATACTCTGCGGCATATCGGGTCTTGAAGACGGCATCCAGCTTCATGGGAGTCTTCAGCAACTTTCCGCACACCCTACCCTTCAACACCTTGACGGTCCTCTCATCGAGGCAGGTGGTCCACTTGTCCAGAAGGTTCGGAGGCGGCGCGGTGAAGATGGGGCTGTCCCAACCTTTACCCTGCCCGCCCGAAAGGGGGGCGAGCGGAACAGGGGGGACAGCATTGTTCTCTGCGGAGTCTGCGGGTATGGGCTGAACGTCAGACAAGGAAGCGGGTGAATCCTTCTCAAAGGGACCGCAGAATGCAGCGTCGGTTCCTCGCAGTTCACCGCAGTTGGTTTTATTCGTAGTTGGCTCTTCTCGTAGTTCTACGTAGTTGGTGATTCCTGGGGGAATCAGTTGGAGCCCCGAAATCGAACAGTTGGACTCGTCAGAAGAATCAGTTGGATCGTCAAAAAGAATCGGTTGAAGCCCCGAAAGTGTACTGTTGCCCTCTTCGGATGCAGTCTGCAACTGATTCCTGGGGGAATCGGTTGAACCGTCTCCTGGGGGAATCAGTTGACCCCTCTCATACTCAGCGTTTCCTTTTTCGGCTAGTTCGACCAGCACCTTGTAGATGAAGCGGTATTCGTTGGCCTTTTTTGAGTTGCCTTCTTCCCAGGTCAGACACCCCAGCGTGTCGCGCAGATAGACGATGATCTTGTACACGGTACCCCGCGATGCGATTTGAGCGTGGTGCATCAGGTACTCGTAGGTTAGGAAGCAGAACTCAGCTTTGCTGTTCATCGCGATCGCTATAACCAGCAGGACTAACTTCTGTGCGCGTGTTTCGGTTTGGACGCAGAGCGCTGCGTTCGTGAATCGAAAGGCCGACTTCTCTGGTTTAGGCTTGGGCATGGCTGGCCTCTTGCTGGGCCAGAATCTCTGCGGCCTCGGTGAGTTCCTTAGGCGTCAAGCTGCCAAGGAGAATGCTCTGCGTGCGTCGCGTGACGCACCCAGTGTCTTTGGTGAGTTTTCTCAGTGCTCGTACCTTCGCTATGACATCTTCGACGTTCGACATCTTCGTTTCCCTTCATCGGTTGGATCGTGCGTTGGTAATTGCGCGGGACGCAGTGTCCCACAAATGGAAAAGGCCCCGCACGATGTGCAGAGCCGTTGGTCTTGCTTCGATATGTCGTACTACGACACGATGTCTACAGAGGGGTATCAGTAGACAAGTTGTCTACTCATCCCTGTTGCTCTGTGTAGCAGGGGTATCCGGGTCGGAGTCCGACCAGCATTCCTACACAGTCCGCGTGTCCCGAACAAGCGCATTGCACAGCCGCGTCAGCGCGTACTTGGATGATGCGCCAACTCGGCGCATGATTGCTCCCAGAAACACGAAGACCCCGCCAGTCGGTTGGCGAGGTCGTGGTCGTACAGAGTTCGAGGAGGGGAAGGGCCTAGCTAGTAGGTAGACACTTCCCCACGGTTAGAATCATACCACACAGAAGGGGCTGTTGTCAAGAGCTAAGTTCAATGCCTGCACAGTGTGCGCCGTCCTGTTGTTTTCTCAGATCGGCCCCCGATCTCCTCTGCCGCAGGAGTCACAGGAGAGCAGATCGTGTCTACCCGGCCACATTTCCACGTCGTTTACCTCGTAGAACAGGGTTATAACCACAACATATAGTGTACAACAGCGCATACAACGTGTATACACCACAAGATATGGTATACATCGTGCGACTTGGCACCCACCACGTGTTCCCACGTACTCCCACGCGTTACCGAGTTGTTGAATCAAAGGCTGGTTACACGATGAACGACGTTGAGGTCACGTCGTAGAGCACCGTCCGAAAGATGCCTTCGGACTGCGGTTTTGTCGGTGTTTCGGCCCATGTTCGGCACGCGGGGCGATCTGCGGTGATCTCCCCTTCCGTCATGAGCTTTCACTCGGGAAAGGGGCGATGTTTTGCGCATTCGGCGTTCTTGATGAGTCTCGCTGCCTCTCTTTGACCGAGAGCTAACTTGGCCATGTCTTCCGCGTGTTTCGTCAGCTCATCAATCGCTGCCTTGACTTCCTCTCGGGGCACACCTAACGAAACAAGTTTCTCCACCATCGACTGTGCAGCATTCCAAGCGCTCAATTTTTCTAGGAGCATTTCTACTTCGTTGCGTCCTGACATTTGGTTACCTCGGGATGGGCCTCCAATTGTCAGGCGTTTGTTAGGGGAAGGCAGTGACCTGGCGCACGTTGTGCAGTGCGTTCCAGGTGCTTGAGGGAGAGCCAGTACACTCCCCGGCCCCGAGGGAATCCGCACTTCGGCCCGAACAATCCCTGGAACACCGGCGCGAGGCGGCGGCGCGGTTGATTACCACTACACTGTGTAGTGGAAATGGAGGAGCAAGATGATTTTCAGTGAGTGGCTCCAACAGCAGTTGAATTCCCACAGGATGACCGGCGCAGAACTCGCGGATCGAGCCGGGATCGCGAAGGCGTCGGCGTACTTCTACCTCGATGGCTCGCGCATACCTGGTCCTGGCGCTATCCGGCGCTGTAACCGCTGCGAGGACTTTTCAACCTACCATCGGAGGTCCACGTATGGGGTTCTATTCAAGACAGAATGCTGAGCAATCACGACTGACCGATGAAGTCTACGCGGTCATACAGCGCCACAACAGTCTAGTCTTAGGGACTGGCGTGCTGACGCAAGAAACCGAACAGGACCAACGGTCCATTCTGGCCGCGCTCGACTTGCTTGTGGAGGAGGGAAAGGTCACGATCACGCTCACCCCTAAAGGTCAAGAGATCAGGGGCCTTAGCTAGAAAGTAGGTTCACCCGAATCCGTAGGGATCGCCTGCAAAGTTTCTTGGGTCGTCAGGTTCGCGCCGCGAATCGCGATCACGACGCGGGGCATAGAATCACAGCACGAGAGGGGAATTGGACGGCGGGATTGTGTGTGCGGCTGCTTCCGCCCGGTTCCGCCGTTCTAGTGGCCGTGGGATGCGTTGAGTAGCTGAGTGATGAGTGGGACCAAACGCGGCACCAGCAAGCAGATGCCCAGCACAACAAGTGCAAAAAGTACCCACACCTGTGGGGCAGGTAATTCCTTGAACCAACGAAATGGAGCCGCTGAAGCATGGCCCACAGCGGTCGCCGTTCGTGATAGCTTGAGACGGAACTGTGCCCACCGCTTGTTCTGATAGTTGAGACACTTCTTGGGGCAACTTATCGGGTCAGTGTGTAGGAACGTGGTTAGCACGTGCAGTTCGTCTTCTTTCCTGCCGTAGCACTCCGTCTTCCAATCGAAACTTCGACGCGCACACTTGGGGATAAAGAGGTCCGCGTTTGAGTACTCAGTCTCCTCTGTTATGGGAATGACATGCAGATGGACACAACGTTTGAACCTACCCGATGCGGTCTTCGACCTTACCCACGCAAGAACTTCGTTGTGACTCCAAACCTTAATAAGCTCTGTCACGCACCCAGGATAGCACGTTAGTCAGGCTCACCCTGCCAAAAGAGATACTCCCTCGTGCATCACCTGCAAGTCTTCCGTTCATCAGGTTCGCGTAAGGTCGCGTCAGTTGACAAGAGGCCGCCTTCCATTACTCCCGTAACCTTGCCCGGTGACCGCTGGTGCGCCACACTTCGAGGTGTGAACAAGTGCGTCATTGTCGTTGATAACTCGAACATCTTCATCGAAGGACAGAAGCAATCGGCAAAAGTTAAGGGTCAGCAGAACGGTGATCGCAACACCTGCGACCCGTCATGGCGAATCGATTTTGGGCAACTCCTTCAACGTCTGGCGGATGGTCGAAGCATCCACGCCGCGATACTCGTAGGATCGCGCCCACCTGCCAACGACAGCGTTTGGAAATCAGCCGAACAACTTGGATTCGCCGTGACGGTTCACGACAGGGATTCACAGCGTAGAGAAAAAGCAGTGGATACCGAACTTGTAGCTCAAGGAACTGAAGTCATTGTCGATGCCAAGGAACCGATGGTACTGGTTATAGCGTCAGGAGACAGAGATTTCATTCCGCTCGTTAGTGTCGCGCATCGCAGGAAATGGCAAGTTGAGATGGCAGCCTTTAGTTCTGCCTTTAGTTCGACAGGTGAAATGGCTACGTCGGTTGACAAGGTTCGTCCTTTGGAAATCGACTTCAAGGCCATCGGATACCACGCATTCAAATGGCCGATATAACGGCGATGGAGGCTGCAAACTAGCGCCGCCCGGAGGAAACTATGAAACACATCGCAACAGTTTTTCTGGTCGTCTCCGTGCTAGTTATCGGGGCGAGTGCAAAGAAGCGGCACAACGAGTCCGACTACGTGAGTGGCACACTGATGGGGAAGCAGCAGATCAGCTTGGGCACCTCTTGCTCGGGCAGCAGTGGCGACTGTGATCCGGTCATCAGATACCGTTACACGGTTGTGTCGGAAGGGGTCGAATATGTGCTGGCTCCAATACATCGTGCGGGCATGTTCAGCAAGGAGAGCGTTCTGTCTGGCCAGCGACCCGGCACGACCGTGAAAGTGCTGTTGGAAAAGGGTAGCACGGTGTTCGTCAAAGTGCCTGGTGATGAACGGGAGTCTCGCTACGAGATAGTGGGCTCGTCAGCAGCCAAGTAACATAGGGCTCTCTCACCTGCCGTTCACCTGCCAATAGCACTGCGTTCCATGTACTAAGATCGTGTTTTGCGCCGTCCGTTGCTTCCTATGTTGTTGAGACTACGTTTCCAGGCGGATTCGAATCCCTCCCTCTCCGCCAGTCCCTTCAAAACAAGACAGTTAACCATGTAGTCACAATTTGGTCACAAGCCCTGCAGCTTCGTTTGGAGAACAAAGCGGAGAACAAATGGAGCGATTCCGGGACGAAATCGCAGGTCCCCAGCATTTCTCAGTAGTCAGATCGGTCCACGGCGAGAACCTCAGCGGCCCTCGCGGGACGCTCGCGCCGTACAGTCTCGTTCTGTTCCTGCTCTTCCATTTCGTTCGCCACTCGGTTTGAACTTTAAACACCCCGATCGTGAGTCAACGATTTCTCTACCAAAACGGCCTGTGCTAGGACGCTCGATAAGATCGGGCGGCAGCACCCAACCGAGCAATCCAGCAGGTTTTTGCATGCTGTGCCTGACTGGAGACTTTGTAAGCTTAGAACCACTCAGGTACGAATTTTGTGGGCCGGGGCTTGCGAATAAATGCGCGGATCTTGCCGTCCAGCGGCGTCTACAATCTTGCGTGACAGTGCGGGCTATCTGAAATGTGCTGGTTTGCTAAAGTATTGCTTCGCCTCATTATCACAACAAAAGGGGATGCAAGTTTACGATTGAGGGCAAGGGACATCAAGGCATCAATCTCGTTGCGAGCGGTTTCACGTCGTACCACGGCAAGTACTATGCCCATGATCTGACGCGACGCGCCAGCGGCGGTCTGGATCGCATATCCATGTCGCTCTTTGATGCGACCGTGGACTTGAATCTTCATCAGATCGAGGCGGCACTGTTTGCCTTGCATTCTCCTCCATCCAAGGGCGTGATCCTGGCCGATGAAGTCGGTCTAGGCAAGACCATAGAATCTGGCATCGTGCTCTGCCAATACTGGGCGGAACGGAAAGACGGCTACTCGTATTGTGTCCAGCCTCAATCCGCAACCAATGGGCTTTGGAGCTTCAAGAGAAATTCAACCTTCCCGCTGTTGTCTTTGATTCAAAGACGTACCGTGAAGCGCAGAAAGACGGCCACCTTCCGCTCCAGGAAAAGACGGTGACAGTAATGTCATTCCATTTCGGGAGCCGAATGAGAGAGGAGCTCAGGGCGATTGCGTGGGACCTAGTTGTGATCGACGAAGCGCACAGGCTTCGGAATGCCTATCGGCCTAGCAACAAAGTAGGACAGACACTTCGCTGGGCAACCGAGGGTCGCCGAAAGCTGCTTCTCACTGCCACTCCGCTGCAGAACTCATTGGTCGAGCTGTACGGTTTGTCAACCCTAATTGATGATCATATTTTCGGCGATATCAATTTCTTCCGGTCGCAGTATGTTGGCGGAAGCGGCAATCTTGGCGAGCTACGGCAGCGCCTTTCCGGATTCTGTAAACGTACCTTTGTCCGTCGCGCCTTCCGCCACCTTAGTCAAAGCAGAACGATCCCGAATCAGTATCGCTTTGGACTCAGGCTCGATGATGCCACGATCGGCCCAGTCACAAAGTAGGCGACTGACTGTGAACAGAGTGGTGCCGGTCATTTGCGCCAACTCCTCGCAGGAAAGACGGACAAGCAGCGTGTGGGCGGTACCCTTGTCACCCCCCAACAGGCGGAGGAGTACGTTGGCCAGGCGCTGGGGTACACGGCTGGTGGCTATCTCCCGAAACCGCTCCTCGATTAGATGGAGATCCTCGGCCAAGATTTTGGCGGCGTTGCGCGGGAGGACAGGAAAGCGATCCCAAAAAGATTCGAACACTTGTATTTCCCAAGTCAGGACCTGGCAGTGTCCCATGGCCTGAGCGGACGACCAATGCGTCACTCCCAATCCCACGCCGGCGCGGCCAACGAGTTCACCGGGGCCAATCACCCTGAGAATGACTTCTTTGCCGCAGCGGCTAAGTTGAGTGATTTTGACGTGGCCGGCAATGATGACAAATACGAAGTGGACGGGATCGTCTTCGCGGAAGAGGCTCTGACCAGGTGAGAAGCCTCGCTCGTGAGCCTTCGCAGCTATCTCGGCGGACTCATCGACGGAAAGGCAGCGAAAAAGAGGGGCGAGTTGGACAAGATCGAGGCGGGCGTCTAAGGCGGCAGCCTCTCCTGCCGAGCAGTCGCGCGTGGTGGCACAGCGACTGGAGCGAGCCGCTACGAACAGGCACGGCTTGCTGTTTCGGTGTGCTGGTAATGCGGGTGATAACTGTTTCTCGGGGAGTGAGGTTGAGACCTCAGGGCACGGACAGAAAGCGTCCGCCGGAACTGACCTAGAAATGCTGGAAGCCCCCATAAAGCGATACTCCTAAGCATAGCGGCCTGGACTCTAGTTGAAGCGTCAGCTTTGCATCGCCGATGGGGGCAGTCAGCAGAAGAGCGGCTAAAATACCAACGTAGCGCGTCTCTTCAGTAGCCCGGCGAGCAAGCGAGTAACTTCCACAGATTGTCCGACCGCATTCAAATTTGACTTACGACAAGCACTTTCCCTGGGTTCAGAGCTGATGGGGAGGGCCTTCCAGCCAAGCCACGCAAGCGCACTCCAAAGTTCTGACAGCGCGAGTCCCGAATAGCCGGCCGGTACAAATACAAACAGCATTGTCCATTCTGGCAACTCGCTGTTCAGTGACCGCAGTCACCCCTTCTTGTGACCTGCATGGCGGCGATGAAAATTGCGTGCCCACATCACGCATGTTCGTGATCAGGGTCACGTTTTGCGGTAGAGCAAAGTACGCGAGCTAGGTGTGGGAGTATTCATTCCCAATGGTCGGAGTGCGGGCGCTCTACATGACAACCATCGAGAAGTTCCTCCAGTCTTGGTTGCCAGTTTTTCTTTTTTCTTCCAGCGGTAGGTGTGGGTGCCCAGTCGAAGAGGATTCCGTCCTTCCGGCCGCCAAGGTTCAGTCGCCAGGCTCTGCTAACGCGGTCAATATTCGGTTCATGCAGGGCTTCATTCATGCCTTCGGCAGTACGGGTTCAAAAAGAGATTGAAGGAAAACGGAGAAAATTATGGCTGCGCGAACATTCGCAATACTTTCACGCCTTCTGTTGGTAGTTTCTGCCCTTAGCGGGGGAATTGCCCTGGTCGGGGCACAAACCACAACAAACCCTCAGGCACCCGCACAAACGACCGTCCAGGCACCGGCGCAATCACCGAGCCCGAACTCGACCCCCGTTCCGCAAAAAATGAAACGCACCACGAACGAAGAGCGGAAGGCCGCCGCAGCTCGGAACGCGGAGCGTCGCGCTAAAGCTCGCAACAAAGCCACTGTTCCAGCGTCTCAATCGGAGGTGAAGCAATGAAAAAGATACGTTGTTTCGCTTTGCTGTTGACGCTCGGCTCGCTGGCTTTCGGCCAGACCAATGTACCCGTGTGCACCCCAAACAATCCTCCGCCGAACTGTACGGATTACTTCGGCGTCGCCAACTGGGCCAATAGTCCGCTTCCGACGGCCACCGTCACGGGCACCCCATCCTTAGTTGGAAATGCGTTGAGCGCCCGGGCTTATGCCACCGACTTTGCGACCGGGGTGGGGACACTGGCCCCGGTATTCGTGGCCTTGCCCAATACGCCGCTGCCGGCCGGCGCGCTTATAAACTTCCAGACTTGGAATCAGACTGGGGCATCGGGAAGTCCCATGCCGTCAGCAGGAAACGTGTTTCATGCCTACATCCTGCGGCCGACCGGTACCGCAAATCAGTACACCGTCGTTTTTGACAGCGGATTGCTAATTGTACCGGTCCCTGCAAACCCCGCTGGCGAAATATCTACATATCCTGTGACAGGGATCGTCGCAGTGCAGGCTGGTGACGTGATCGGCTTCTACGGGCAAGGTATCCCTGTCGATCTCACCGGAGCGGACGCCGTCAGCTACCCTGCCCCCGCACCACCTCTGCAAGGTGGCATCATTACCCTTGGCGGGACCGGATTCCCCTTTCTTAGTGGGCCACGCACCTACTCCATCGCAGCCACTGTCGGTGCGGAGACCATCTCAGGCGGCATGCGCAAGTTCCAAGACGCGCTGCCAGACCTGAAAGCTGCCCTGGCTCATCCGGATACGACCACCTTTCCCGGATCTGATTTTTATGTAATCGCGCTGCAGGAGTATACGACGCAAATGCATGCGGACCTGCCCCCTACGAAATTGCGCGGCTATGTACAACTCAATAACGGCACTGATGCCAGCGGAAATAACACCGTGGCGCCGAATCCCATCAGTTATCTCGGGCCAACGATCCTTGCCCTGAAGGACCGGCCGGTGCGCGTCCTCTTCAAGAACATGCTCCCCACCGGTGCAGCAGGCAACCTCTTCATCCCGGTGGACACCACCTACATGGGAGCGGGGATGAACGGCATCACCATGTCCTCGTATACACAGAATCGCGCCACCCTTCACCTCCACGGCGGCGCCACCCCTTGGATCAGCGATGGCACGCCGCACCAGTGGACCGCGCCGGCGGGAGATTCCTCGAATCCGCCTGTGTCTAATAAAGATAGGGGCGACAGTGTGCAGTTCGTCCCTGACATGTACTTTGACGCTTCAGGGAACGTGATTCCCTTCTGCACCGCAATCGTTGTAACCAACTGCTCTCCGTCGGCGCTGCCGGCCGGAGCAACGAACGATCCGGGCCCCGGAAACTTAACGTTCTTCTGGACCAACCAGCAGGGTGGGCGCTTGATGTTTTATCACGATCATGCCTACGGCCTCACCCGACTCAACGTCTACGCGGGCGAAGCCGCAGGGTACCTACTTGTCGATCCTGCGGAAGAGCATGCGTTAGCTGCTGCCAACGCGCCTGGGGTTCT
>Ga0210401_10000485_pt1 | contig 48682 bp, 34 predicted proteins | sample IncBWH32MmetaG_FD_150866 | JGI IMG/M metagenome (GOLD analysis project Ga0210401, IMG submission 150866) | Forest soil microbial communities from Barre Woods Harvard Forest LTER site, Petersham, Massachusetts, United States - Inc-BW-H-32-M | ecosystem: Environmental > Terrestrial > Soil >...
CGTCTATACCAAGCTTGGCTCTTCGTTGCTGGTAATGTCGATCATCGGCGGCGCAATTGTTCCCGCTGTCATGGGCTATATTTCCGATCGCAGCTCGATTCAAGCGGCATTTTCTGTTCCGCTTGTCTGTTATGCCATCGTGATCTATTTCTCGTTCAGCGGCTACGAACCGGAGCCCGCCGTCGAACCGAATGCTTGAGCGAGTGCTCGGATGAAAATTAAAATGACAATGTGGCGCGCATGAAATTTCTCGTAACCGGCGGCATGGGCTTCATCGGCCAGTCCGTAGTGCGCAATTTGCTCGCTCGCAAAATTCCAGTCGTCGCAGCCGATCAGTCCGCGGATCCGCAGGCTCTCGGAACTGTCAGCAACTTGGCCGCCAGCACCGCAGCCAACTTCGATTCTGTTCCGATGGACGTCGGCGATTTTCGCGACGTGATGAACGTGTTTCACAAGCATCCCGACATCACGCACGCGATCCATCTGGCCTACGTGATGGGTCCGCTCGTCGATGAAAATACTGCGCTCTCCACTCGCGTTAACATTCTCGGCATGACCCACATGTTCGAAGCAGCCCTCCACCGCAAGCTCGTTCGACTCGTCTTCACCAGCAGCGAAACAGTCCATGGACCATCGCAGAAACCCTACGGCGATCGCCCAGTGACCGAGGACGATTTCTGCGATCCCGCATCCCACACGTTTACCTATGCGGTGATGAAGCTCTTGAACGAACACATGGGCCGCCGCTACGTTGAGCTCCACGGGGCAAGTATCGTCTGCACCAGACCTCCGGTCGTTTTCGGCCACGGCCGCAAGCGCAGCGCGGTGATGTGGGCAGAACACTTCGCTTCAAAGCCTGCGATCGGCGAACCGGTTACATTGCCTTTCGGACCCGCAACACGCGACACGTGGATCTACAAAGATGATTGCGCGGAACAGCTCGTGCGCCTCGCGCTCAAGCCTAAGCTCGCTCACTTCGCTTACAACAACGGAGGACATTCAGTCACCGCTGCCGAGCTCGCCGCCATCGTGAGGAAATGGCTTCCCGGCGCGCAAATCGATTTCTCCCGTGGCCCTGGCACGCCGCTGATCGACAACCAAGACGGCACTCGCTTGATACATGAAATCGATTTTACGCCGAACCCGCTGGAGCAGGGCGTTCGGGCGCACATTAACGAAGCGCGCGCGTCCGCAGGGCTTCCGGCCGTCTAGTTTGATTTGAGAAGGACTCGCTAAGAAGAAGAACATGCCGCCATTCGTCAGCACGGTCGTGGGCAGTTACCCGCGAAACACGAACGTTGAAGACACAATGAAGAAACCCTCGCTCACCCGCCCGGAAATCGACGAACTAATAAAATGGGCGGCTCGCGATCAAGCCAATCTCGGTCTCGACGTCATCACCGACGGCGAAGGCTATCGTGAGAACATGTACTACTTCTATCAGAAGCGGCTCGACGGGATCACCTTCGACGGAATGGTCAAGCAATCCTTCGGCACGGCAGGATTTGGCATCGAGTGCGCGCGAGTGATCGGCGAAATAAAGAATTCCCGTTTCGACCTTGCACGCAATTGGAAACTTGCTCGAGATGCTGCTCCCGCCTGCTGCCGCGTGAAGCAGACGGTCACCGGCCCGCACGTCCTCACCCGCTTCAGCGTCAACCAGCGCCCGGATCTCTACCCTGACGAGCAAACGCTCTGCCGCGCGTACGCAAAAGTATTAGCGGAAGAAATTCGAGAAGTGATCGTGGCCGGGTGCGACTACATTCAATTCGACGAGCCGATGTGGACCGAGTCGCCAGAGGACAGCCTTTGGTCGGCAAAAATCCTGAATGAGCTGATCGATTCCCTGCCGCGAGTAAAATTCGCACTACATGTCTGTGGCGGCAACCCGCGGCGAAAGCGCATCTATTTCACCAAATATACCGACCTCGTCCCTGCTTTCCGAGAAGTTAAAATCGACGAAATCTCCCTCGAACATTGCACCCTCGGCTACGACCTGATGGAACTCTGGAAGAGCTGGGGCTTCAAAGGTGAACTGGCCCTCGGGGTAATCGACCAGCGCAGCGACACAATTGAAAGTGTCGACGTAATCCGTGAACGACTCAAGCCCGCACTCGCATATTTCTCTTCGGATCGCCTCCTGCTCACCAGCGAGTGCGGTTTTGGTCACGTCCCCTTGAACGTCACCCGCGAAAAACTTCGCGTCCTGGTCGAGGCTTGCCGCGAACTTCGTTCACTCAGGCGACCGTTGTGATCGTCGCGTGATGGGCAGGACAAACAGACCTAGGCGCTGACCGGGGAAATTGCGCGGATCTGAACACCGGATGCTTTGAGTCGCTCGCTTACCGCGCGAGCTATGGCCGGCGCGCCGGGAGTTTCGGAGTGAATGCAGAGCGTCTGGGCCATCAAGTCCAGCTCCGAGCCGTCGTCTAGATTTACTCTGTGGCGCAGGGCAATGTCGAGTGCTTGACTAGCCGCCCTTTGCGGATCTTCGAGCAGGGCGCCGGGGAATTTCCGTTGCCTCAGCGTACCGTTCCGCTCATACGTACGATCCGCAAACGCCTCTTCCGCGCACCGCAGTCCCAGACCGCGCCACGAATCCAAGCACGGTGATCCAGCTTGTCCAACTACAATCAACTTCGAATCCACCGCCATCACCGCGCGGCCTATCGCCAGGGCAACCTCGTGATGACGATTGGCCGCATGATACAGAGCGCCGTGGGGCTTTACGTGTTTCAGACGTACGTTCAACTTGTCCGCTGCACGCGCCAGCGCGGCGATTTGCTCGCGCAAGGAAGCCTCAAGTTCGTCGACGCTGATCGCAAGCTCCACGCGGCCAAAGTTTGCGGGATCCGGGTAACCTGGGTGCGCGCCCGCGGCGACTCCTAATTCTTTGGCAAGCTCAAGCGTCCGCTTCATCGTCGAGGCATCACCCGCGTGGCCTCCGCACGCGATATTTGCGGAGGTAATGTGCCGCATCAGCTCGAAGTCCGCCCCGCTTGCGAGCGATTCGGGAGATTCGCCCAAGTCCGCATTGATATCGATCGAAGCTGCTTTCATGATCGGTCTGTGTATCGGTTCCGCTGGGACTGAAAAATCTGCTTCAGCCATTCCTCCTGTTCCCGTAACAAATCGATCGCCCGGGGAATCACGACTTCGATGAATCTCACTTGTTCGCGCGGTCGTAGCTGCCCCACGCGGTAGAGGTCTGCCGCGATTACATTCGCGATCTTCGGATAGCCGCCGGTGGTCTGCTGATCCACAAAAAGAATGATGGGCTGCTCATCCTGCGGCACCTGAATCGCCCCGAGCGAAACTCCTTCGGTGAGCAATTGCGATCGAACTCGCGGCGAAATCGGTTCGCCCTTCAAACGCAAACCGGAGCGGTTCGATTGCTCACTCACGGTGTAAGGGCAAGAGAGAAGTTTGCCAAAGGCTTCGAGACCAAACCAGTGGTGCTGTGCACCACGGGTGACGCGAAGCGGCTCGCGAGAATATAACCCGTCGACCGCTCCCGGCTTCAGCGTTGGCAGACGCGAATTGGGACCTCTCCGCACGCCGAGCAAATCGCCTTTGCGCAGCCCGCGGCCCTCGAATCCCCCAAAGTGCCCTGCGATGTTCGTAGAGGCGCTGCCCATGATCGGCCGGACATCCAATCCTCCCTGAATCGCCAAATATAGCCGCGCGCCCGTTTTCGTCGCGCCACAGGCCAAAATTCCTCTCGCAGGCACTCGCATCGCCTGCCACATCGGTGCGGTGTCGCCGTTGATTCGACATTCGCATTCACCACCGGTCAGCGCGACGATACTCTCCTCGTCGAACTCAAGCGTGGCTCCCGCTAGCGTCATTTCTAACGTGGCGGCATTCTCTGCGTTTCCGACCAGTATGTTTGCGATGCGCATCGCCAGGCTGTCCGCCGCGCCGCCTGCAGATATGCCTAGATGAGAGTACCCACTGCGCCCAAGGTCCTGGATAGTCGTCAACAGTCCTGGGTTTTGGACGCGTATCGGCATTGGGGTATCTAACGATTCACTGTCGAGTGGAACGTGGCGCGGTCGATCGCAGAAAATTCCACCCGGTCTCCCGGTTTGAGTCGGGTCGGCTGCGTCGCGCCGGGATCGAAGATGCGAACGGGCGTGCGTCCGATCAACCGCCATCCTCCCGGTGAGTCGACGGGATAAATGCCGGCCTGGGTCCCTGCGATTGCTACCGAACCCGCTGGCACGTGCTTTCGAGGAGTGGCAAGCCTTGGGACGTGCAACGTGTCCGGCAGACCTCCGAGGTACGCGAACCCAGGTGTGAATCCGAGAAAGTGAACACGGTAGGTCGCCGAGGAGTGCAGCTGGATCACTTCATGGTTCGGGATTTTTGCGTGATTCGCAACCTCCTGCAAATCGGGTGCGAATTCCACGTCGTAGCAAACAGGAATCGTCACTATGTTTGCTGCTCGGTCGTATTGCAACGACTGCTCACCCGCTAGATTTTCTATCAATGATGCTGCCTCTTCATGGCTCAAGCGCAATGGGTCAAAATCGATCAGGATCGAAGCGTACGCCGGATGCAGATTCCGAATGCGCGGGTCGTTGAGACGCTGCAGCGCGCGGAATAGTGACATTACTCGCTCGTGATTATCGAGCGACATCACATCCCCAAAAACCACTAGAAGCGAGGAATCACTTGCCGGAGCAACCTTCATAGAAGCCCATGCTCATGCCAGACAGAGATACAACCTCGAACCATTAGAGCTAGCAAACCGAACATGACTATAGGCGATACCGGCGGCTTTATGCTGCTGTTTTCGTCGGTCGAAAACGGTTAGCGGGACATGAGAAATTGGACTTCCTGTTCGATTTCCGAGATAGCGATGGGAGCGAGATTTGCTTTGGACAATTTCTGATTCAGCGGAGGAAGTTTCGTTGTCTTGAACTCACTCCATTCGGCGATCGCTGCTTTGACGCTCTGGGTGGATTCGTTGTAAACGGCAATCGCCTGCGAAGGCACGGCGCGATCCCCTCCTTCGACAACGCGTAGTGCCGAGGCCATATCGGCGAAAGCGTCCTCCAGGCTCAAGGCCTGCTCCGGATCGCTTGCCGGCTTGACGATCTTTGAAATTTCGGTTTGAGCGTCCGCTAGGACCGCTTTAATAGCCGAATCCTCATCGCCAATCTTCTGCTGTAGGTCGGCAAGTTGTTTACGAAGAGAGTCAATTTCAGCAAGCGCCCGGCGCGCTTCCATCGTTTCGGCAAATATCTGCTGACCGAGTTGCAATTGTCGGGTGAGTATTTCCGGAGTGGCTGCGGAGCGGGGGTCCATTACAACTTCTAGAGGCTGAGTCTGCGGCTTTCCGTCAACAGTAAGTCTGATTGTATAGATGCCCGGCACAACTTTGGGTCCCCTGGGATTACGGTATTCGGATTCTTCGTCCACGCCTGACCCTCCAGAGCTGCCCCAAGTGAGATCCCAGACGAAGCGGTGCATTCCCGGATTGGTTTCGAGAGCTTCCGGCCTGGGGAACCATCGCTCGGCAATGGGAAGCGGCGGGTGTTTTTCCGGACGTGTGTCTTCCGACGAAAATCTGCGAACGAGCTTCTGCTGCGAATCGGTGATCTCGAGTGTCAGGCTGCTAGCGGATGACTTAAGAAGGTAGTCGATGATGGCGCCGGAGGGCGGGTTCTCCGCCGTTGGTTCCTCCGGTGGAAGTGGAGTGCCCGTGAAAGAGTCGTTGTCGATGCGATATGCTGCTGCCGGGCGGTAGAGCCAGAATGCAGGGTTCTTTTCGGCATCGAACGCCTGGCGAAGCGGCGTGATGTTGTCCAGTATCCAGAAGGATCGTCCGTGCGTACCGACTACCAAATCCTCACCGTGAACGGTGAGGTCGCGGACGGAAGTCACAGGCAGATTGAGTTGCAAAGACTGCCAATCGCCGCCGTCATTGAATGATACGTAAACTCCGAGTTCGGTTCCGGCAAAAAGCAGTCCTTTCTTGTTCGGGTCTTCGCGAATGCAGCGCAGGAAGGCGTTGGTCGAAATGCCATTGGTAATCAGCTGCCAGCTAGCTCCATAGTCTCGAGTTCGAAAGAGGTAGGGTGTCTGATCATCTAGCCGGCTGCGATCCACAGCCGCGTAAGCGACGGAGGGATCAAAGTGCGAAGCTTCGATCAAGGAGATTTTGCTCCAAGCTGTCAGGTCGGTCGGAGTGACGTCTTTCCAAGTTTTGCCACCGTCGCGGGTGAGATGAATTAGTCCGGTGTCGCTTCCTGCCCAGATTGTGTCAGCGTTTAGAGCGGATGGCGCAATGGTGAACACTACGCCATAGCCTCGTTGTTTGGCGTTCTCGATCGTCGGCGGTCCTTCGGCTTTATCTGTAGACCGGACCGCTGGGGCTGGCGCCTGCCGTTCCGATCCGGTGAGGTCCGGGCTGACGGCCTGCCAGTGCAGACCACCATCAACTGTTTTCATAACATATTGTGTCCCCAGATACAGAGTTGTGGAGTCGACGGGAGAAAAAATAAGAACCGGAGTCCAAGGGTCTCGATACTTGCGCAAATTGATCTCGGTGCCAAATGCCGGCACGGGCCAGGGAGTTACATCCTGGCTGAGTCCAGTCCGCTTGTTGTAACGGGCAACGGTGCCGTAGCTGCCGCTGAGATAGATGATGTTCGGATCTTTGGGATCGGGCGCTATATATCCGCTCTCACTGCCGCCCACCGGATACCAATCACGCGGAGAGATCTGACCGTGATCGGTGCGGCTGGGGACGGCAGCACTGCCGCTATCCTGCTGCGCGCCGTACACGATGTAGGGAAACTGGTTGTCGGTGATGACATGATAGAACTGAGCGGTGGGCTGGTTGTACCAGGTGCTCCAAGTCTGGCCGCGGTCGAGACTAATCGTAGTGCCCTGGTCCGTTCCGAGAAGCATGCTGCTGGAATTCTTGGGATCGATCCAAATCTGATGGTAATCGTCGCCGCCGGGCGCGCCGCGAACAATAGAGATTGTCCTTCCTCCGTCTGCGGATCGATAAAGAGCGACGTTTGGGATGTAGATCACATCGGGATTTTGTGGGTCGATGGTGATGCTGTTGAAGTACCAGGCGCGACTGGTGAGACGAGGATCCGTGTTCTCCAAGGTCCAGGTATCGCCGCCATCGTCGGAGCGGTACAAACCTGCCTTCTTCGCCTGGATGAGTGCGTAAACGCGTTTACCATCTGCGGCAACGTCGATGCCGATGCGTCCCCAATCACCTTCCGGCAGACCAGTGTTGAGCCGAGACCATGTCTTGCCGGCATCTTGCGAGCGGTACAGGCCGCCACCCGGTCCGTCGATGGGAGCATAGGTGCTCCAGGGCGGGCGATGCGAATTCCATGCGCCGGCAAACAGAAGCTGCGGGTTGCCGGAACAGATCGCCAGGTCTGAAATACCAATCTCGGGTCCTTTATCCAAGACCTTGATCCAATGCGCCCCTCCATCCACGGTTTTGTAAACTCCGCGCTGCTCATTTGGTCCGTAGGCGTGACCGAGAGCGCCGACATAGACGATGTTCGGATCTCGAGGATCGATTACGATTCGGCTGATTTGGCGGGTATTCTCCAAGCCTACGTGGGTCCACGTCGAGCCGCCGTCGGTCGATTTGTAAACGCCATTGCCGCTAGACAAGTCGGATCGAATGTCGGACTCGCCAGTTCCGGCGAAGATCGTCTTAGGGTCGGATGGTGCAAGCGCGATTGCCCCGATCGAGCCGACTGGGTGATTGTCAAAGATTGGCCGCCAGACCGTCCCAGCGTCCGTAGTTTTCCAGATGCCGCCATTGACCGCCCCGAAATAAAAGGTTGTCGAATCGCCGGGCACGCCTGCGACCGCAACCGCGCGACCTCCACGGAATGGGCCAATGAGCCGCCATTTTAGGCCGCTCATAAGTTGCGGAGGCACTGACTGGGCAGCTGCGCACCCCGGAAGTAGAAGAATGAAGAGCGCGATGAAACTCTGATGGACGCACGACCTAAGTTTGCGCAAGTGGCAATCCCTCACTGGGCAGCCAGTTTACTGGAAAACACAAAGCTATTGACGATGTAGCGCGCGGACTAGCGACATCACTCGCCGGAACAACTGCATAGCGGTCCATACTCGCGCCAGTCGGAGATACAATCTCGAACCATTAGACTGACGACCAAACATGACTATAGGCGATACCGGCAGCTCGCGAAAGACGCAGCGAACCGTGGGGCTTGACGCGAAATGGCTCGCGGAACTCACTCCTGGGGAGCGTAATACTCTGATCGCCACATTCGGCGGCTGGGCGCTCGACGGTATGGACGTGATGGCGTACAGCTTCGTGGTTCCTACCCTGATGACGACGTGGCACATCACCGGAGGCGAAGCCGGACTACTCGGCACCATCGCGCTGCTTATCTCCGCGGCTGGTGGCTGGCTCGCAGGGTTTCTCGCGGATCGTTACGGCCGGGTCCGCATTCTTCAACTTACGATTGCGTGGTTTGCAGTTTTCGCTTTCTTGAGCGGATTAACGAACTCCTGGTGGCAACTGCTTTTCACGCGGGGCCTGCAAGGCTTGGGCTTTGGCGGCGAGTGGGCAGTGGGCTCGGTGCTGATGGGCGAAACGATTCGCGCCGAGCATCGCGGAAAGGCTGTGGGCACCGTGCAAGCAGGCTGGGCGATCGGATGGGGGCTCGCGGCGCTTTGTTATGCGCTTCTGTTCTCGTTGCTGTCTCCGGCAATTGCGTGGCGAGCGATGTTCTTGATCGGCATTTTGCCAGCGCTGCTCGTTTTCTACATTCGCCGAAACGTTGCGGAGCCAGAGGTGTACAGCAAGACTCGTCAAAGTATCATGGCGGGCCAGACAGTCAGCTTTCTCGAAATTTTCCGTCCCAATCTCCTTCACATCACGGCGCTGACTTCCCTGACGGCGATCGGAGCACAGGGCGGCTACTACGCAATCACCACGTGGCTGCCAGCCTTTCTCACGACTCAGCGCCACCTTTCCGTTCTGACTACTGGCGGATATCTTGCTGTTGTAATCGCGGGATCGTTCGCCGGCTATTTGGTAAGCGCCCATCTAGCTGACTGGCTCGGACGCAAAGCGACGCTGATTCTCTTTGCCGTGGGTTCGTTCGCCACCGTTGTGGGCTACACATACTCACCGATTGGCAATCATCTAATGCTCGGGCTGGGATTCCCGCTCGGATTCTTTGCTTCGGGCGTTTTTAGCCCGATCGGCGCGTTCTTCACCGAGCTTTTCCCGAATCGGCTACGCGGGTCGGGCCAGGGTTTCTCCTACAGTTTCGGGCGGGCCCTCGGCGCCATCTTTCCCATGCTCGTTGGTTACCTCAGTGCGACGATGTCGTTGAGCCGCGCTATTGCCGCGTTTGCTGTGGCTGCCTATGCGCTTATGATCCTCGCTGTCGCTTTGCTTCCCGAAACTCGAGGTCGGGATCTTCACGCGTTCGATTGACCCCGGATGCGAAAACCGGAGGCGAAGCTTACCGAAGACGCTGTTTCCCAACATCTCGCCAACATCTCGTACTTCCGGCGAACTGAATGGATAAGAAAGGCCGTCTGGGATACACTCTAGGCGGTTAGCAGGAAATGGCTCCTGGCAAGATGGCGTCTTTGGCGGTCCTCATTTAAGGAACTCGCGCAGAAGGTTCTGCGCCCCCAGACTTAGTGGCGCCAGTAGGAGTTTTTTTATGAGCACTCAGCAAAATGTCGTTCATTCCCGGCTTCTAGCCGGCGGGCAATCCGGTGAATTGCTGCGATTTTCCCGCGAGGACGTTCAATGGGAATGGATGAGCATGTCCGCTCGACGCTTGAATCCTGGCGAAACCTTTTCCGCAACAACGAATGGCGAAGAAGCCGCGTTCGTGATTCTGGGAGGGAGGTGCACGGCGGGATGGGGCACGGGAGAACAATCCATAGGCGAGCGCAAGGATGTATTCGGTGGTCTTCCGTACTGCTTGTATCTGCCAAGCGGCAACGCAGCGACGTTTAAGGCTGACACCGTCTGCGAAATAGCTGAATGCCGGGTTCCGTCGAAGGCTAAACTCGAGCCGAAATTGATTACTCCAAGCGAGGTTATTTCGGGCCTCCGTGGCGGTGGAAACGCTTCGCGCCAGATAGTCGATATCATAAGCCCCGCATTTCCTGCCGACAAATTGATGGTGATTGAGGTGTACACGCCCGGCGGAAACTGGTCCAGCTACCCTCCGCACAAGCACGATGTTCACAACCCGCCCGCAGAAGTCGACTTGGACGAAATCTACTACTACCGCATCAAACACCCTGAAACAGGTTTTGCGTTGCAACGACTTTACTCAGGCGATCTGACGCGTGACGTGACCATACGCGCGAAGGACGGTGACGCCGTTCTCGTTCGTTCCGGCTTCCATCCCGTGGTGGCTGGACCGGGGTACGACGTCTACTACCTCAATTTTCTTGCAGGGACCTCTCGGACGCTTGCCGTGACGGAAGATCCCAATCATGTTTGGCTGAAGTCAACGTGGAAAGATACCGATCCGCGTTTGCCGCTGGTGCGTTAGCGCGGCCGTGACACATGGACAATTTTCTGCGAGTAACTTTCTGCGAGTAACATAGAAACAAGAAGAAGAGATAAGCGCTTAGCGACGTAGTTGATTTTTGATTCCGGCTAGCTCGTGCTAGTGTGCGCAACAAACAGTTCACGGTAAGGAGAGTAACGCTGATGGATCGCCGGATGACGGCAGCGCAAGCGATCGTTGCGTACCTGCGAAACCAGTATACGGGCCGGGATTCCAAGGAAAACCAGTTCATTCAAGGATGTTTCGGAATCTTTGGACACGGCAACGTTGCCGGAATGGGGCAGGCCCTCGAGCAGGACGTACAACTACCATACTATCTGGCGCGAAACGAACAGGCGATGGTGCATGCAGCCGCGGCATTCGCCAAGGCGAGTTTTCGAATGCGGACGCTGGCCTGCACGACTTCGATAGGCCCGGGCGCGACAAATATGGTGACCGGAGCGGCGGCGGCAACGGTGAATCGCCTGCCGGTTCTGCTGTTACCGGGAGACATCTTCGCGCGGCGAAACGTCGCGCCGGTCTTGCAGCAACTGGAATCGCCGTTCACGCAGGACATTTCGGTGAACGACTGCCTGAAGCCAGTGTCCAGGTATTGGGATCGCATTCAGCGTCCGGAACAACTTCTCACTTCCCTTCCCGAGGCTATGCGCGTCCTTACTTCGCCGGCAGACACCGGAGCGGTGACGATCAGCCTGCCTCAAGACGTGCAGACGGAAGCGTTTGATTTTCCGGAAGAATTCTTTCGGAAGCGGATCTGGATTATTCCCCGCAACCGTTGCGACCAAAGTTTATTGAGTCGAGCTGCGGAATGGATTCGGACCTCCAAAAAGCCGGTCATCATTGCGGGGGGAGGCGTCCTCTATTCTGAATCATCAGAAGCTCTTTCCGAGTTTGCTCGAACGACGAGAATTCCGGTGTGTGAGACACAAGCCGGCAAAGGTTCGCTCCCTTACAACCATCCACAGGAGGTTGGAGCGGTGGGCGTGACGGGCACACCTGGAGCGAACATCTTAGCGCGCGAAGCGGATCTGGTTCTCGGAGTTGGAACACGCTACAGCGATTTCACCAGCGCTTCGAAAACTGCGTTTCAGAATCCGACGGTTCGTTTCATTAACATCAACGTTTCAGAATTCGATGCCTTCAAGCACGCGGCTCTGCCGCTTACGGGCGACGCTCGAGCTACATTGGAAGATCTACAAGTGGCGACAGCTGGGTTCCAGGTAGCAGAAGACTATCGGGCACGGATTGCGCGCTTTCGCGATGACTGGGAAAAAGAGGTGGATCGCATCTACGGCATCCGCAAAGAACCGCCGATCTCACAGGGAGAAGTGATTGGAGTGGTGAATGAGGCTACCGAAGCCCGGGACATCATGGTGTGCGCAGCAGGCAGCCTGCCCGGGGATTTGCACAAGCTTTGGCGGACGCGGCAGCCAAGCGGATATCACATGGAGTACGGATACTCGTGCATGGGCTACGAAATCGCCGGTGGGTTGGGCGCAAAGATGGCGCATCCCGAGCGGGAGGTGTTCGTGCTCGTTGGCGACGGCTCGTATCTCATGATGGCCCAAGAGATCGTCACGTCAATCCAGGAGGGCATGAAGCTCAATATCGTGCTCCTCGACAACCATGGCTTTTCAAGCATCGGAGGCCTCAGTCGAAGTTGTGGAAATGAAGGAATGGGGACGAATTACCGGTTCCGCCGCGGAGCGAAGTACGATGGCGAGGATCTTCCGGTTGATTTTGTGGCGAACGCGGCGAGCCTTGGAGCGTGGGCTGTTCGCGCGCGGACACGGGAAGAACTTCAAGCTGCGATCGCCTACTCGCGGAAACAGCCCCGAACCTCTGTCGTTGTCGTCGAAACATCCTATGACGACAGAGTTCCAGGCTACGAATCCTGGTGGGACGTCGCGATCGCTGAAGTTTCCACGAGCGAGGCAGTTGAGTTAGCGCGTCGGAAATATGAGGAAGCGCGAAAGAAGGAACGCTTGTTTTTTTAGTGCGGCCGCGCAGGTGGGCAGCTGAGTCCGAGGTCAGCTTTCGAGAGTCCCGTAAAAAAGAGGTAAGGGTGCAAACAACCGTAGAAGCGGCCCCAGCAGCAACGACGGCCGCGCAACCGCCTCATCTCAAACGAGTTCTACATCTCTGGGACCTTATCTACTACGGCATCATCCTGACGTCACCAATCGCCGCGGTTCCGCTGTTCGGTGAAGCAGAGGTGCTCTCGCAAGGGCACGCCGTAACAACTTTACTTGTGGCGATGGTAGCGATGTCGGTCACGGCCGTCAGCTTTGGGCGTATGGCCGCTAAGTATCCATCCTCCGGATCCGTCTACACCTATATAAGCCGAGGCTTGAATCCATACCTTGGTTTCATCGTTGGGTGGGCGATGTTTTTGGAGTATCTGTTTCAACCAATTCAGAATGCTCTCTACGCTGTCCTTGCGGTTCAGCGCGTTATGCCGCGCATTCCCTTCGCGATTATCGCCGCGCTCGCTGTAGGACTCATCACCCTGGTGACTGTGCAGGGGATCAAATTCACGGCGCGGACAGATGAGGTGATGCTCGGCTTCATGGTGTTGGTCACCGCCGTGTTTCTCGTTGCGGCGTTCCGTTTTATCGTTCTACGCGAAAGCTTCGCCGGCCTTTTCTCGATGCAGCCGATTTACAATCCAGCTACGTTCCATCTGCGAGCCCTGGCTGCGGGGACGTCGCTCGCAGCGCTGGTATTTATCGGATTTGACGGCGTGTCCATCCTTGCGGAGGAAGTGAAGAATCCGAAACGAAATGTTTTGCTGGCCTCGGTGCTGGTGTGCGTCTTCACCGGGCTTTTCAGCGGCTTGCAGGTTTACATTGCGCAACGAGTTTGGCCGGATTTCTCAACATTTCAGAATCCGGAGACGGCGTTTATGGACGTGGCGCGTGTAGCGGGTGGACAGATACTCTTTACCGTTTACGGTGTGATGCTTCTGGTCTCGAGCATTGCATGTGGACTGGCCGGACACGTGGGCGCAGCGCGTTTGCTCTACAGTATGGGACGCGATGACGTGCTACCAAAAAAAATCTTCGGTTATCTGAGCCCCAAGAAAAGCAATCCAATCTACAACGTCTGGATCGTGGGAGTTCTTGCGTACATTGGGGTGCTTACAATTCCGTGGGAGCGCGCTGCGGAGATCGTCACCTTCGGCGCCCTTCTGGCTTTCATGGGCGTCAATGTGTCGGCACTGCGGCAGTTCTGGTTTTCTCCGGAAGCGGCTGGACATCGGAGATTCTTTGTCGATGCATTTGTTCCGGGATTTGGTTTTGTGTTTTGCTTCCTGCTGTTGATCAGCCTTCAACCCTGGACGAAATATGCGGGCCTGGTATGGCTGGCGGTAGGGTTTGTGTACCTGGTTTATAAGACACGCGGTTTTAAGCTGCGGCCCAAGCTATTCGATTTCAACGCACCATAGAGCGCCAGAGTCACTGCGCAACCGTTCGATCCGGCGCTTGAACACGTGCCAAATGTAAGGCGAACCCGCAGGACTCGCGTACGCGCAATTCCGGCTGAAGTTTCCTCACCACAGCTTTGCTGGTGTCTCCGGTGATTCGCCGAATCAGAAGTTCGACCGCTTCGCTACCGAGTTGATGCTTTGGCAGTTCTACCGTCGTCAACCGTGGCCGAAAAATACTCAGCCACGGATAATCGTCAAAACTCACCAGTCCGAAATCATCCGGACAACTCATGCCCATTTCCTCGGCCGCTTTCAGCAGGCCGATCGTCATCAGATGGTTCGCGACGTAGATGCCATCCGGGCGGTGAGACAGCAGGGCATGCCCTGCGCGGAATCCAGATTCGATCCGGTAGTCCCCTTCGATAACTAATCCGGACTCGTAAGTAAGACCCTCCGCCTTGAGCGCATCGTGAAAACCCTGCCAGCGCTCCTTCGCGTTGCTTATTTTCAGTGGGCCGCTGATGAGTCCAATGCGTTGCCTGCCCGCTCGCGCCAGATGGCGCACGGCTTCGTACGCGCCGTGATAGTCATCTGTGATGACGGCATCGTTCGTGAGTGCCGTGTACGTGCGCATGACAAGAACAAAAGGAATGTTGGCCTCTTTGATCATCTGCTGCATGGGAGGGCGGAAGTTTTCGGCAGCTTTTGTGAGCAGGATACCGTCAACTCGCTTGGAAATGAGCAGCTCGACTGCACGCTCCTCCTTGTCGAGAATGTCGTCGCTGTTGCAAAGCAGCAGATTGTAGCCGTGTTTCTGCGCGGCATCCTCAGCGCCGCGGACCACCATCGGAAAGAAAGGATTGCCTATGTCTGGTACGATCATGCCAATCGTGTGTGTCCGCCGGTTTGCAAGACTCCGCGCAATAAGATTGGGCCGGTAGTTGAGTTTGCGAATCGCGGTCTCCACACGTTCACGAAGACGCTTGCCAACATGCGCTTTCTTGTTCACGACAGCCGAGACGGTGAAGACGGACACACCGGATTCGCGGGCAACGTCGTAGATGCTGGCCGCCTTCCCAGCCTTCTTTCGCGTCTTCTTGTTCGAAGGAGCCATGAATCGTCAGTATCCTATGGAAACCGCCTGCTGCTTTCGTGCAGACTCATAGATTGCATTGAGGATGATCATATCCCGATTCCCCTGGACGCCATCGGGTTCGATACTACGCTTGTTCTGGATGGCCGAAGCAAACGCGTCCACCTCCGGGAGGAACTCGTCGGTAATCTTGAATCTTCGTTCGATCCACCGTTTTCCAAGTTTTCCGGTGAGCCGGCGTTCTTCGTCGAACGGAAACGCAGGCGTCAATGAAACCCAACCTTTCGTTCCTTGAACGAATATGAATGAGGAGATCACCGCGCTATAGGAAGAACTACCTTGCACGATCGTACCCGTCGGAAACTGCAGCCGAAATGAGATTCCCTCTTCCACCTCGGAGAAGCGCACCGTGTCGTGTACCCACGTCTGTGCAGTCACAGAAGCGGGATCTTCTCCCAGCAGCCAGCGAGAGGTATTCACGCAGTAAATTCCTAAGTCCGTTAGAGGTCCGCCGCCGGCCATGTTCGAATTCAGGAGCCAGGGCAAAGAGATTCCCGGGGAATGGAGTTCACTGAATGCGGTGTGAATCGCGTCGATTCGACCCAGATCTCCGTTTTGAATAAGCTCTTTCAAATAAAGACAGCTTGGCTCGAAATGTTTGCGGTACGCCGTCATCAAGAGCACTCCGTTCCGGCGGCAAGCTTCCACCATCTGCGCGGATTGTTCCACGCGCGCCGCGAGTGGCTTCTCGCATAGCACATGCTTGCCGGCCTCTGCGGCTTGGATCGTTAATTTTGAATGTTCACCCGGGGGAGTAGCGACATACACGGCGACGATTTCAGGATTCGCCAAACACGCGGCGTACTCGTCGGCGCCGTAGAAAGCGTGGACCTTGTATTTGCGAGCCAACCGGCTGGCCTCTTCTTTATCCCGGCCAACTAAGCCCGCGAGTACGGCTCGTTTGCTCCTCATAAAGCAAGGCAGCACTGAGCTCTGCGCGATAGCGCCGAGACCGACGACGGCAAAACCTACCCTTGGGGCAATCTTCATGGAGATTTGAGCGCAGCGCGGAACTCTACCCGGCTAACTCTCGCGATCTGCGCGACCCAGCCGCTGATTGCGGATCGCTTTATGATCAAGCCCGCGCAATTCCTCGATTCCACCGAGCACCTTGTGGATTGCGTCCGCGATCGCATCCACATCCCGGGTGCTTCCAAGGAAAAGCTGGTGGGGAAACCACACGGCTTCATGGTAGGCGGCACGGTCTGCTTCGGGGCACGCATACATGTTTCTAAGATCGAGCGGCTTTTCGCGGCCCCAACTGAGCGCCGGAAAATCGGAAGCATCCACAGGGAAGAGCGAGCTTTTGTAGACCGGTTCGTAGAAAAGGCCGTCGCAGGGAATACCTTCTAGTTGTAATGCGCCGACGAAAGCCGCGCGTGGAACATCCTTGCATTGCGGTGCGAAATACTTCATGACGTAGCCGTACGGCGCCTGCCTTGTAATCCTTGGCTCGGGTTTCAAAAGACCGATACCGGACGTATTTTTAATCCGGGATTCAAAGTGCTTCATATTTCGCGCGCGGATCGTCGCGTGTTCCGGCAAACGGTCGAGCTGCGGACCGAGCACGGCCGCCTGAAATTCACCCAGCCGGTAATTGAAGCCGACGATGCGGTGGTGATACTGGTCGGTCAGGCTGGCGCGTCCGGCGTTGATATAGCTTTGGACGATCTCCATATATTCGAGATTGTTGGTAATAACGGCTCCGCCTTCTCCCGACGTGATGAGCTTGCTCGATTGGAAGCTGAATGCTCCGAGATCGCCCATCGAGCCCGCGCCCTTATCCCGCCACATTCCGCCGTGCGCGTGGGCGCAATCTTCGATCACTTTTAGGTTATGTACCTTCGCAATACGCAATATTTCGTCCATGTCCGCGAAGCGCATCCCCAGGTGAACCGGAAGAATCGCCTTTGTCTTCGGGGTGATGGCTTTTTCAATCAGTTTTGCGTCAAGGCAGTAGGTGTCCGGATCGATATCGACGAAGACGGGCAATGCGTTGACGAGTAGAACCGGCCCGACGGTGCCTTCCCACGTGTACGCCGGCGCAATCACCTCGTCTCCAGGACGAATCCCAATCGCTTTCAATGCTGCCTGGATCGCAACCGTTCCGGTGTTTACGCACTGGGCATACTTGGCAGTGTGAACCTCTGCGAATTTCTTGGCGAACGCTTGTGCGTGTTTGCCAGGAAAGGGCTGGCCGCCCCACCTAGAACTGGCGAGCACATCTTCAAGTGCCTGCAACTCTTCTTTCGAGGACATTGGCCAGGTTGTGAACGGGGTCTTGCGCAAGGGCTCGCCGCCTGTAATCGCCAGTTTTCCCATGTCCACCCTCCTCACTAGAACTGCGATGAAGCGATTTCACGGTTCCAATAAGCGCCTACGTTTGCGGGTCTATGCTGTGTCGGGATTGGGAATGAGAATATCGCGCACCAGGCTGTCGAGGTCGTGGCAAGCACTGATGAATTGGCGGAGAGTCCGGCGTGTCGGTCCGAACGAATCGAACTCCGCGATCGCGAGGCCTTCTTCGGTGTACGCTCGCCGGAAATCGGCGAACTTCCTCGATAGCTCCTCGACCATTTTGGGCGGGACAGGTTCGTCGATACGGGAGCGCGGCTCAATATCGCTCGCATTAAATCGAAGCTGCCAGGAATAAGGAGGCGAAATTACCACGTCACCTCCTATCAGCTCGCTCCAGTGCATGTGGTTTCGAAATGCAGCCGAGAGCAACCGAATTCGATAACCGCGTTCACGGAAAATCCTATGGGTCTTTTTGAACACGGCGACCCCGGCCCACTCCAGATGCCCCGGGTCGATGGAGATATTTTCTTTTTCAATCAGCACCTTCAGCCAGTCATCGAGGCGTCCCACCATGATGGTGCACACTGGCCCCATCGTCGCGATTTCCTTGCCTTCCCGCTCCCGGCGCTTGAGGCCGCGCTCGACGGACTCCGCGACTGCGATACATTGCGGCAACGAGAAGCATACGGTTGCGTTGATGCTGATTCCCAGGTAGGTAGCTTCCTCAATCGCTGGAATCCCAGCCTGCGTGACCGGGATCTTTACAACCATGTTGGGCGCGAGCCGGCTGAATTCCACTGCCTGCTCCACAATTGCCTCGCAATCGCGAAAGAGCCGCGGATCAGTCTGAATGGAAAGGCGCCCGTTTCTGCCATGGTGTGTGTCGAAAATTGGTTTTAGCAGTGCCGCGGCCCGCACGGAGACCTCCCGCACGAGCTGCCATGCGATTTCATCCTCTGTGGCAGTGGGGAGTTCGGAGATCAGAGTTTGAATGCGGCTCTTCCAGGTATTTATTTCCTTCTTGAGGATCCCGTGGACGATTACCGGATTGCACGTAGCCCCAACGGCGCCATGCTCGATCGAGTATGTCAACTCCTGGATGGAAGCAGAATCATTCCAGAGGCAAGTCGGCGTAGTTTGCGTCATCCTGTGCAGCGGACTTTTATAAGCTGTGCCAGTCGCTTGAGTCATACGTCTCTCTTTATAGAACGCTAAGCTTACGCGGGTAAGCCCACTTCGAGCGTGACTTTGACCGCCGTCTTTTGCAGATAAGATTTCTCGGCCGCAACCGCAATTGCGAGCGCCTTCATACCGTCATCGCCGGAAACTCGAGGCGGACGGTCATTCAAAATGCTTTGCACGAAATCCCGAACCTCGGCCAGATACGCATCCTGAAACCTCGCGAGAAAGTGGTCCGCAAGAATTTGTACGCCTCCCTCAGCCCTCAGGAATGTCGCAGGAGCCTGTCGAAGACTCCCGACGAGAATCGAGCCTTTTGACCCGACGATTTCTGTGCGGACGTCGTAGCCGTAAACAGCCTGCACATACGACTCGACGTTGCCAATCGCGCCATGCCGGTATTGAAGGTTGACTACGCTGGCAACGATATCGCCATAACGCGCAACCTCAGGGCGAATCGCCACGGTTGTGTAGGAATGAACCTCGGAGATCTCATCCTGCATCAGCCAGCGGGCCAAATCGAAATCGTGAATCGTGTTGTTGTAAAACACCATACCGTTCAGGTTCGACTGGTACGCCGCCAGCGGCGGTGCGTCCTTATCACGGCCTACCGATTTGAAAATCACAGGTGTTCCGATTTCGCCGTCATCGATCCGTTTCATCGCTGCCGCATATGCCGGGTCATAGCGCCGCATGAACCCAATCTGCAAACGAACATGTGCTTTGGTCACTGCTGCGAGCGCCGCTCGCGCGTCGGCAATATTCAGCGCCAAGGGCTTCTCACAAAGAATGGCCTTCCCTGCGCGGGCCGCAATTTCTATGGCCTGCGCATGGAATTTATCGGGAGTCGCGATCACAACCGCGTCAAGATCTTTGCATTGCAACATTTCGTCCAGGCTGCCGTAGGCGTGTTCGATCTCGAGTTCTGTTGCGACCTGGCGAGCACGCTCCGCGGCGGCATCCGCCACCGCGACCAAGCTGGCTTCGGGCACGAGCCGGCGAACATTTTCGGCATGGCGCTTGCCCATCTCCCCGACGCCGAGTACACCTACGCCCAGCTTGCGCATCTGAAAATCCTTTCCGAAGATTCTAACTGCTCGCGGGCGACGAGCGGCACCCACAACAAAAATCTGACGACCTCACTAGTTCGCCGTGGCTGCGGCCCCGAGGTCGTTCACAATCCCCTGCAAGTACTTCAAGCTGGCCGCAATGCTCTGTGCCGGCGGAATCGGCGTCGCGCCAAATTTCACGTCTTGCTCTACCACCGACCAGCCGGAGTAGTCGTTCCGCACGAGCGTGCGAAAAAAGGCAGGGAAATCAATATTGCCTTGTCCGATCACTGTGAATACTTTGTGTTCGATGGCCTCTTCGAATGTCCATTTGTTGCGCCGCGCGGCTTCCAATACGCTCGTGTCGCAATCCTTGATGTGAACGAACCGAAGCTGGCTCTTATATTTCTCAGCCTCCTTCACCGAGTCGCCGTGCCCGTAAACGCAGTGCCCAGTGTCGAGACACAGGCCGACATTCGTGTGCGACGTTGCATCAAAGAAAAGCTCGCATTCCTCGGGAGTCTCCACGTAGGTCGCTACATGCGGATGGAATACAAGATCCAATCCGAAGTCGTTTGCCACCTTCTCCGCGTCAGCGACGATTTTCCCAATGTGCTTCCACTGCTCGGCGTTGAGCTTGGGGCAACCCTCGTCGTACGCGCGCCCGGAATACGCATTCCGCTCGTTCGATTGGTCATCTGCGATCACAAGGAATGGAGCCTTCAGAGTTGAGAGGAGGTCACCAACTTTGCGAATTCGCTCGATCACGGCGGTGCTCGCCCCCGGATCGGTCATCTTTACCGGCACAAACGACGCGAGCAGCTTCAGCTTCCGCTTGTCGAGCTGCGGCTGGAGAATTTTCGGATCCGTCGGAAAGAAGCCGTAAGGACCCAATTCCGTTCCTGTGTAGCCGGCTCCAACCATCTCATCCAGCATTTTTTCGTAGGATTGTTCCCACGACGGTCCGGGATAGTCGAGTACTCCCCAGCTATCGGGAGCCGATGCAAATTGAAACCGTTCTCTAATCGTGCTCATACGTTCCTTGTCCACCATTCATTGAGATGAAGTGCAAGACTTCGAGCGTCTATTGCCACGGTTCCAGCACAACCTTCATCGAGTCCCCATCCATCGATTTTTGCATCGCGCCATGTACATCGCGCAAGCCAAACCGGTGCGTGACGAATTCCCGCAGCGGGTAGTGCTTCATGTATCGCAGCATCTGCCTCATCCCCGGCCCATAGGCTGCAGGCTCTTCGCCGCCCACACTGAGTACACGCGCGTTTTTCGCGCAGAGATGCCGATGCGGGCTCAACGCCACTTCACCCAGATCCGAAAAGTTGCCTGCTTCGATGAGCAAACCGCCAATGCGCAACATTTCCAGCGCCTCTGGCACAGCTTCCGGAACTCCGGCGCATTCAATTACCATGTCAGCGCCGCGGCCGCTGGTTAAGTCCTTCACGAACTGGAGGCGTTCCTCCTTTGAGGTGTTCCCCACGTTCACCGCGTGATCCGCACCCAGGCGCTTCGCGAAATTCAAGCGGTAATCCGAAAGATCCATTGCAATGATGGTTCCCGCGCCCAGCATGCGCGCTTTCATCAGGAAACACATTCCCAGCGGACCGGCGCCGAGCACAACCACGGTGTCGTCGAAGCGAAACGATTCATTGGGGAACGCGGACATCTGCTTCGCACGATCCAGACCGGCGGACACCGCAAAACTTTCTGTCAGCACTGCCACTTCAGACGGCAAATCGTCCGGTACCTTCACGAGAAAACTTCCCGGAAGGATGTAAATGTATTGGGACCACCCTCCGAATAAATGCGGTGGGTCCTTAGCGCTCAGGTTATTGCCATAGTCAGTTGAGTTTTCGCAGCAATAATACGGAAAATCGTGTCGGCAGTAGTAACACTTCCCGCAGGAAATATTCGCGCCGATTATTACGCGATCGCCCTCACCTAGTGGAATTCCTTCGAAGTCGGTGTAGGTCTCTTTCCCGCCAATCGAGGCAATCGTGCCGACATTCTCGTGTCCTTGAACGATCGGGAATTCAAGCGTCCGATTGCCGTATTGTGTGGTGTAACCCTGAAAAGTATGTTTGTCCGTTCCGCAGATCCCGGACATTTCCATTTTGACCAGAACGCAGCCGGGAGCGGGCTCTGGCAACGGATATTCTCGTATTTCGTAATGACCAGGTTTTACGAGTGTCGCTGCGAGTACGCCTTGGGCCGCCATATAAGGTGATGTGGGTTCTTCGCCGATTTGGCTCTTCGCCAACTCCAATCGGTCTCTCATTCCTGAAGGAGCCTGCGGGAAACCGGGCAGTCCCAGTCTCCGCGGCGTCTTGCTATTTCCCGTCTGTATTTCCGGTTCGGTTAGAAACCCAGCTTCAGCGAAAGCTGGCCAATGCGTCCCGGAAGAGTTGCTGTCGTCACGCCAAACGATGCCGACCCGAGAATTCCGCCCGGCGTCAAGAACTGAGCATGATTGAACAGATTAAAGAACTCACCGCGGAATTGGAGATTAAACCGTTCGGTGATTCGAGTGTCCTTGATCAGGGCAAAATCCCAATTGTTTATTCCGGGCCCATGGAAAAATCGGCGCCTGGCGTCGCCTTCGAGGCCCACGGCTGAAGGCGCAAACGCCGACGCATTAAAGTACTGGCCTCCATTGTTTCGCGGGTTCGTAATGACTACACGCCCGACCTGGTCAGGAGTGTCCACCGGAAGAGTAATAGGGCCGCCGAATGCTGTTCCCAGCAAGGAGTGATCGTCGGTTTCAACCAACGTAACGGGAAGGCCGGTGGAGAATCTCGTGATTCCGCTAACGGCCCATCCATTCGTGAGTAGTTTTGGTCCCCCCAATTTATCGATGGGCAAAAGGTAGTTATAGCTGGCGACGAAATTGTGGGTGCTGTCAAAGGCGGAAAGACCACGGCTGAGCCGGTGATTGAGCGGGTTGATCTGCTCGCCGTAACCGGAAGAGTCGTCAAACGCTTTACTAAAGGTGTAACCAATCAACGTCTGAAGGCGACCGCTGGTGTGGCGATAGTTGATTTGCGCTGAGTTGTAGGAAGAAGCGCCTGCGGTGATGAAGTAGGAGTCGTTGCCAAAGGGAATGATGCCCAGCTGCCCGTTGGGAAGCAACGTGGAGCAACCCGGGGCGCAAGGCAACACGGTACCCAGCGGCAGAGCAACTCCACTGAACGGGGCGCGCGTGCCCAACGCAAACGTGTTGTTGGAACGAATGTAGACATTGTTTTCGCCGCCGGGACCACACGGAGTTTGGCCTGCCGCTAGAGTGGCTGCGTTCAAAGACAAGCACAAAGCCGGATTGCCGGGATTGGCAGATATCGAGGCAAGCAGGCGGTGACCCTGGGTGCCCACATAACTGAGAGTTAACAGATCGGAGCGTGTGATCTGGTGCTCGATAGAAAGCTCGTATTCTTCCGCATAGGGGAGACGATTATGGTTGTTAAATGCCGGTGAACTGCCGATCGTGCCAAATGCGCTGAAGAAGTCGGGCAGCGTGTCCAGCGGCGGCACGAGAGCAGGATTCTTCTTTGAAAAATTCTTAGGCGGTGGTGCCACCGGGAAAAAGTTTGGAATCGATGTCCCTGCAGCTCGGTTCGTAAATGGAGCGGCAAAGTTTGGCTCACTTTGACCCGAAAAGTTTCCGAATGGAGCGTCTCCAATTTCGTTGAAGTCTGTAGCGCCTTCAAAGGTGCTGTAGAAAATGCCGTAACTGACGCGAACACTGGTGGACCCCGGACTGCCCAGCATTTTGCCCAGCCAGCCATCGTGCTGACCAAATGCATATGCCAGTCCAAGTCGAGGAGCGAAGTTATTCCACCGGGTTGGCGCGAGAGTGCTCGGAACGTGGGGGTCGCCAGGAAACACCCACCCAGTCGGTGAACCAGGAATTACGACGGACTGCTCGCCTGGGATCAGGGTTTGAAATTGATTGAACTTTACCCTCCAAGGGGCGCTTACGTCATATCGCAGGCCATAGTTGAACGTCAAATTCGACTTGACGCGCCAACTATCCTGAGCGAACAAGCCGAAATAATAGTTTCGGCCGTAGGAAGGAAACGCCTGCCCTTGCACATACTGGCTAGGCGCGCCGATCAGGAAATCGGCAAAGTCACTCCCTGTTTCGCTGGGCACACCGTTGAAATTGCTGCCGAAGAAGAAATTGCCGTTCGACACGTTATCAAGGAGATTCTCCTCGAGTTGGTCGTAGTGAAACTGACCGCCAAACTTGAGTGTGTGTGTGCCGATGATTTTGCTGTAGTTGTCCAGGACCTGGTAGATATTGTCGATGAGCCCGTTCGGACGGCTTGGCACTCCGATCACGAAGTTGTTGAAGTCGATTTCGGGAACGCCTTCCAGAGCGGGAACTAACGGGAAGATACCGGGCGCCCTGTTCGCGCCGGACGCGAATCCGAGATTAGCCAGAGCGTTCATTGACGTTCCGCCTTGTGGTTGGTTGAACTTGGTGTCCAGGCGGAAATACCCGATACGTAATTCATTCACAGACGAGGAATTGATCGTCTTGGTGTCTCCAAGGGTAATGTTATGAGTCTGGCCCTTCCCATCTACGTTAAAGCCTGGATAGACGGGCGCGTTGCCGGGCCAATACGGGTCGATGCGGTCGTACTTGTCGTAATAGTAGTACGCGGTCAGAAGACCAAATCGGGTGTTGGCGTCGCCACGCAGGCTGAACTTATTGTCGTGAAGATTGATGGCTTCCGAGTTCGTAGTAAACGTCGGGATGCCCGACACTGCTCCGTTCGCTGGCAGAATGAACGGCAGCAAGTTCATCGAAATTGGGTTGAACGCTCCGGTCGGCAAGTTTCCGTTTGGAAAAACACAGGTGGCTTGTGTACAACCGGGAATGAAGTAGGGTTCGTTAGCTGTAACAGTCTGGTGGGTGGTGGTGGCGAACTGTTGGGTCAACTGACTCGCAAAGGCCGCTCCGTTCACCACGGTTGGATTGCCGTGTGCATCCACAAAACTGCTTTCTAAACTGGCTAAATTTCCGTTCAAAAGATCTGTGGTAGGCGCTCCCTTGATGACCTGGGTCACTCCTTGAATCAATCGGTTTCCTTGGTAATCACCGAAGAAAAAGATCTTGTCCTTCTTGATGGGGCCGCCGAAGGTGCCACCGAATTGATTCTGGTGATAGGCGCCCCGGTTTCCGTGGTCAAAGAAATTCGCCGCGTCGAAATCCGTATTGCGTAAGAACTCGAACAGATTGCCGTGGTATTGGTTCGTGCCGGACTTGGTGACCACGTTGATAAGTCCGCCGCTATAGTTGCCGTACTCGGCGTCGAAATTATTGGTCAGGATGCGAAACTCATGCAGCGAATCCAGGTTAGGAATCGCTCCTGCGCCGGAAAATCCCAACTCTTGCACCAGTATCCCATTCAGAATGAAGCCATTTTCAGACTCGCGCATGCCGTTGACGGAGTACGCCCCTGAGTTCAAGCTGCCCGAAACCAACGGAACAGCAAATCCCGCGGATATGAATGGGCCCGCAAAAGCGCCGGTCATCTGCGATTGCGTGGGCGCCACCCCGGGCTGCAGAGTCAGCAAATCGGTATAGCTTCGGGATACGAGCGGCACATCCACCATTTCTTTGCCGGTGATCACCTCTCCCATCTGTGTGCTCTCGGTATCCACGTGTAATGCCGCGCTGGATACCTCAACCTTTTCAGACGCTGCTCCTACCTGCAACGAAACATCGACGACTAGTGCCGAATTGACATCGACGACCAGTCCCGTCTGCCTGTAGGCTTTGAAACCAGTCTGCTGTACGTCCAGGGTGTACGTCCCCAGCGGAAGCGCTTGAAACGAATAAAATCCTTGCCCGTTTGTGGTTTGCGTGGTTGCCACACCCGTCTCGACGTTGGTGGCGGTAACGGTGGCGCCGATCACAACCGCCTTGGAAGGGTCCGTTACAGTCCCGGAAATACTCGCCGTTACGCCAGCGATCAGTTGCCTGCTGAAGAGAAGAATAAAACCGAACACCAGAACCACAAGAAGACGTGCGCTCAATCTTCGGTTTTGCATAATCCCCCCAAGTGTAACAATGCTCGATTAAATCCTTTCACAACCCCTTTTGGAGGCCATTCGGACACGCGCATCCCCGGCTGTCTAACCGCTTATCGCTGTGGATGGCTTATAGTGCAGCCCCTTATCCTTGTCAAGATGTTTTGCTTTCCGCTGGTCGCGCGGTTTCCCGGTACGGCTTGATAACCGATTAGAACTGCAGATAATACTGTGAGGAAACACAGATCGGAACAAAAACCAAGGGGAAAAAGGGCCTTCAGGCTGTCCCGCGCGAACCGAACCTCTTCAATTGCTCAGCCAACCCGCCCCTGGCTGCGTCATGAGCCGCAGCACTTCCCGTCACTTGGCGAGATTGGTGGTGATATACCCTCTTGCAATGCAGTGATCAGACCACGTCCGCGATCTTCGATTCCATCTTCTGAAAATACATCATTCCGGTCACCACGACTGCCACCACTACCGCAGATGAGACTAGCAGCATTCGTCCCGGAGGATTTCCGGTGCCGGAGAGCGACCAGCGGAAGCCCTCGATTACGCCCGCCATGGGGTTCAAACCATAGAGCGGACGCCACCTGGCTGGGACGAGCGAACTGGGATAGGCTACTGGCGAAGCAAACATCCAGAATTGCACTAAGAACGGAACTACGTAGCGGACGTCGCGGTAAATCGCATTCAGCGCCGAAAGCCACAGCCCCACACCTAGCGCCGTCAGCACTGCCAGCAGCAAAAACAGTGGCAGCAACAGGATCGCTGCAGTTGCGTGCATCCGGTAGTAGATCATGATGACGACAAACATCAAAAACGACACGCCAAAATCCACCAGCCCCGAGAGCACCGCCGAAAAAGGCAGTATTAGTCGTGGGAAATAGACTTTCGTGATTACGTACTGATTTTCCACCACCTTGTTCGTCGCATTTTGCAGAGCGCCCGCGAAGTACATCCACGGGAGCAGCGCGCTGTAATAAAAGACCGGGTAAGGCAAGCCGCCCGATGGAATATGCGCCAGCCTGCCGAAAAACAGACTGAAGACCAGCATGGTCATCAGCGGCTGAATCACGGCCCAGGCAGCGCCTACCACTGTCTGCTTGTAGCGCACCTTAAGTTCCCGCCACACATAGAAATACAGCAGCTCGCGATACTCCCACAGCTCCGCCAGCGGTAGAACCCACCACCGCGTCGGCGGCGTAATCCGCACCACCGGCACTTCCGGCGGCTGTGTGATCTCCGTGCCCGGCGCGGCTTTGGCAACGCTGCTCATTCGGAATCGTCCGCCTTCTGCGACTTCAGACGCTGCGTATCGTCTTGTTCAATATTACGCATCAATTGGCCTCTGTGGGTAACGTAGCGCTTCAGAGTTCCGGCGATCTGGACCGGTACTACCGCTACTTGATTGTACGCCGCCTGGCGCCAGGAAATCGGGCCGCGAGCGGGAATCAGGTGCGTGCCCCATTGGAAGATGAGTCCAAAATTCCAGAGGATCAGCAGGATTGTCGCGGCTTGAGCGACGAGCCAGGTGTGACGTTCGTTCCAGGCGCGCGCGAAATAGTCTATGAAGGCTGCTAGGCCGAGAACGAAAAGAACGGTGAGGGAGACGAAGAAGCGGTTGCCGAAGGACGAGAGGCCGTCCCAGTCCTGATAACAGCCGATCAGATAAAGGAATACGACGAAAACGATGATCGAATACAGGCCGAGAATTTCGTCGCGTTTGCGCAAGAGCCACAATCCGATCACGGCGGGGAGGGTGATGGGGGTCCAGCTGAAGAGGCCATGATCGGGGGAGAAGCAAACTTTGAGGAGCGCGGGTGAATTCAGAAACCAACTCTCTCCATAACCAAAATCGAGGTAGTTGCCGTAAATTATTTTCTTGGCGACTAGCGTCGGCAGAAAAGCGGCGAAAAGCGTGATTGCAAAAGCCGCGTTTTTCAGAATCTCGCGACCGAACGACTTCCAATCGTGGCGCGCCAGTTCCTTCCAATAGATGGACAAAGATTCGAACGCGGGAAAGAGAAGGAGAATTGCGTTCGGAGGATAGACGTCCATCATGAGGCCGCTGATTGCGCCCAGTAGGATCCATTCAAACCAGTAGCGACCGTCTCGGGTTCGGTCCCAATACCAGACGAAGAGCGCGACGATAAACGCGGAGAGGGAGTGGGACCAGGACGGATTGAAATACATATATATCGGCAGCGAACTCGCGAACCAAATTCCCATCACCGCAAGGAACGCATATTGTGCGGAGAGATATTTGCGGGCGAGTCGAAAGGAAATCCACAAAGAGAGAAAGCCATAGAACGCCGTGCCCAGCGCCATGGACACGATGTACGGTTTAGCGAATCCATCCGGCGGAAGGTGGCCGCCGAGAGCGTTATAGGAAAGAACGAAGAGATGCGCGGCAAGTAAAAATGGTGCCCAGAGAATTGCGGGGCCGACCGAGAAATGATTGTCTATATGGCCTGTGGCTGTGTACTCCGCCGAAAGAAGATTTCCTGCCGCATCCGTCCTTCCCATGCGGAAGGTTGGATTGGCCCTGAGCCAGTCTTGCCTGAAATCGAGATCGTGTTGGATCAGCAGCGCCCGGCCGAAGGCGTAGTATCCGACGCCGTCGCCGCGGACCCATGGATTGACGAGCGGCAGCGAGAGGACGAAAAGAAGAGCGAGAATTTTGTCGTAGTGCGAGAGCCTAGCCAATCGGCGTCGTCCTTGAATGAGTCCCAATTTTGTTCAAGGCCACAATCTCCGCGCGATTGCCCTACGAGGCTGCTTTTGTGTTGAACGCAAGCATATGGTCCTGACGATCCCATTTTCGAAGTATCGCGATAATTGAAAGCGGCGGAAGTGGAAGCCACGGATCAATCAGGCGGAAGAGGGGCGTCAACGCGTTCAGCAAGCGAATCTGCGCCATTCCGAACGTGCGGCGCTTCATTAATTTGCCATTCAGCCACCATGCAGGTACGCCGGGGCGGTTGAATTTCAGAATCTTCTCCACTTTAAAACCTGCTTGTTGCGCAACGCTAGCAAGCTGTTTCTCGGTGTAACGGCGGTAGTGTCCCAGCACCTCGTCCAAGCTGCCATAGAGCTTCGGCCCGAACGGCACCAGGATGATCGCTGTTCCGCCATCAGCGAGAGTTGCATGGATATTTCGCAGAGCGCTGACGTCGTCCGCGAGGTGTTCGACGACGTTCAGGCAGACGACCGTGTCGAAATTTTGATCCTTGGGGAAGGACTCGCCGCTCGCGCCATCGATATAGGACACATTCATATACGGCCGAGTGGCACGAAGCGATTCGAGGTAGTTCAAGTACGCCGGGTTTACGTCCGTGGCCCAGTAGATCGAACGCGGCATCAGATTCACGGACATGTTGCCGATGCCGGCGCCGATTTCGAGGACTCGATCTCCTACGTGAGGCCTAACGACGTCCGCCATCCATTTGTTGAAGCGCGGAGCGCGATTGATTCTTTCGAGAATTTCTCCGCCCTGGGCGTCGTCCGTGTAGATGCGGCTCGAGATGCCATAATGCAGGATTGCCCATAGGGCGCGTGCGCCATCCCGCCAGCCAATTTTCTTGCCTTCGCGATAGGTACGGCCTGAATAGCTGATAGGAACTTCGAATACGCGGGCGCCACGCTTTGCCAGCTTGATAGCGAGCTCGGGCTCGACATCAAATGTGGAACTTTCGAGCGGGATGCTCTTCAGCAGGTCGGAGCGAACCATCTTGTAGCAGGTTTCCATGTCGGTGAGGTTGAGATCGGAAACCAGGTCGCACAGGAAGGTGAGCAATTTATTGCCGAGAGCGTGGCGGAAGAAGAGAGCGCGCTTGTGCCCGCCGGACATGAAGCGCGACCCAAAAACGGCGTCAGCGTCCTCGTACAAGAACAACTCAATCATCTGCAAGAGGTCCCAGGGGTGGTATTCAAGGTCGGCGTCGTGAATTACAACGAGCTCACATTCGGCGTGCGCGAGAGCAGTGCGAATCGCAGCACCTTTCCCTTGATTTCTGTCGTGCTGAAGCCAAGTCCACTGGAGTCTGCTATCTGGCCGATCCGGCTCAAGCGAGTTACGAAAGCGCGCAATGGCTTCGGCTGTTGAATCCTTCGAGCCGTCATTCACGACCACCACTTGCACCCGGTGCAGAAGGGGCGAAGTTCCCAGGATTTTCAGGCGTTCGAGGCTCGCTTCGACGAGATACTGTTCGTTGTAAGCCGGCACGATCACGGACAGACTTGTGCTCGTCTGTTGCCCATCGGTCTCGGCGGGATACGCCGAACTTCCCGTAGCTGGACGCAACCAACGTCGCTTACTGAAACGCTGACGGGGCTGGCTCGCTTCAACTTGTGTGTTCTCTTGGGTCATCCCGCAGTCAATTCTACTAGAGTATTGCACGGGAAATTAGCCTGTGGCGCGGAGAATGCAGTTCCGCAAGCGCTTATTCGCACGGTCACCTAACAACATGTCCGTGGTCCAGTTACTGTGTCAATCAGACACCGGCCTTTCTGCGGGTGATAACCTGATCGCTTGCGTGCGTTCGGCTGCTGATGGCCAAGGGGGAGGTGTAATGGAACGGTTTCAGATTCTTGTCGCCGACGAGGTGCTCGACGATCTGCGGATGCGGTTACGTCGTACAAGATGGCCCAACCAAGTGCCCGGCATAGGCTGGAAACAGGGCACCGAGCTGGAATGGTTGCGGCGGCTCGTGTCCTACTGGGCTGATGAGTTCGACTGGCGCGCCTGGGAGCGAAAGTTGAACGCGCTCGATCACTTCACTTGGGAGGGCATTCACTTTGTGCACCGGCGCGCCGTATCTGGGCGCGGTGTGCCGCTGATCCTCACACACGGCTGGCCCAGCAGTTTTCTCGACTACGTGAACATGCTGCCGATGCTCGAGGACTTCGATGTGGTGGTGCCTTCGCTGCCCGGGTATGGATTCTCGCCGCGCCCGCTCGAGGTCGGGATCAACTACCGCTACGTCTCCGAACGCTGGCACGGACTCATGACCGCGTTGGGATATTCTCGCTACGCTGCAGGAGGCAATGACTTCGGCGCCGGGGTGACAACGTTTCTTGCACTGGACCATCCGGAGTCGGTGATCGGGATCCACCTCACCTCACTAGAATCGGACCTCGCTCCTAACGTCGGCGACGCGAAGCTGTCCGAAGCGGAGCGCTCGTTTCTTGCAGTGAACCGCGGCTGGGACGCGACGGAGCGGGGATACAGCGCGATCCAGTCCACCAAGCCGCAGACGGTCGGCTATGGACTGAACGACTCGCCGACGGGGCTGGCCGCATACCTGGGGGAGAAGTGGCAATCGTGGAGCGACGCCGCGCCGCCCGAAGAGTTCCTCTGCGCGACGCTCACGCTGTACTGGGTTACGCAAACCATCACCACATCGATGCGCGATTATTGGGACAATCGCTGGCAGCCGGTCAAGCCCTCCTACGTCGGCACGCCCACGGCGTTTGGTGTCTTCGCACACCAGACCGTTCCCGAGGGCGAGCCGCCGCGATCGTATCTGGAGCGTGTGTATAACATCCAGCGCTGGACAGTATTTCCGCACGGCGGGCACTTCGCACCCGTTGAGGAACCGGCGGCGGTCGCAGGGGATCTGACCGCCTTTTTCCGAAGCCTAAGCTCGCGATAAAATGGTTGGATAACGCTTCCAAGTCCCGATAAGTCGCGCTACCGGAGATGTGAAATAGCACTTTATTTGTGCGGTAACCGCGTTACGGCTCAAGGATAAATGAGCCGATTTCGTCTTAAAACGGCCGCAATGTGTTACTGGTGAATCGCGGCAGAAAACCGGATAGATGTCAGCTTTAGGCGACTATCTTCCGTTAGTCGGTGACGCACTTCCGTCTGCGGGACACGCTGCGCCCTTCGCAGCCCATTCTTTCACCTTAGCCAAGAATTGGGCCTCTGGCATCGGAACCGGAGTGCGGCCATCCCCGGGATTCCAGCCCCACAGCACGAGCGGAGTGCTCATATGTTCCACAATCTGGCCGACGCTGCGATTCCCGTTTTGGTTGGGATCTTTGAATAATTCACATAATTGATGGTCGTTAAGGCCTTGCCAAATCATCAGCGTGGCGGGCGATGGCAGATGCCAACCGGGAGCACCCGGAGGCATATGCAACCCTTCCCAATTGTGATCTTGATGGCACGTACTGCACTTTACGACGAGCGCGCCGTCTCCAGCAGGGCCGCGGCGCACCAGCATCGTGTGCCTGTGACTATCGTCTCCTTGCCGAGGAAAGTCGCCGGCCGAATGGCAGTTCATGCAGCGAGGGTGATGGAGGACGGGAATGATCGTTTCGAAAGCGGCGGCAGCCGCAGCATCGTCGCGTTCATTTTTTTGCCCTTCATTTCCTTGGGCGGCGACTTGAAGCAGCACGCAACAGACAAAGCCGAACACCACAACAGCACCGGTTGCGACCGTAGAGAATTTCCGCCGTGTGATTCTTGAGCGTTTAGTCCGTGAGAGAGGACGGAACATTCGAAATCTGCGGAATCCTTGCATATCAGGCTGGCGATCTGTACGCGTCTTTGACTCGTTGTACGGTGAACGGCGCTTGGCGAAGCCGGATGCCAGTGGCATCGAAAATAGCATTTCCAATTGCGGCAGCGGCCAACGTGATTGCCAATTCGCCTCCACCTGTAGCGGGCACATCGAGTTTGTTGACAAGAATTACGTCAATTTCCGGTACGGCGAAACCGAGAAACAAGCTGTTGTAACTCTCCCAATCCACCGACGTAACTCGCTTGGCATCCCAGGTGACTTCTTCCAGGAGTGCCCGGCTCATGCCTTGTAGAACGCCACCCTCGGTCTGGTTCCGCAGGCCATCTGGATTCGAGATTGGTCCGCAATCCACGGCCACAGTAAATTTTCGCGGTTGTACGCTACCGTTGGTGACATCGACGCTGACTTCTGCGACTAATGCGGCGTAACCATTGTCACCCTCATAAGCCACGCAGGCGATTCCGCGCCCCTTTGCCAGCCCCGTTCGAGAATCGTTTTGTTTTGGTGAAGGACGACTTTGCCAGTGGGCGGCCTCTGCGGCAGCCTTCACAACACCGGCAAGCCGCTCGTCACGCAAATGCAGCAATCTAAAAGCGACCGGGTCCGCCTGCACATGCGCACAAATTTCGTCCATGAAACCTTCGTGCGCAAAAGTATTCTGCAGCCGCAAGGGCGAGCGAAGCGGGCCGGTAAAGAAAGGCCCCGCGACCGTACGCATCATCACTCGCTCGCTTCGAATGGTTCCTGCGCCAGCACAACTATCAGCAACGCAACCGGCTAAGTACGAGGGGACGGCGTTGCTGCGGTTGCGCAGCTTAGCTTTTGGTTCTGCTGCGGCGCGAGGTTCGATGGGTTCGGGCTTATATCCGACCAACGCCCCCGTGATTACGTTGCCCGGATCAGAGTAGCCCGGCCTGCCACCACGCGCAGCTTCCCACTGTGCGCACTCCCACGCGATGATGGCGCCATTGTGATCGATGCCGGCACGTTGCTCGATCACGCAAGCAGAACCATAGTTCTCCCAGGCCATTTCATCTTGGCGTGAAAGCTGGACGCGCACGGGTCTCGAAACAGCATGTGACAATATCGCAGCATCGAACGAAACGGCGTCCGCGCCATTCAGCCCATAGCAGCCGGATCCTCGAACGAAGATGACTCGCACGTTATCGAGCGGCAGGCTCAACAACTTCGCGACTATGCTCCGAGTCGGGTACACAGACTGCGTTGCGGACCACACGGTCGCGCGATTCGCCGTGACGTCCGCCACGGCGCACGATGCACCGACGGAACCATGCATTTGATGCGGGTAGACGTATTTCGCCTGCAACACAGAGCTCGCTTTCGAGAGCTGTTGGTCAACGTCCTTCGAATCGACAAGTAAGACATCGCGCGATGGCTGTTGCCGCAGCCAGTCGAAGTACGTTTGCTGTGGCGGGAGCTGAATGCCAGAGTTCCAACACACCTTCAGCCGCTGCGCGGCCTGAATCGCCTGCCATTGCTTCTCCGCGACGACGCCGACGAAGTCCTTTCGCACGACGACCTTCACAATTCCCGGGATCTGGCGCACAGAACTCTCGTCGACGTTGGCGAGTGTCGCACCCACTTCCGGTGGACGCACGACACGCCCGTGCAACATTCCCGGCACACGAAAGTTGTGCACGAATTCAAAGTGCCCAGTCATGAGCGCGGCTCGGTCGAGCGAGGGAATCGGCTTGCCGAGCACGGTCCACTGCTCGGGGGATCGCCTTTTTGCGGTGGTGCTTAACGCAATATGGAATCGCTTATTTCCAATCAGTTCCGCGTACGTCGCGCGGCGTCCGCCCTTTCCTGTGATGACGCCCTCGGTTACCGTGAGGTCATCGACCGCCATCCCAAATTTCTTCGCTGCCATATTCAAGAGCGCTTCGCGCGCCGTCGCTGCCGCTTGACCGAGATTCTGCGAATTGAAGTTGGTAGGCGTCGATTGACTTCCAGAAGTGGTGCCCTGGTCAGGAGAAACAGAAGTGTCGCACTGAATCAGCTTTACGCGTCTCAGTGCCACGCACAGTTCTTCTGCGACGAGTTGGGTTTGCGCAGTGAACATACCTTGTCCAAAGTCACACTTTCCTGTGTAAGCCTTCACGGTTCCGTCGGCCATCACTGCGATCCATGAATCAAGTTTCGTGGGATCCACATGGGAAGGATGGGTATCGAACTGCCCCTGGCCTGCCGCAAAAATTCCGGCGTGCGACACAGCGCTGAAACTCACTATGAGCGCTCCAGAACTCTTCAGAAAATCACGACGCGAAACACTCATGCTTTTCTCGTGTCGGCGTATTTTCGAATGGCTCGAAGCATCCGGACGTGAGTGAAGCAGCGGCACAACACGCCTCCGAGCGCTTCGCGGATTTCTTCGTCGGAGGCATTCGGTTTCTCATCCAGCACAGCCTTGGCTGTGAGAATCACTCCGCTCAAACAAAAACCGCACTGAGCAGCGCCCTCGTCGATGAAGGCTTGTTGAATGGGATGAGGCTTGTCCGGCGTGCCAAGGCCTTCCAGCGTCGTGACCTCGTCCTTGCCAACGGCACTTACCGGCATCACACAGGAGCGCACAACCTGTCCGCGAAGAACTACCGTGCAGGCTCCGCACTGAGCCATGCCGCAGCCGAACTTCGGGCCACGCAATCCGAGTTCGTCGTTCAAAACGAACAGAAGCGGGGTAGAGGAGTCTACGTCCAAGGCGTACAAACGGCCATTCACTTTGAGGGAAAGCTTCGTCATGAGAATGGTTACGTCTTAATCGATGCTGAGGCGCCGCCCGAAGAAAATCAGGATGGCCAAGCCTAGCGCCGTTACATCACAAGATAGGATTCGACCTAGTCGGATGCAGCCTGGGCTGCCGCTAATTCATCTTTCGCTGGGACGAGTCTTGCGGCGTTGCGCTTCTTGCTGTGCGCGATCACGCGATCCACGATTTCGACCAGCGGTGTGGCCGGCCGGAAACCGGTGAGGCTTTCGAGTTTTTTGAGAGAAGGAATGCGGCGTGGCATGTCTTCGAATCCAGGTTCATAGGCGCGGTCGTACGGGATATAAGTAATCGGCGAATCGCTTCCGGTACGTTCCTTGACGACCTGCGCAAGGCCTTCGATGGAGATCTCTTCGTCTGTTCCGATGTTTACGACTTCACCGATGCAGTGATCATTTGCCAGCAGGCGAATCAATGACTCGACGCAATCGCGGACGTCGCAAAAGCATCGCGATTGTTTTCCGCTGCCGAAAACTGTAATCGGCTGGCCGGCGAGCGCTTGCTGAACGAAATTCGGAACCACCATGCCATAGCGGCCGGTTTGGCGCGGGCCGACGGTGTTGAAGAAACGGGCGATCTTTACGGGCTGCTTGCGCTCCTTCCAGTAGGAGAGGGCGAGAAATTCGTCGAGCGCTTTGGAAGCGGCATAACTCCAGCGAGCTTTGGTGGTGGGACCGAGGACGAGATCGGCATCTTCGTGGAACGGCACCTTGTCACTCTTTCCGTATACTTCGGAAGTGGAAGCGATAAATACGAGCTTTTTCTTCTTCGAGGCGGCGTCCAGGACAGATTGAGTGCCATGGATGTTTGTCTCGAGAGTTCGCACGGGACTTTCGACGATCAGACGCACGCCCACGGCGGCGGCCAGATGGATGACGACATCGGACTCGTCGACGAGCTCCGCGAGGAGATGTTTGTTCTGGATCGAATCGAAAAAATGATGGAAGCGGTTATTCGATTTCAGATGACGGATGTTCTCGACGCTGCCCGTCGAGAGATCGTCAAGAATGAAAACCTCTGAACCCTTTTCGAGAAGAGTTTCAGATAGATGTGAACCTATGAATCCAGCTCCGCCAGTGATGAGATAGCGCATGATAGCTCCGTCGTTCTAGGATTGGCCTGCATCGCCCGGATTGGCTGGGAACCGAGACGTTTTTGCCACGTCTTCGCCATAACCATAGCCGTAGGCATATGGATAGTAGCGATACGAATAGTAATAATCGGGCGCGCTCGAATCGACGGCGTTGAGTACGACGCCGAGCAGACGGCTCTTAACCGCCATGAGGAGATCGCGCGTCCGACTGAAAGCTTCTTTGGGAGTTTCGCCGCTGCGGACAACCAGCAAAACGCCATCGGTGAGCGCCGAGAGGATGACTGCATCCGTAGCCGCCATCACCGGGGGCGAATCGATCACGATAAATTTGAAACGCAAGCGGAGCTCCGCGATCGCTTCGCGCATACGGTGAGACGAGAGAAGATCAGCGGGGCTTGGGGGGACGGGGCCGGTGGTGAGCGCTTCGAGATTACTGATGGTTGGATGAGGATAGAGAACCTCGTCGAGAGTTGAGACGCCCGCGAGATACGAACTGAGTCCCACTTCTTTTCCGATGGTCAAGTTCAGAGCGCGACGGACGCCTGGTTTTCGCAGGTCGGAATCCATCAGCAGCGTGCGGTCGCCCAATTGAGCCAGGGTGACGGCGAGGTTTACCGCAGCAGTCGTCTTGCCTTCGCGCGGGAGAGCGCTCGTTACCAGGATTACCTGCGGCGGATGATCCGCCTGCGAAAGCAAGAGCGAAGTGCGCAAGGCGCGGAAAGCCTCAGAAATTTGTGATTTCGGCTGGACGTACGAAAGCAGTTCGACATGGGGACCGGATGCCGATTGGAGCGCAGCGTCTCCTTTCGCGCGACGACTGTAATTTCCATTCAAGCCGGGGAGAGAAGGCACCACGGCCAGCGAAGGCAGGCCTGCGATAGATTCCACGTCGTCCGGAGACTTGATAGTGTTGTCCAGGTACTCGCGGAAAAGAGCGAGCCCAACGCCACCCACGAGGCCAACCAAAATAGCAAGGAGGATATTGCGCGCTCTCTGAGGCCTCGACGGGCTCGAAGGTGTAAGCGCCGGATCGACGACTCGAATATTGCTGGATTTCAAGCCAGCGGTAATCCCAGCTTCCTTTAATTTTTGAAGCAGGCCGTCGTAAAGTTGCTTATTCGAATCCGCATCGTGCTGCAGAATCTGATATTGGACGAGCTTTTCGGCCATGTCGTTCGCTTCGGCCTTTTGCCTGTCGAGATTTTGCTGAAGCAGCTCGACGCGATTTTGGGAGGTGTTGTAATCCTGCTCGACCGCCTGAATGAGCGTCTTTCTGGCCCTGTCCAGATTCTCCGCCACTTCCTTTTGTTGTGCTGCGAGTCTAAGAACCTTTGGGTAGTTCGGCCCATATTGGTCGAGGGCTATGAGATACTGCTCATTCAATTCGGACCGATGTCTGAGAAGCTCCTGAATGACGGGATTTGCTTGTGCCGCCGGCAGTGCGTCGACGTTTCCCGATGTGGCCATGCGATACAGGGCTTCCTTCTCCGCCAGTTGGGTCTGAGCCTCAGTCACTGCTTTATTAAGGTCACCAAGCTTGTCGGTGGTGATATCCTGCTTTTCGTTCGTTCGCCAGATCTGATTTTGCCGCTCGTAAGCAATTCGAGCGTCTTCTGACTTCTCAACTTTGATTCGTAATTCCTCGAGTTCACCGGAGAGCCAACTGGATGCCTGCGTTGTCGCGTCGTACTTGCTGCGAAAGTTCTGTTCGATGAAGTTCTGCAAATGCGCGTTTACCACTTGAGAGGCGAGCTGAGGATCTTCCGCTTCGAACCCCACCTCGATCAGACGGCTATTGGGAACTCGACGCACGCTCAATCGGCCAAGAAACGCGCCGAGGATGGCAGGACGCGCTTGTGACGATTTCCCGTGCGTCCACACCAGGGAATTTGCGACCCCGCCGAACTCTGGATAACGCCCCAGGTCCATCGACTTGATCGTTTGCAGAGCTAAAGTCTCACTCTGAAGAATCTTCGCCTGCGTCTCGAGGTAATTTTCCATATCTACGACTTCGTCGTAGGAAGCGGTCGGTCCTTGAAAAGGCAGCACGCTTTGCGATTCACGATCCACTTCCACACGAGCGGCCGCCTGGTAAACCGGCTTCATCTTGAAGGAGGCAATCGTAACTACCGTGACGACCGTCACCAGGAAGGTGAGGATCAGCCACTGGTGCTTGCGCAAAATAATGAGATAGTCGAGGAGATGCGGCTCGCGCCGCATTTGCTCCCATGGAAGAATGGAAGGAGCAGGGATCACCGTAAGCGAGTCAGTGGCTTTCCGGTCGCGCGCGACGAGTCTAGGTGCTTCTTCCATTTTGTGAAGGCAGTCCCTTATTGAGCAGGCGGAGGATTATTGTTATTACTACCACCGCCACCACCATTGTTAGTGGACCGATAAATCAAGAGACCACTGCCGATGCTGACCGCCGCTTCCAGTCCTCGGACAGCAACCTTTTTGGCGAGGCTGTCCGGAACATAGAGAATGTCATTCGATTTCATTGCAACGTCCTCGGAAGTGTTCTTTTCGATCTTCTTGATATGCACCGGGATTGCTTCGCGTTCGCCGGTCTTCGGATTTATCCGATAAATTACGGCATCATCCGGCTTTGCGAAGCCGCCCAAACCATGCGCCAAGGCAACGGCTTTCAACACCGTGGGCGGTTCTCCATGACTCTGGATGGCGTAGCCGCCCGGCTGGGAGACGCCGCCGCCGAGCACATAAATAATTCCGGCCTTGGGAACCTCGATGACATCGCCGCCGAATACCTGAATGTTGAACGCGGCATTCCCGGTGTTGAGAAGATCCTGTAATTGAATCCGAATTGTCTGTACGCCCGGATCCGAATTAGGGCCGGAAGTTTCGGCCACAGGTCTTACAGCCTCTTGTTGAGTCTTGCGCGTGATCAAAATAACCGTTCCGGCGTTATCGGAGATACCTCCCGCATTTGCGAGAACCTCGAGCAAGGTAGTGGGCCGCAGCAATTGTGTCGTCATCGGGTGTCCTACGGCCCCGAGAATCGTTACGGGCTGGCTGTTTTGCTCTTTGACGAATACCGAGACTTGCGGACGAGACACCAGCCCGCTCTCGATCAGCTTTTCCTGAATCGTTTGTTCTAGTTGGAAGGGGGTGGTGCCGGCCACACGAATTCTTTCGTGGATAAGAGGGAGAGCTATATTTCCGCTGCTGCTGACGCGAACGTCGCGCGAAAGTTCGGGGACATCAAACACATCGATATGAATGACGTCGCCAGCCCCAATAGGAATATCCGTGACGGTCGGCTTTGCGACCTGGGAAAGCTGTTGAATCCTGTCGTTCGTTTGCTGCGTTGTCTCTTCTTGAGCCTGGCCGAAAGCTGCCTGCAGGGAGAAAAACGCTAACATGAGCCCTATTGAAACAGGCTTGCCCGCCCAGTCCTTCGCCCTACGGACTGTGACAATCATGAGATAGATGACCCCGTCGAATACTATGCCTAGCGCCAACAGTCCTGTCAATCAAGGGGTTTCCATGGTGCGGGATCGTACAAGTAAAAGTGGAGTTGATAGGAGCCACTCAACAGATGAAATGGCCGAGTAGTGGAAGGACAGGCCAAGCCCGAAGAGCCCGCGGTACCGATTAGGGGAGCCGGCTCGATGTCATTTTGCATCGCTCAACGCAAGTACTTAATCAAGATCGCCTCGTTCTGCGCTTCGTTGTAGAGCAATTCGTCGGCGATTGCCCGGGCCATGGCAATGCCAAATCCGCCCGGACGCATGCCGAGTTGATCACGCACAACGGCCACGCGCGCGATGGACTCTGCCGAAGTATTGTGAACAGCAGCGTGCTCAAGACCTTCGAAACTGAACCCTGAGCCAGGGTCCTCCACGCGATACAGCAGCATCCGGGTGTAACGCATGCGGGCAACGAGCACTTTCTGCTTGGGATCGAGCTTTCCACCCCACTCTACGGCGTTGAGAAGCAACTCCCGCAATGCCTGTCTGATTGAGTCAATCAGCTCATGCGGAAGATCCGCCTCCAGCTTAGCGACGAGTGCTTGAGTAGTTTCGGCAGCTTCTCGCGTGCATGAAATTAACAGTTCCACCCAATTGGGCACAGCGGAAATCACCTCAATTGACGGAGAAACCACACCGACAAGGCGCGCTATAAGGTGGTCGTCGGGAGGAGGAGCTTCTTCCGTGGAAGCTGTCATCGAGGCAACTGGAGAATACATGGGCGGGTGAACTGTCACGCTCGCGTGTTTCAGACGGGTTACCGCGAAATGAATAAACAAGGGTCACGCGCTATGGGCATTGCACAGCCCAGTCGGAGGCTCCTCTTAGATTTCTCCTCCGCTTCATGGTAGGGTAGATCGTTGAAAATGCCTGGTTATGCACCGAGATTGAAGTTCCGCCGCTCCCCTAGCCACAGCAAGCACAATCGCAGAAAAGCAGTGGCGCGGGTTCGAACGCTGATAGTCGCGAGCATCTTTGCGAGTTCGTTGTCTATTTCTGCGCGCGCGCAAGAGGCTCCCGCTGCGGACACGCCCGTGGTTGTGCAGCCCGGTGCACCGGGGAAGCCAAGTAAGACGCTGCCGTCTTCGACGAGGGCCACGTTGCTGCAGCCGTCGCAGGCGGACGTGGAATTCATGCAGGGTATGATCATGCATCATGCGCAGGCCATAGAAATGACTGCGCTAATTTCGTCGCACACGGAGAACAAGGATTTGAGGTCGCTCGGTGCGCGAATCAGCAGCTCTCAGTCGGACGAGATCAAGTTCATGAAGCGGTGGCTTGCGGTTCGGGGAGAACCGATTTCCATGGCGATGCCCGGCACCCCCGATCCGAAAATGCCAGACATGGAAAAGCACATGGATCATCCGGCGCACCCGATGGCTCTTATGCCTGGAATGTTGACGCCTGAGCAGATGGACGCCCTGCGGAAGGCGAAGGGCGCGGAGTTCGACCACTTGTTCTTGACAGGGATGATTCAGCATCATAATGGTGCGCTAATTATGGTGAAGGATTTGTTCGACACGGCTGGAGCGGGGCAGGACGCCGAGTTGTTCAACTTCGCCACGGATGCGGACAATACTCAACGAGCCGAGATCAGAATTATGCAGGGTATGTTGGAGAAGAATCCGGCGGAGCCAGACAAGAAACCCTCAGAGGAGAAACGATGAATCAAGTGCAGCGTGTTAATTTGCGTCTGGCCTCCGTGGCCGTGGCCGCGATTCTTTTTTTGTGTCCTCGCATGAGTGCGAAGCAGGAGAAGACTCCTGCGCCCCAAGCGCCCACGTCGCAAGCGACCTCGCCCCAATCGTCGGCGTCTCAATCTCCGGCTCAAGCGCAGGACGATGACGACGACAAGAATCCATTTGCGCCGGAGCCGGCGGCCCCGCTTCCGGCGGGAATGACGGGATCGAATCCAAGCGATCCGCGCGCAACCCTGGCGCCGGGACTCTACGAGGCCGGCGAGACGTCGATGGGTCTGAAACATCTGCTGCTGCTCAAGAAGCCCGACGCATTTCAATTGGGCGCTACTGACCCTGACGATCCGAAGGTGGGCAAGACGATTAGCCAGATGGGCATCCCAATTCCGCTTTCGAAGCTCCCGAAGCCGCTGCAACTGGTGATCGCACAGCTCGCGTTCTCAAACTCGGACCTCGCGTTTCAGGGTAACCACCTGTTTCAAGGAAACTTTTATGGCCTGAATATTTTTGACGTCTCAAATCCTGCGAAGGCCAGTTTGCTGACGACTATGGTGTGCCCGGGTGGACAGGGCGATGTGTCGGTGTACGAAAACCTGCTGTTCATGTCCGTAGAAATGCCAAATGGACGACTTGATTGCGGCACGCAGGGGTTTCCTCCCGAGCCTCCACCGCCGGCAGGTCAGGAAAAGGACCAGAAAAAAGAAAAACGCCTCCCGGTGGCGCAGAAAGACCGTTTTCGGGGTGTGAGGATTTTCGATATTTCTGACATCAAAAACCCGAAGCAAGTGGCAGCGGTGCAGACTTGCCGCGGCTCGCATACGCACACGCTGGTGCTCGATCCAAACGATAAAAACAACGTATACATCTACGTGTCGGGGACATCGTTCGTTCGCCAAGCGGAAGAACTGGCCGGATGCTCGGGAGAAAAGCCGGACAAAGACCCGAATACGGCGCTTTTCCGCATCGACATAATCAAAGTCCCGGTGGCGGCGCCGCAAGACGCGAAAATCGTCTCGAGTCCTCGTTTGTTCATGGATGCGCGGACCGGCGCGCTGAACGGCCTGAACAATGGCGGCAGCCACGGCAGCGAAAAAGAAAAGAAGCCAGCGGACACAGACCAGTGCCATGACATCACGGTGTATTCGGCAATAGGACTTGCGGCGGGCGCGTGTTCGGGAAATGGAATCCTTCTTGATATCAAAGACCCGGTGCACCCGAAGCGTGTAGATGCCGTGAACGACCCCAACTACTCCTACTGGCACTCGGCTTCGTTCTCGAACGACGGCAGCAAAGTGGTGTTCACCGACGAGTGGGGCGGAGGCCTCGGCGCGCGCTGCCGTGCAAACGACCCGAACAAATGGGGCGCAGACGCCATCTTCCATCTCAAGGACAATAAGCTCAGCCTGGCAAGCTATTACAAGCTTCCGGCGGCGCAGGCCGACACGGAGAATTGTGTGGCGCACAACGGCTCGCTGGTTCCAGTCCCCGGTCGCGATATCGAAGTGCAGGCCTGGTATCAAGGCGGCATCTCGGTGATGGACTTCACCGACGCGGCTCACCCGATCGAGATTGCCTACTTCGACCGCGGACCGATAGATCCGAACATGTTGGTGCTGGGCGGCTACTGGTCAGCATACTGGTACAACGGCAATATCTATGGTTCGGAGATTGCGCGCGGGCTCGATGTTTTCGAACTGTCGCCGTCGAAATTCCTCACCCAGAACGAAATCGATGCGGCGAAAACGATCCAGGTGGCTTCGCTCAACGTGCAGAACCAGCAGAAAATCGAGTGGCCCGCAAAGCTGGTCGTCGCCAAAGCATATATTGATCAGCTTGAGCGCTCGCAAGCTTTGCCCGCAGACAGAATCGCGGCTCTGCAGAAGGCGATCGAAACCGCGGAGACTTCGCACATGAGCAAGAGCAACGTCGCGAAGTTGAAGCGCATGGCGCCATCCTTGGAGAAGAATGCCGCCACGGCGAAAAGCCCGGCGGATGCCAAACGGCTGGATGGCCTGGCGCAGATTCTGAAGAATCCGTCAGCCTGATCAACGATTCCAGGAATATTGGGAAGGGTTTGCGCGGACAGAGCATCCACGGGTCGCTGGGTTGGTCCTGATTCTAGCTAGATGAGTGTCCAGTTTCAGAGGGGAACACTACACTTCCCGGAATACGTACTTTGCCTTATATCGTACGTAGTATTTCTAGGGAGGCGTTCATACTCCCCGCCGTTGTCAAGTTCCGGCTCCCGTTTTTATTTTTTCGATGCATCCTTCTCGGACCTTGGAGCTTCTATCGTATAGAAATGAGTCTACGTATAGGGTAAGCTTAAATTGTTGTTTGATATTTTGCATGGCGTATTCTAAAGCAGTGCACACAAAGACTTGTTAATGATGCGGTCGATACGTTCAGCGACTGCCCGAAAATAATCGCGGAACCCAGCCCAGAAAACCCTCGCTTCATCTTAAATCATATGATAAACACATAACTTCATAATCAACACTTCCCAGATCGTGTTGGACTGAGGGGGACCGTGGAACGAAAACTTCGAGTCCTCGTACTGTGCGAGAACCGGCTGGCGAGAGAATCGATTGCACGGATACTGGAGAAAAAGAGCGATATTCAAGTCGCCGCGGCGATGCCTGTAACAGCGATATCCAAAGAGGAGATTGCAGAAACCAGTGCGGATGTCGTTGTTCTTGATTCACTGCATCTGCTTTTGAACGATCAAATGCCTATTTCAAAACGGGCCTCAGGTGAACATCCCTCCAAGTTCATACTCATTGCAATGGCAGACGAACCCAAGCATTTCCTGAAAGCAATCCGCTATGGCGCGGTGGGTTATGTTCTTCAAGATGCCTCGGCAGCTGATGTCGTCAGCGCAATTCGAGCTGTCGGTCGAGGAGAGGCGATCTGTCCACCGCAATATACCCGGGTCCTGTTTGATTACGTTGCCGTCCGGACGTCAGAGTTTTCAAGGAGCCGGGCGAAATCGAGCACCGGTCTTACGAGCCGCGAACAACAGTTAATCCCCCTGATCGAGCGCGGCCTCACGAACAAGCAAATCGCGGCCAACTTAAATTTGTCGGAGCAGACCGTTAAGAATCACGTACATCGTATTCTTACTAAGCTTGGAGTGAACGACCGATTGGAAGTATCAGAAGCCTGCCAAGCTCAACTGCTTGGCATGTAGGCCACCTGCATACCGAAATCGCTGTATGAGCAGTACTGGGGTCGGTATCGGTACCGAGATGAATCGCTTGATGATACCTTACCTAATCCAGTACCTCTCTTGCTGGAATCGCTATTGAACACCGTTCTGAATCACGCCTGAACTCATAGTTCTGAATCATATTTGAACCTACCGCTCGAAATCCTCTGTGCGCATAATCTCGCTCCGAGACGTGAGCCCTGCGGAGTGCATAGATGAATCCCATCCGAGTGTTAGTTGCAAACCGGCCACGACTGATTCGGGAACTGCTGATGGTGACGATTTCCGATCAACCCGATATCGAGATCGTGGGTGAGATTCAGGACGAACAGGAACTGGCGAAGGCGATGGAAGAAACGCGCCCCGATTTTCTGATCGTGGCCCTTGAGAAATCCAATCGTTTACCTGACGTTTGCAAGGGAATTCTACACAACTATCCGCAAGTCCGAATCATCGCCATCGCGTCTGATCGCAACATATCCATGTTTTATTGGACTTCGTTGCACATAGAGTCAAATCAGATCGAGACGTCCGAAGCGGGGGTCCTCAGTGCAATTCGCGGGAAAACGCAATCCATGAATACCTTGCAATGATGGCCCGTGAAACGCGAGGCGCGGACGCGGAGACAACTCGAGTGTCAATTAAATACATGTTCAGAACGGCTGGCATTCTGATCGCTATTTTGTCCGGTTGCATCGTTACGCCGGCGCAAAATCAGCGTCCTGCTCCCATGCCGAGCTCTGATCTCGGCCGCGCCAATCTAAATCGAGTGTCGGCGTCTGCTGCGGAAATCAAAGTTGTGCTGCTCAAGGACCCAGGGCTAATGGTGGAGCTGAAGCGGTGGGTGGCGAAGGACGCGACGGACCACGGTCAGATTCTCCGAGATGAGGATATGACTGACGACGCGATCTTTGATCGATTGACCGCGGATATTCAGTTCAGATCGACAGCGACCCTGCTCGTCCAGCGCTACGGCTATCTAGTTCCAAAGTTAAATCCAGACTCGGATGCAGGCAAAGAGCACGAACTGCTTGTTCAGGAGCGGGTGAAGTGGGCCGCGCAGCATGCCGAAGAGGGCCGCGCCAAGGCTCACGCGCGGAAGGAAGAAGCGCTCGAAAAGGCCCGTGCGTGTGAAGAGCAAGATGAGCAACTTTGTCCCGATTTACAGCGCTCTTCAAGGCCATCGCCCAGGGCTGGCTATGAACAGGGCCAGGACCAAGATAACGGGACGGGAGATCTACCGTCTAGAACTAATCCCACGTACCCGGATCTGACGTCTCCCTCGCCGGGCACCACAGGCGCGCTCGAACGCGCTCAGCTTATGCAGACGTCGGGCGATGGAAGCGAAATTCCCCAGATTTCGGGCGGAGAGCTGCTTGGTTCTGGCGGGTCTCCGGGCGGGATGATGCTCCCCGGGATGACGCCTGACCTTATGCAGCAGATGGGTGGTGGGGGAACCACGAGTCTCTCATTGGGTGCGGGCGCGTCAGCTGGCACGCGGAGCGGGGGAAACCTCGAATTGCAGAGCGCTTTATTGGGACTTTCCGCGAACGATTCGGGATCGGACGCGCCGACGTTCGATGTACTCGAAGCGAATCCCATGAGCAATTCGGCTGGCTCTCCGCCGTTCCGTAATTCGCCGGACGGGGCTGGGCAGCCATTTAGTGAGCCGAGCAAGCGAAAGGAAACGCTACAGCCGGCGGCGATGATCCGCCAGCCAAGTCCGTACAACAACATTCCATCCTTGTACGAGATGTACGTGCAGGCAGCACCTCGTCCAGACACGCCGCGGCGCTTCGGAGTCGACGTTTTCGAAAACCGACGGAGAAACTCACGAGTCATTCCGATGGACCTTCCGGCAGGTCCCGATTACGTCGTAGGACCGGGCGATGGCCTATCGTTCGATTTGTGGGGTAGCGTGTCGCGCCGCTTCACGAGGACTGTCGATCGCGAGGGCCGAGTAAGTTTGCCCGAGGTCGGACCCGTGCAGGTAAGTGGCCGGAGCCTCGCTGATGTGCAGGAGAATGTGCAGCAAATCCTACGAACGCAGTTTCGTGATGTTTCCGCCGACGTTTCTCTCGCGAGGCTCAGGACTGTTCGTGTGTACGAAGTGGGAGATGTGGCGAATCCCGGCGCCTACGACGTCAGCTCGCTGTCGACCCCTCTGAATGCTCTGTTCAGCGCGGGTGGGCCGACGTCCAGGGGCTCACTACGGATCCTGAAGCACTATCGCGGAAACCAACTCGTGCAGGAGGTGGATGTGTACGACCTACTGCTGCATGGAGTGAAAGGCAACATCGCGCGTCTGGAGAACGGCGACAGTGTGCTGGTGCCGCCGATCGGGCCTCAGGTGACCATCGAGGGTATGGTGAGGCGCCCGGCGATTTACGAGCTGAAGGACGAAAAAAATCTCGCAAGTGCTCTTGAGCTGGCGGGCGGCTTGCTTCCGACTGCGGCGCTGAGGCATATCGAGGTCGAGCGCACCATGGCGCATGAGAAAAAGACGATGTTGAGCTTCGACATCGCCGAAGCAGACGCTCAAGAATTAGGGGATGTGACGAAGAAGCTCGAATCTTTTGAGATCAAAGATGGCGACCGCATCCGGGTGTTCCCGATCGCGCCGTACAACCAGGACGCAATTTATCTCGAAGGGCACGTAATCCGACCGGGGCGCTATTCATACCGTTCGGAGATGCGCGTTACGGATGTGGTGGCGTCGTACAAAGATCTGCTTCCGGAGCCGGCTACACAGTACGCCGAAATCATTCGGCTGAACCAGCCGGATTATCACCCGAGCGTGGAGAGCTTCGACCTTGCCGATGCGCTGGCGAATCCCGAACAGGCTCCGATGCTTCGGCCGATGGACACGATCCGCGTATACAGCCGGTTCGACTTTGAGAATCCTCCGGTGGTATCGGTGTGGGGCGATGTGCGCACTCCGGGAACGTTTCAGACTGCGGGTCAAATTCGTCTGATCGATGCGGTGCACCTGGCCGGAGGTCTGGGACCAGACGCACAAACTGGAGACGCGCAGGTGTTTCGCTATCTGCCAGACGGAAAACTGAGGATCTTCAGTGTCAGTCTGAGCGGTGCGATGAGGGGCGAGGCCTCTGCGAACATCATGCTAGAACCTCGCGATCGCTTGCTGATTCATCGAAATCCCGACGCCGTGGAACCCGCGACAGTCAATGTGGAAGGCGAAGTCGGCAAGCCCGGCCGCTATCCTTTGACAACCAATATGACGGTTGGAGAGTTGCTCAAGGTGGGAGGCGGACTCAAAGCCAGTGCGGACGCACAGACGGCTGACCTAACGCGCTATCAGTACGACGGCAACACGCTAACTGGACACCATGAAGCCATTTCAATTTCGGCCGCGCTCGCGGGCGACCCAAGATCAAACCCAACGCTGCACCACGGTGACGTTCTTACCGTCCGTCAGCTTCCTGATTGGAACGATCTTGGCGCGTTAGTGACGATCAAGGGGGAAGTGAACCATCCAGGTTCGTACGGTATACGACCGGGCGAGCGGCTGAGTTCGGTTCTCGAGCGAGCTGGAGGATTCCAGTCTGGTGCCTATCCCTACGGCGCGATTCTTCAGAGGGCTCAAGTGCGTGAATTGGAAACCAAGCAGCGTGACGAAACGATTTTGAGGGTCAAAGACCAGCAAAACCTGATTGAGGCCATGCCGGAAGCGGATCTGCGGCAGAAGCAAGTAAAGGAAGCCGCGCTCCAGCAATACCGGACAACCCTTACTCAGCTGAGCGCCAACCCGCCTGTAGGGCGAGTGGATATCAAGATATCGTCAAACGTCGGGGAGTGGAAAAACACCACAAACGATGTTCAGGTTCGTGCCGGAGACATGCTGATCATTCCGAAAGCTCCGAGTTATGTGATGGTAACAGGCCAAGTATTCAATCCGACCGCCGTTTCTTATCGCCCGGGGAAAAGCGCCAAATGGTATCTCAGCCAGTCGGGAGGCCCGACGCAGATGGCGAACAAGAAGGCGATCTTTGTAATTCGCGCGGACGGATCTGTCATCGGGTCAAAAGACAGTCCGTGGAGCGGGAGTTCGCTGGGAGCGGTTTTGCATCCAGGAGACACGGTGGTGGTACCGGAGAAGGCGATCGGACCCGGCGTCAATTGGCAGAAC